>Ga0209127_100032_pt1 | contig 296528 bp, 277 predicted proteins | sample LakSupMetagenome_FD_187469 | JGI IMG/M metagenome (GOLD analysis project Ga0209127, IMG submission 187469) | Freshwater microbial communities from Lake Superior, Canada - Sta WM archaea (SPAdes) (version 2) | ecosystem: Environmental > Aquatic > Freshwater > Lake | place: Lake Superior, Canada... | reverse complement strand
AAGAAAGGCGACCCTGCTGTCTGCGTCCCTCCGCTTCGCTGCGGGCAACCTGCGGTGCTCGCGTTTCGCGGGGTCTCGCAGAACTCGCTTCGCTCAAACAGCTGCGAGCCCTGATCCGCGAAACGCTCCGCTCCTCGGCGCAGCCAGAAGGGATTTGGAGACCGACGGGCCATCGCTGCGCTCGGCCTGGGCTCCCTCTCCCCTCGGGGAGAGGGTGAGGGCGGCAGCGGTCGAAAGCGCGCGGGCTTTCCTCAGATCAGCGGCGTGACCGCACCATCCATCGCGACGGTGGCGCCCGTCACGTAGCTCGCCCTCGGCGACGCAAGGAACACGACCGTGTTGGCGATCTCTTCCGGCGTCGCGATGCGCCCCAGCGGCAGCCGCGCGGTGGCGCGCTTGAGCGCCTCGTCGGTGTCGATGCCCTGCAGCTTCGCATCGGCTTTCATGCCTTCCTGCAGCCGCGCGGTCAGCGTGAGGCCGGGGTTCACCGCGTTCACGCGCACGCCCTTGGCCGCATAGGCGGCGGCCATGCCGGCGCTCACCAGCATCAACGCCGCATTGGCTGCACCGCCGGCCATGTGCACGGGGCTCGCGACCTTGCCGCCCTGGCCGATCACGTTGACGATCGCGCCGCGGCCGCGCTGGCCCATGCGCTTGACCACCGGGTCGATCATGTGGATGTAGGTGAAGTACTTCGCGTCCATCGCGTCGTGCCACGCGGTGGGGGTCAGGTCGTCGGGCGGGGTGCGGCGCGCGGCGCCGGCCGAGTTGACGAGCACGTCGACCGGCCCGAACGCCTTCTCGGCGGCATCGAGTGCGGCCACGGCGCTGGCCGGGTCCTTGAGGTCGGCGGCATGCACGGAGACCCGGCCTTCGGCCTCGGCAAAGCTGTCGACCAGCGTCTTGCGGCCTTGCTCCAGGTTCTGCAGGTCGCGAGAGACGAGGCTCACGCGTGCGCCCTCGCGCAAGAAACCCAGCGCGCAGGCGAGGCCAATGCCCTTGCTGCCGCCGGTGATGAGAACGTGCTGGTCCTGGAGCTGGAGATCCATGAAAGTCCTTGGAGGGGTGGTGTTGAAACGACTCGCCGGCGGCGATTGAAGCACCGCCGCGAAACCCCTGCACGGACGTGGCTGTCCGGGTCAGTGCGCTTCGCTGGCGCGGCGCGGCGGCGCCTCGGGCTCCAGCGTGCTGTGCGCGGTATCGACCGCGTCGCGCAACTGGCCGTGGTGGTCGTGGTGCGCCAGCAACTGGCGCGCGCGTTGCCAGGCCGAGAGGCGCGCGGGCGGCACCTCGATGTAGGAAGCCAGCGCGAACAGCGACGACTGCTCCTGGTCGGGAGAGGCCTCGCGTTCCTGCTGGCGCGAGCGCAGCGGCGCCATCATCAGCATCGCACCCAGGATCAGGCCGATCACCACGGCGTACAGGGCCAGCAGGTGCAGCACCTCGGGCTGCGAGCGCGCACCCAGCACGTAGGGCCACGCGTACCAGACGGCGCAGAACCAGATGGCGACGGTGACCATCGGCCGCAGCACGCGCAGCCACAGGTACATGGCCAGCGTGCGTGCCGGCGAGCGGCTGTTGCCGTAGGCGCGCAGCGGCATGCGCGCGGCGTCGATGATGGGCGCTTCGCCCTTCGGCTGACCCCACGATCGGCTTCGCGTCGGGGGCGGCGCGTCGGCATAGGCCTCGGCTTGAAGATCGATCGCATGGGCATTGGATTCACGGGGCATCGGAGACTCCTCGGTCAGGGCTCGTCCACACCGCGCGTTTGCCGCGACGGCGTATCAGGGCTTTGGGAAGGGCGATGACGGTGGCCGCCATCGTGATGGTCCAGAAAGCGATCGGGTACCAGATCGTTCCGGCGAAATAGCGCAGCAGGTCCTTGTCGTAGCGGCGGTCGATCCACAGGCTCACCAGCATCTGCAGGATGCAGGTCATGGCCAGCAGCGTGCCCTGCCAGTGCGGCAGCAGCGCCGAATGCCAGGGCGAGTCTTCCGGCAGGAAAGGACGCGCAAGGCCGATCGCCAGCACCAGCGCCATGGCATAGGCCCAGAAGACGCTGACCATGTACTCGGCGAAGACCAGCCACATGCGCCAATGGCGCGGACGCAGGATGCGCGGCGTGTAGCGCAGCATGGTCTGGATGCCGCCCACGGCCCAGCGCAGGCGCTGCTTCCAGAGACCGCGCAAGGTCTCGGGCATCAGGATCCAGCACAGCGCGCGCGGCTCGAAGCGCAGCTTCCAGCCGCCCAGCTGGAGCTTCCAGCTCATGTCGATGTCCTCGGTGAGCACGTCGGGGCTCCAGAAGCCCACGTCGATCACCGCGCGGCGACGGAACATCGCGAGCACGCCCGAGACGGTGAACAGCGTGCCCACCAGCTGCTGCGAGCGCTTGATGAGCCCGATGATCGAAGAGAACTCGCCCACCTGCATGCGCCCGAGCAGCGTGGTGCGGGTGCGGATGCGCGGGTTGCCGGTGACCGCGCCGATGCGCTCGGAGCTGAGCATCGGCTGCAGCATCCAGGCGATGGCGTCCGCGTCCACCAGCGCATCGCCGTCGATGCCCAGGATGTATTCGCCCCGCGCGAGCTGACAGGCGGTGTTCAGCCCCACGGCCTTGCCCTGGTTGCTGGCGTTGTGGATCACGCGCAGGCGGCTGTATTCCGTCGTCATCGCATCCAGCAGTTCGCCGGTGCCGTCGGTGCTGCCGTCGTTCACCGCGATCACCTCGTAGTGCGGGTAGCGCGTGCGCATCAGCTGCTCGATCACCTCGCGCAGGTGCGGCGCCTCGTTGAAGCAGGGCACCACCACCGTCACCAGCGGATGGAAGGGGAGCGTCTCGAGCGGGTCGATGTCCGCATGGTTCCCGCGTTCGAACACCCAGGCATGCGAGAGCCCGCCGGCCATCCACACATACGCCATGAAGAACGGGTAGTAGAAGACGAAGCCGAACAGCAGCGGCGGCAGGTTCTGCGAAAGGGCCTGGAGCGTGGTCATGGCGAGCCGGGTCTTTCTGCCGTCGAGGGGGACGGGATTTCCTGGCGCACGGGGCGCGACAGCAGGGTTCGGACCGAGATGGCGCGGCGAACCACGTCCAGCGAGGGTTGGTTGTTCAAGAAGTCGTCGGGGTAGTAGCCCAGGTGCCGGATGCCCGCGCGCTGGAGCAGCGTCCACTGGCGCGCGAGTTCTTCGTCGGGCACCGGCTTGCCGGTGTGCCAGTCGCGCGCCTGCAGTTCGAACACGGTGCCGTCGAGGCCGCGCGGCGTTTCGGCTGCGCGGCGAGCCAGCCGTGCCAGCCATGCATCGCTCTCGGCCCGATTCTTGGCTTCGCGTTCCATCCGCGGCATGGCCATCAGGCCCACGTAGTCGTAGGCGGCGAGCGCGTTCTCGTAGTTCTGCGCGAACCACTGCTCCGCCGCGGCGTCGAGCACCGGGCGCGCGTAGAGGTTGCGCGCGGTCTCCAGGCCCGGTCGCCACACGCCGATGCGCGCCGCGAGTTCCTGCGTGAACCCGGTGAGGTAGCGCGTCTTGGCCGTGGTCCAGCGCGCCGTCAGGGCCGGGTCGGCGCGGATGGCGGCCACGTCGGGCGGCAGGCCCCAGCTGGCATAGGTGGCCAATGCGGCGGGGCTGGCGTCCTCGTCGTCGGAGAGCATCGCGTCGTCGTGGAACAGCAGGCCCTCGAAGAAGGCGTGGCGGCCCAGGTCTTCGTAGAGATCGCCGACCAGCGTGCGCACCGCGGGGTCGAAGGGCGACAGCCGGTGGTAGCGGTCCGGCGGCACCTTGCCGTCCTGCGTGCGCACCGTGTGCGACGCGAGCGGGTTCGAGGCCGGCAGGCGAAAGGCCATCACCGGCATCCAGGCGTAGACCTTCACGCCGGCGCGGCTGCGCAGTTGCCAGGCCGCGCGGCCGAACAGGTCGGCGCGCACCGGCAGGTGGCGGTTGGGAAAGTACAGCGCGTCGGCCACGCCGTCGCCGTCGGGATCGGCATAGGCCTGCAGGAACACCGAGCGCGGGCGCACCGCGGCCACGCGCTCCACCAGCGCCGAGAGGTTGCGCTCCTGCTGGGCCGGGTCGGGGTCGTAGACGTAGTCCAGGTCCACGTGCATCACGCGGTTGATCGGCCGCACCTCGCCGCCCACGGGGCTGCGCAGAAGGCGCGCGTAGTCGGGAGCCTCGTTGTCGTAGGCCGCGAGCGCGCGGCGGATGCGCGAGAGGGGCACGGCCGCGGTGTTGGGCCCGTCGTCGAGCGTGAAGGTCACCGGCATGCCGGCGCGTTCGGCGGCCTTGAGCGCCGCGTCGTTGTACGCACCGTAGGGCCACACCATCGCGCGCACCTTGGCGCCGGTGCGGGCCTCGATGATCTCGCGGCTGCGGCGCAGGTCGGCCTCCACGCGCCGCGCGTAGGCGCCGTCGTCCTCGTAGCGGCCGGTCGTCGCGTCGTAGCGGTGCGTGGCCGCGGCGGGCAGCATGTTGCCCTGCGGGTTGGCCAGGATGCCGGTGTGCATCGCATCGCTGTGGCTCGCGAGTTCGACCAGGCCGGAGCGCGCCATCTCGGCCGCCTCGCTCCAGCGCAGGAACTCTTCACGCTGCGCGGGCTTGTCGCCCCAGTGCACCAGGCTGCCCGCGGGCACCTCGAGCCAGCTGGTCACCAGCGCCAGCACTGCCGGATACCGGTAGCGCTGCAGCAGCGGAAACACCTTGGTGTAGGCGCTCTTGTAGCCGTCGTCGAAGGTCAGCAGCACCGGTCTGGCGGGCAGCGGCGTGCGGCCCGCGCGTGCGTCGACGATCTGTTGCAGGCTGACCGGGTGGTAGCCGCTGTACTGCAGCCAGGCGAACACTTCGGCGAGCGAGCGTTCGTCCACGGCGGTCTCGTCGGGCGAGGTCTCGAAGCTGGCGCGCACGTTGGTGCGCACGTCATGAAAGGACAGCACGCGAAAGCTCACGCCGTCGTCGACGTCGGCCGGTGGCAGCGGTTGCGCCAGGGCCGGCAGCGCGAGCGCCACCAGCAGCCAGAGCATGGCCGCGCGCAAAAAGGAGAGAGGGTTCATCGGCAGCTTCACGGCAGGGGCATCGAAAGGTTCAGGAAGACGCCGCGCTGTCGTTCGCGCACGCCGTCGTAGGGATGGCTGGAGATGCTCACGCCGTAGCGCAGCGTCATGCGCGGGCCAAGGTTCCAGCGGTGCTCGTAGCGCACGCTCCAGAGCGGGCCGGTGCCGAAGCCCGCCTGCCGGTAGCCGCCGCCGCTGACTTCGACCGCCTGGAAGAACTGGCGCTCGTCACTCTTCCAGTTGAGCCATTGCGCGCGCACCGCAAGCTGCGCGGTCGCGTCGCTGGACGGGCTGAAGTACGCCACGTCCTGCGCGCGGCTGCGGCTGGCGTCGACGCCCAGGCGCGTTTCCAGCTGGAAGCGCGGCGTGCTGATCCAGCGCTCCTGCCAGGTGAAGTCCATGCCGTTTCGCAGGTTGCCGTCGCTGAAGTCCAGCTGCTTCCACCCGAGGTCGAAGCGGCGCGATTCGTTCACCACGTAGCCCACGCTGGCGCCGGCTTCGCGCGCGCCGACGCCCGTGACCTTCGCCTTCCACGGCAGCTCCTTGCTGTCGCCGTCGTAGGTGGCCGAGAGGCGCCAGGCGTCGCCTGCGCGGTAGTCCACACGGCCGGCGACGCTGGTTCGATAGGGCCCGCCGTTGCCGCGCTGCACCTCGCCTTCGGCGAGCCAGCGGCCGCGTTCCCAGCGCAGGCCCAGGCCCGCGCGTGCGCGGTTTGCATCGCCGATGGACGTGTCGCCATGGCCCAGGGACTGGTCGTAGAAGACGCGCCACTGGTCGTCGATGAGGCCCGAGCTGAGCCGGCTGTCGACGCGCCATTCGCGGCTCGCGAGGGCGCTGCCGCCGGTCGATGCGCCGGCTTCGACCTCGAGCAGCGGGCCGGTGATGGCGCGGCGCTTGCGCGCGAGGTTGCGCACCTCGGCGTCGTCGCCCGCATCGGCCTCGAGCGATTCGGCGCGTCGGCGCGCTTCGGCGAATTCGCTCGCGTCCAGCAGGGCTTCGACATGGCCGGCGCGCGCGCTGATGTCGAAGGGGGCGTCGGCGGCCTGCGCCTCGAAGCGCGCGACGGCAGCCTCGGGGTGTTCGCGCAACCGTTCGGTGAGTCCGGCGCCGTAGGCGTAGCCGGCGTTCAGCGGGGCTTCGCCGGTCAGCGTCGCGAAGCTTTTTTGGGCCAGCGCGGGCTTGTCGCCGTAGAGCGCCAGCAGGCCGCGCATGCCGTTCACGTCGGTGTACTGGCTGTTGGGCCGCCGGGTTTCCGGTGCGAGCCGCAGGTAGGCGGGCGTGGCGTCTTCGATGCGCTTGAGCAGGGCCTCGGCTTCCTCGAAACGGCCGGTGTCCTGGTAGGCATAGACCAGCCCGAAATGGCTGTCGGCGGGCATCTGCAGCGCGGGGCCGGCCTTGGCGATGGCGGCTTCGTACAGCGGCACCGCATCGACCGAGCGGCGCTCCTGCGCGAAGGCGCGGGCAGCGGCTGCAAGGCCGTAAGACGGCACGTCGGTGCCGGCGGCCTGCAGCGTGCCGTAGAGCGCGATGGCATCGGCGGGGCGGCCGCGTTCGACCAGCGCGAGCAGGCGGTCCGACAGGAGGCGAACGCGCACCGCGTGCCACTCCGGCGCATCGGCGGGTGCGGCGGCGGCCGCCGCCGCATCGAGCCGGCCCAGCGCGACCTCCTGGTCGGCCAGCACGCGGTCCAGGGCGACCACGCGCGAAGGGCCCAGCCGTTCGTCGCGCTCCTTGGTGGCCCAGCGCAGCCGCTGTCCCAGCGCCCGCTGTTGCAGCGTGGACAGCGCGAGGGCCGAAAAGGCGCCCGGCTTCGCGCGCTCGGCCGCTTCGGCGTCTTCGAACGCGGACGATTCGGCGCCGCTGTCGGCCAGCAGGAAGTCGGTCTCCCGGCGCAAGTCGGACCGGTCGGGCCTGAGCGTGCCGGCTTCCGAGTAGGCGGACAGCGCCTGCAGCGTGTCGCCGCCTGCCCGCGCCACGGCCCCGCGGAGTTCCAGCAGCGCGACACGGTCGGCCACTTCGGTCGGCATGGGTTGCGCGAGTTCGCGATACAGCGCCTCTGCGCCGGCGATGTCGCCGCTGTCCAGGCGCCAGAAAGCCTCGTGGATGCGGGGCTCGCGCGCTGCCGGCTGCCTTGTGCGCCAGACGGCGATGGTTTCACCCTGCAATGCGAGGTCCCTGGTCCGCCGTGCCGCGACGGCCAGCGGACCCAGTGCGTAGTCACGCAACTGGCCGGGCGGGAACTGCCTGCCCAGCGCCACGGCTTCGGCGAACCGGCCGTCGTCGGCCGCGATGGCGATGGCATCGGAGGCCAGGCGCCGCCGTGCGGCGTCGTCCAGCGTGCCCTGCGGGAGCGCGAGCCAGTCCGTCAGCTGCTGCAGCGCCTGTGCGGACGCGATGCGGCCGGCGCGACGCTCGACGATCAATGCGTCGTGCTGCCGCGGGTCGTAGGCCACCGCACGGCGCTCGGCGGCGGGCGGCGGGTTCGTGACGGCGGATTGCGCATGCGCCTGGGACACGCCCAGGGCCAGCATGCAGACCATCGGTGGCAGGCCCCGCGTGATGCAGGCGAGGTATGGCGACAACGAACGGACGAGCGCTGTCTTGCGCCCAGCCGTGACCGTGCCCCCATCTTTTGGGTGGATTGACACTCTGCTCCCTGTGACTTCGCCCCCTGTGCAACCTCTTGTGCCGTCACAGGGGAAAACTTTCCAAACCGTTGAAAACTCGGCGGAAAAGTTCTTAAAAAACGACTCTAGTTGAAGCAGTCAGCTAATAGTGAACAATTGTCAACACAGATGCTGAAATGTGAACTAAAGCTCAGTTTGGCCATTGGCTTCGGGCAAGTTGTATGCGGGTGCAACTTGGGCGTGGCAAGGCGCCAGCCTAAGATCGCCCGAATGAACGCACTACCGGTCCCCTTGCCCCGCTTCTGGTCCCAGCTCACGACACGCGACTTCGCATCGCTCGATGCGGCAGCCACCGTGGCGGTGCTGCCGCTGGGCGCCACCGAGCAGCACGGTCCGCACCTGCCGCTGGGCGTGGACACGGTGCTGGCCGACGGCATCGTGGCCGCATCGCTGCCGCTGCTGCCGGCCGACCTGCCGGTGCTGTTCCTGCCGACCCAGCAGATCGGCCTGAGCCCCGAGCACGCGCGCTTCGCGGGCACGCTCACACTGTCGGCCGAGACCCTGATCCGCATGTGGAACGACATCGGCGCGGGCGTCGCGCGCGCCGGTGTGAAGAAGCTGGTGCTCTTCAATGCGCACGGCGGGCATGTGGGCGCGATGGACATCGTGGCGCGCGAACTGCGCGCGGCGCACGGGCTCATCGTCTACAGCGTGAGCTGGTTCAACCTGCCGCTGGGCGACGCGGGCGCGCAGTTCAGCGCGGGGGAGCACCGCTTCGGCGTGCACGCGGGCGAGATCGAGACCTCGATGATGCTGGCGCTGACCCCGCAACTTGTGCGCATGGGCGAGGCGAAGGATTTCCGATCGACTTCGGAGCAGCGCGCCGCCGACTACGCGATCCTCGGCAACGGCAAGAGCGCCAAGCTCGGCTGGGCGATGGAGGACTACAACGCGCAGGGCGCGGCCGGCAACGCGGCCGCGGCGACGGCGGCGAAGGGGCAGGCGGTCGTCGATGCGGCCGCACAGCAACTGGCGCTGCTGCTGGCGGAGGTGTCGCGCCTGCCGCTGGACACGGCCAACACCCAGCCGCTTCCCTGATCCGTCTTCAGGAAGAAGCGCTGCGCGCGAGCACCCCGGCGAACATGTCGGAATCGACATTGCCGCCGCTCACGCTGACGCCCACCGTCTTCCCGCGCCAGCGCTCCTGCTGCTGAAGCGCGCCGGCCAATGCGGCGGCACCGGCGCCTTCGGCCACGTTGTGCGTGTCGCTGAAAAGGATGCGCATCGCCTCGCCCACTTCGTCGTCGGTGACGGTGATCACGTCGTCGGCTTCGCGCAGGATCACCTCGACCGATTCGGGCACCGGCACCCGGCAGGCCATGCCGTCGGCCAGTCGCGTGCTGACCGGCGACTCGACGGCCTTGCCCGCGCAGAAGGAATCGCGGTACGCCGTGGCGTGCGCCGACACCACGCCGATGATCTTTGTAGCCACGCCGCAATGCGCGCGCGCCACGGCCGCACCGGCAAACCCGGAGCCGAGGCCGATGGGCACGAACAGCACGTCGGGCGGTGCGTCTTTCAATGCGCTGAAGAACTCGACATACGCGGTCGATACGCCACGCACCAGCTCGCGATGGAACGAGGGCACCCGGTGCATCGCGTCGCGCTCGGCCAGCAGGGCCGCGTGCTCCGACGCCGCCTGGAAGTCGTCGCCATGCTCGACCAGCGTGACGCCGAGCGCGCGCATCGCGGCGTTCTTTTCCTGCGAATTGCCGTGCGGCACCACGATGGTCGCGTCCAGCCCATGCCGCCGCGCCGCGAAGCCAAGCGACTGGCCGTGATTGCCGCGCGTCGCGCTGATCACGTGTCGCACCTCGGGCTGTTCGCGCGCGAGGGTCTCGAAATAGGTCAGGCCGCCGCGGATCTTGAAGGCGCCGACCGGCGTGTGGTTCTCGTGCTTGGCCCAGAGCGTGGCGCCCAGGCGCTGCGACAGCAGCGGCCAGGTGTATTGCGGGGTCGGCGGCATCGCCGCATGCACGGTGCGCTGCGCGGCTTCGATCTCTTCGCGGGTGAATTTCACAGAGGTCCTTCTTGGTGGCTTACTTGCGTTCTGTCAGGGCGACCCGCACCGCCAGCGCGGCCAGCACGCTGCCCATCACGTAGCGCTGCGCGCGCAGCCAGCCGGCGCTTTGCGACAGCACCGCCGTGATGCTCGCGGCGCCGAGGATCATCACCGTGTTGACCGCCGCGCTCGTGGCCATCTGCGCCATGCCCAGCTGCATGCTCTGCAGCAGCACCGAGCCGCGCTCGGGGTGGATGAACTGCGGAAAGAACGACAGGTAGAACATCGCCACCTTCGGGTTCAGCAGGTTCGTGAGAAATCCCATGCGAAAGAGCTTGCCCGGTGGATCGGCCGGCAGCGCGCGCGCCTCGAAGGGCGCATTGCCGCCGGGCCGCACCGCCTGCCATGCGAGCCACAGCAGGTAGGCCGCGCCGGCGATGCGGATCGCATCGAACGCGAGCGGCACCGCCAGCAGCAGCGCGGTGAGCCCGAGCGCGGCGGCGAACAGGTGCACCAGGAAGGCCATCAGCACGCCGCCCAGCGAGATCATTCCCGCGCGGCGGCCCTGGATCAGCGTGCGCGAGACGCAATAGATCATGTTCGGCCCCGGCGTGAGCGCCAGCAGCAGCGAGGCGAGGGCGAACCAGGCGATCTCGGTCAGGGTCAGCATGTCAGAGTCCTTTGGATTCGAGCGTGACGGGGCCGCGCGGCGTGTCGAACACCGCAATGAGGTTCGGCGGGCCGGCGTCCACCTTCAGGGCGCCCATGCCGATGGCCGAAAGCGCGGCGGCAAGCGCGGGCGCACGCGGATGCACGACATGCAGCGAGCGCAGCGCTAGGCCCGAGGCGGGCATGGCATCGGTCGGGTGCACCGGCCCCCACTGGATCAGCGTCGGCAGCGCGCCATAGAAGAGTCGCTGGCCATCGTCGCGCACCGTGATCTGCCATTCGAGCCGCCCGGCCGGCGTGTCGCGCGAGGCTTCGAGCAGGTGGCCGCGGTCGATGTGCGCGTGCTCCTCGTGGGCCAGCGCGCGGATTGCGGTGGCGGCATCGGGTACGCGCGCCACGAAGTGGATCAGGTGCGGCCCGTGCTGCGCGAGGCCGGCCTGCAGCGCCGTATCGTCCAGATCGAACCAGCGGCGCGTGCCGGGCCGCGACGGTTCCTTGCCGGGCTCGATCGCGATGATTTCCGCATAGACACGCGGATACGCATCGCTCGCCACATTCAGCAGCCGGTTGTGCGTGCCCATCAGCGGATGCGCGCCGCCCGGCCCGGGCGTGACGCCGAGCGTTGCTTCGCACCACGCCACGCCCTCGGCCAGCGAAGCGGCGGCGATCACCAGGTGGTCGACTTCGGCGTGCATGGTGGCGTGCGCGTCCGGAATCAGAGCGTGACGTTGCCGTCGACGCAGGTCACGGCATCGCCGCCGACCCAGATCTTTCCTTCGCCGTCGCGCTCGATGTACACGCGGCCCGCGCGGCCGAGGCACTGGCCCTGCGCGGCGAGGTAGCGCTCGGGCATGTGGCCGTCGGCGATCAGCCATTCGGCCAGGCTCGCGTTCAGGCTGCCGGTGACCGGGTCTTCCTGCACGCCGATCGGCTCGGCGAAGGCGCGCACTTCGAGGTCGATCTTCGCGCCGTCGTCGTACTCGGCGGCCTTGCGGTTGCCGAAGGCGCGCGCCTCGCGGTTCGAGCGGCCGATCAGCGGTGAGATGTCGACCGCCGCGGGCACGCCCGCCACGCCGGCCTTCACGCCCAGTTCCTTGAGCATGCGGTGGTCGGGCTGCAGCGCCAGCACCGCGTCGGCATCCTCGACCAGCAGGCCGAACCAGACCGGGCCGTTGTCCAGCACCTGCGCCGCAATGATCTGCTGCGCCTTCAGCCCGAGCGCGCCGGCCACCTTGGCCAGCAGCGCGGGGCTCGGCGCGCTGCGCTTGAGCGGCGGCGCGGCAAAGGCCAGCCGGTCGCCGTCGCGGCGCAGCGGCACGAGGCCCGCGCCGCATTGCTGCACCACGCGGCCGGCCACCTTGGGCTTGCCGCCGGCCTCGAGCCACGCATGGCAGGTGCCGATGGTCGGGTGGCCTGCAAAGGGCAGCTCGCCGCCGGGCGTGAAGATGCGCACGCGGTAGTCGGCCGTCGGCTCTGTCGGCGGCAGGAGGAAGGTGGTCTCGGACAGGTTGGTCCACTGCGCGAAGCGCTGCATCGTCGCGTCGTCCAGACCCGCGGCGTCGATGACCACGGCGAGCGGATTGCCGCGGTAGGCCGTGGCGGTGAAGACGTCGACTTGCTTGAAGGGGCGGGATTTCATCGGATTCATTCGAGGGATTGATCGAGCACGCCGCGCGTGCCCGGGCGGGAGAGGAGATCGGCGTACCAGCGCTCGACATTCGGCCAACTGGGCCGGTGGTATTCGGCGGCGGGCAGCCCGAACCAGCGGTGCGCTTCGCAGCCGATGGGAATGTCGGCCATGGTGAAGCGCTCGCCGGCCAGGTAGGGGCGGCTCGCGAGGTGCGCATCGAGCATCGCGAACAGCGCTTCGCTCTCGCGCACCGAGGCCTCGATCAATGCCGGCTGGCGCTCCGAAGGCGGCGTGCGCACCCACTGGATGAAGGCGTCGCGGCTCGCGCGGTTGAGCGTGGTCTGCTGCCAGTCCATCCAGCGCTCGGCATCGAAGCGCGCGGGCAGCTCGCTCGGATAGAAGGTGCCGTGCGAATGCTTCGCGCAGAGATACCGCACGATCACGTTCGACTCCCAGAGCGTCATGCGCTCGGCGCCTTCGCCGTCGTCGATGGTGGGCACCATCGCATTCGGATTGAGCGCGAGGTATTCGGGCGTTTGCACCACGCCGAACTTGCCGCCGGCCTCGGTGCGCTGGAAATCGAGCCCGAGCTCCTGCGCGCACCACACCACCTTGCGGACGTTGATCGAGCTGATGCGGCCCCAGATATTGAGCATGGTGTTCAGTGTCCTTGTGCGGGAAGTGCGGCCACGGAGGCGGCGGGTCGGTCGAGCATCAGCAGGCGGATGGCCAGGCCGATCATCACCAGAGCGAGCAGGGTCCGTTGGAATTTTTCGGCGCCGGGCCGGCGCTGCAGCCAGCGTCCGACCTGTCCGCTGCAGGCGCCCAGCAGCGTGTTGAAGGCGAGCGCGGCCACAGACAGCACCACGCCCAGTTGCACCAGCTGCAGCGGCACGCTGCCGCGCGACGGATCGACGAACTGCGGCAGGAACACCATGAAGAACAGCAGCGCCTTCGGATTGACGAGGTTGTTCAGGAGCGCCATGCGCACGATGCGCCCGAACCCGGCGGGCTGGGCCTGCGCATCCATGCGAAGGCCGCCATGGCGCAAGGCCTGCACCGCGAGCCACACCAGGTACAGCGCGCCCGCGTAGCGCAGCACGTCGAACGACGGCGGCCATGCGGCCACGAGCGCCGTAACGCCGGTCGCCGCGAAGAGCGTGTGCACCAGGTCGGCGGCGGAGATGCCGATGGCCGCCGCGAACCCGCCGCGCGGACCGTGCGCCACGCCGTGCGAGAGCACGAAGGCCATGTTCGGCCCGGGCGAGAGGAACAGCGCCAGCACGGCGAGCAGGAAGAGCGAGAGCGTCGCGATGCCGATCATCGTTCCCGCCCCCTCACACCGATGCAGGCGCGAGCTTGTGCTCGCCGAGCAGCGCCAGCTCTTCGCGCAGCGTGAGCGCGAGCGCCGCAATGGCGGTGTCGATCTCTTCCACGCTGGCCGTCACGAACGACAGGCGCAGCGTGCGCGGATCGCCCAGGCCCGCGTAGAACGGCGCGCCGGGCACGAAGGCCACGTTGCGCTCGACCGCCTTGGGCAGCAGCTTCACGGTGTCGATGCCCTCGGGCAGGCGCGCCCACAGGAACATGCCGCCCTTGGGTGCGTTGAACTTCACGTCCAGGCCCGCCATCTCGCGGGTGAGCGCGGCGATCATCGCGTCGCGCTGGCGCTTGTAGAGGGCGCGGATGGTGGGCACATGGCGGTCGAGGAAGCCGTCCTTCATCACGGCCGACACCATGCGCTGCGTGAAGATCGGCGTGTGCAGGTCGACGGCCTGCTTGGCCTGCAGCAGCTTCGGGTAGATGGCCTTCGGCGCGACCAGGAAGCCCAGGCGCAGGCCCGGCGCCAGCACCTTCGAGAACGAACCCAGGTAGATGCAGCCTTCGGGGTTGCGCGCGGTCAGCGGCAGCGGCGGGGCTTCGTCGAACCAGAGTTCGCCGTAAGGGTTGTCTTCGATGATCGGCAGGCCCGCCTCGGCGGCAGCGGCCGAGACGGCGGCGCGGCGCGCTTCCGTCATGGTGCGGCCCGTCGGGTTCTGGAAGTTGGGCAGCAGGTAGACGAAGCGCGCATCCTTCGCCTTGGCCACGAGGTCGTCGACGATCACGCCGTCTTCGTCGCTCGCCACGCTCATCGGGTTCGGCTCCATCGGGCCGAAGGCCTGCAGCGCGCCGAGGTAGGTGGGCGTTTCGACCAGCACCTTGCTGCCCGGATCGATCAGCACCTTGGCCACGAGGTCCAGGCCCTGCTGCGAGCCGGTGGTGATCAGCACCTGCGCGGGATCGACGTTCCACGGCAGCATGTCGGCCACGGCCTGGCGCAGCGGGGCGTAGCCCTCGCTCGCCGCGTACTGCAGCGCGGCCTGGCCGTCGTTGTGCAGCACTTCGGCACAGGCGTCGGCGAAGGCCTGGATCGGGAAGGTCTTGGGCGAGGGCAGGCCACCGGCCAGGCTGATGATGCCGGGGCGTTCGGTGACCTTGAGGATTTCACGCAGCACCGACGGGTTCATCTTGGCGGCGCGGGCGGCGAGTTTCCAGTTCATGGTGGTTCTTCTTTCAGGCGGGTGAGGTGAGATTCGATGGCAGGTCGCCAAGGGATGCAACATGGATTTTGTTGCAGCCGGCGCGAAGGGGCGTGGTCATCGGCTTCTTCCGGCCGCGCCCGCGTGGAGCGGCGCTGCGGCAGGTGCGGCCGGCGGCTGCGACAGGCGCTTGCCGATGACCACGGTGGCGACCACGGCGATGGCAAAGCCCAGCGTCACCACATCGAGCGGTTCGCCCAGGATCGGGATCGACGCGAGGATCGACAGGAAGGGCTGCAGCAGCTGCGTCTGGCTCACGCGCAGCGCGCCGCCGAGGGCGAGGCCGCGGTACCAGGCGAAGAAGCCGATCCACATCGAGAACATGCCCACGTAGACGAAGCCCAGCCACGACGCCGTGGCGATGGGCTGCGTCGGCCACAGCGCCAGCGTGGCCGGCAGCGTGAAGGGCAGCGCCATCACGCAGACCCAGCAGATCACCCGCTCGGCGCCGAGCGACGGCGTGACCTGCGCGCCGTAGATGTAGCCGAATGAGGCGGCGATGACCGCGCCCACCAGCAGCAGGTCGGCCCATTCGAAACCGAAGCCATGGCCGCTCTGGCTTGCGCGCAGCACCGAGAACACCACGACCAGCAGGCTGCCCGCGATGGCGCAGAGCCAGAAGCCCAGCCGCGCGCGCTGGTGCAGCACCCATGCCGCGACGGCGGCCGTGACCAGCGGCAGCAGCGCCGTCACCACCGCCGCATGGCTGGCCGTGACCACCCGCAGCGCATAGGCCAGCAGCAGCGGAAAGCCGATGCAGTTGCCCAACACCGCGATGCCCAGCGGCTTCCACTGGTGCGCGGCCGGCCGCGGCGAGCGCGTGACGAGCAGGAAGATGGCCGACAGCACCCCCGCCAGCGCCGCGCGCCCGAGCGTCACGAACCATGGCGAGAGCTGCGGTGCATCTTGCGAGCCGGTGGCCAGCCGCGTCATCGGCAGCGTGATGGCGAACATGGCGACGCCGATCACGCCGAGCCACATGCCCAGCGTTTCGTCCTTGATATTGAGCTTCTTGCTCATACGCTCACCATCCACCACGCCGTGAGCACCAGCACGAGGCCCATCGCGCGGTTGAACCACAGGAGGCGCTTGCCCTTGGCGAGCCAGTCGCGCAGCAGCGCGCCGACCAGCGCATAGGCGAAGTTGCTGGTGAAGGCATAGAACAGCATCACCGGCGCGACGATGGCGAAGCGCGAGAGCGCATCGGGCTGGCCGGCGATCCACCCGGCCACCAGCGTGAGCGCGAGCAGCCAGGCCTTGATGTTGACGAACTGCAGCATCACGCCCTGCCCGAAGCCGACGTTGAGCCTGGCGCCATCGGCCTTGCCCAGCGTGCCGCTGCCGCTGAGCTTCCAGGCCAGCCACAGCAGGTAGCCGATGCCCAGCGCCTTGATCGCCAGGCGCAGCGGCGGCACCGCCACCACCAGCGCGCCGAGGCCGGCCGCACAGATCGCCAGCAGCAGCGTCCAGCCGATCGGCACCGCGACCACGAAGCGCATCGCGCGCGGCAGGCCGCCGTTGGCCGCCAGGGCGGTGGAAAGCGTGGTGTTGGGACCGGGCGAAAAACTCATCGCCGTGGCCAGCACCAGCAGGGCGGTGAATTCTTGCCAGTTCATGACACAGACTCTAAACTTGAGACCATTACAGTTCCAGTACAGATGGTCGGACAAACAAGGCATCTGTATTGGTGAAGTCATCGACACAGCACATCGACACACCTTCGACCCAGCATGCTGACACGAACCTCCACCCAGTCGTTGACCGGCCAGCTGGCCGACCGCTTGGCCGAGCGCATCCGCACCCGGCTGCTGCCGCCCGGCGCCCGGTTGCCCTCGGTGCGCGAATGCGCGCGGCAGCAGGGCGTGAGCCCGTACACGGTGGTTGCCGCGTATGACCAGCTGCTCGCGCAAGGGCTTGTCGAAGCCCGCCGCCAGCGCGGTTTCTACGTGCGCGATTCGGCACAACAGATGCAGGACGGCCGTTCGGGCAAGGCCCCCGACGCCGTCGGCGTGAGCGGCATGCCGGCAGCGATGGCCGTACAGATGATGGCCTCGCGCGTACCGGCCGACGCGAGCTCGCTGATCCGCAGCATGTTCCACCGCCCGAGCGACAAGCCGCAGCCCGGCATGGGCGTGTTCCCGCCGGACTGGATGTCGTCCACCTTCATCCCCACGGCCGTGCGGCGCATGACCAGCACAGCGGTGCTGCAGGAACTGTCGCTCCAGTACGGCGAGCCCTCCGGCGACATGAGCCTGCGCCGCAGCCTCTCGCAGAAGCTGGTGGGCATCAACGTGCCGGCCGCGCCCGACCAGATCATCACCACCATCGGCGCGACCCATGCGCTGGACATCGTGAGCCGCACGCTGCTGCGCCCGGGCGATCCGGTGATGGTCGAGGAGCCCGGCTGGGCGCTCGAATTCGCACGGCTCGAGGCGCTGGGCATGCGCATCCTGCCGGTGCCGCGCCGCGCCGACGGGCCCGACCTGGAGGTGATGGCGCAGTACTGCGTGCTGCACAAGCCCAAGCTCTTCGTGAGCGTGAGCGTGCTGCACAACCCGACCGGCTACAGCCTCACGCCCGGGAGCGCCCACCGGGTGCTCAAGCTGGCGAACGAGCACGACTTCCACATCGTCGAGGACGACACCTACAGCCATCTCGCGCCCGAGCACGCCACGCGGCTGAGCGCACTCGACGGGCTGCAGCGCACCGTCTACGTGAGCGGCTTCGCCAAGATCATCGCGCCCAACTGGCGCATCGGCTTCCTGGCCGCGTCGCCCGCGCTGAAGGAGCGGCTGCTGGAGACCAAGCTCCTGGCCACGCTGACCTCCCCCACGCTGTTCGAGCGGGCGTTGTCGTGGTGCATCGACCAGGGCCAGCTGCGCCGGCATGCGGACCGCATACGCATCCGGCTCGACGGCGCGCGCGGGCGGGCGGTGAAGCTCGCGATGTCGCACGGCTGCACCTTCGCCTCGGAGCCGGCCGGGCTCTTCGGCTGGGTCGACACGGGGGTCGACACCGACGCGCTGACCCAGCGCATGCTCGACCAGGGCTACCTGCTGGCGCCGGGCTCGCTGTTCCATGCGCGCCGGCCGCCGAGCACCATGATGCGGATCAACTTCGCGACTTCGCAGGACGCCACTTTCTGGAAAGTTTTCAGCAAGGTCAGAAGCGAGCTTTGAGGCCGGACGCGGGAGGCTTGGAGTAAGCTGCCAGCACAAGAAAACCCAGCCAGGAGACCTCCCGCATGACCAACGCCAGCCAACCCTTCAACTTCAGCCAGTTCGTCCCCGGATTCGACTTCCTGAAGAACCTGGCCGGGGGCGCCGCAGCAGGCACCGGCGCCGCATCGTCGGTGCCGGGCATCCCGAGCCTGGCGAGCTGGGTGGCACCCACGCTGAGCGTGGAGGAGGTCGACAAGCGCATCCAGGAACTCAAGACCGTGCAGTACTGGCTCGAGCAGAACGGCCATGCGCTCAAGGCCACGATCCAGGCGCTCGAGGTGCAGAAGATGACGCTCTCGACCCTGCGCGGCATGAACGTGCGGATGGAAGACCTGGCGAGCGTGTTCACCAAGCAGGCCGCGGCCGCCACTGCCGCGCCCGCGCCGTCGCCCTTTGCAGCCGCTGCACCTGCCCCGGAACCCGAGCCGGTCGAGGAAGAAGACGAAGCCGAGATCGAGGAAGAAGAAGCGCCGGCACCGAAGAAAAAGCCGCGCAGCAAGGCTGCTGCCGCCGACGGCGCCGGCGTGGTCGATCCGATGCAATGGTGGGGCTCGCTGACCGAGCAGTTCCAGCAGATCGCCAGCACGGCGCTGCAGGACGCCGCCCAGCTCAAGGTCCCCGCCATGGCCCAGCCGCTGGCCGATGCGGTCGGCAAGGTGATGGGCAAGACAACGGCCACCGCGAAGAAGCCCGCGGCCAAAACTGCGGCCAAGAAGGCGGCAACGCCCGCCGCGAAGAAAAAGACGTCGACTGCCGCCCGCAAGCGAACCACCGGCCGCCGCTGACGTCCTACACATTCCACTTTTGAAGAGAACGGGTTGGCACGCATCATGAAGTTGTTTCCCACTGGTCATGCCACCCATCCGCAATGGCGCATGGCGGCCGGCCTCGTGCTGGCCCAGTTGCGCGCGCAGATGGCTCTGCCCGACTACGCATCGTCGCCGACGCTCGGGCTGCTCTACATCACCGACCACTACGCGGCCGAGGCGCAGGAGATCCTCGATCACTTGAGCGCCGAGCTGCCCGAGGTGACCGACTGGTCGGGCACCGTCGGCATCGGCGTCTCGGCCAACAACGCCGAGTACTTCGACGAGCCCGGCATGAGCCTCATGCTCTGCGCGCTGCCCAGCGACCAGTACCGCGTGTTCTCAGGCGTGGCGCCGCTGAGCAATTCGGAGATGAGCGGATTCGAGGCGCACACCGCGCTCGTCCACGCGGACCCCGCGACGCCCGACCTCACCGAGCTGATCGGCGAGATGGCCGGCCGCGTCGACACCGGCTATCTCTTCGGCGGACTTTCGTCGGGCCGCGGCGGCGCACTGCAGTTCGCGGTGGGCGGCAACGGCAACATCCGCGGCCACGGCGCGGCGGGCGGCGTGTTCTCCGGAGGGCTCTCAGGCGTGGTGTTCGGTGAAGGCGTGCGGGTGGTGTCCCGCGTCACCCAGGGCTGTCAGCCGCTGCGCTCCGGCGTGCGCGAGCGCGAGATCACCGAGGCCGACGGCAATCTCCTGCTCAAGCTCGACGGTGAGCCGGCGCTCGACGTGCTGCTGGCCGACCTGCAGGTCTCGCTCGAACGGCCGCAGGAGGCCATCGACGCGGTGCGCAACACGCTGGTCGGCCTGGCCGACGCGGGCAGCGACGGCGTGCGCCGCACCGGCGACCTGGGCGCCGACGTGCTGGTGCGCCACATCATCGGCCTGGACCCGACGCGCCGCGGCATCGCGATCGCCGACACGGCCGAGGCCGGCATGCGGCTGACCTTCTGCCGCCGCAATGCGCAGGCTGCGCGGGCCGACCTGATGCGCATCTGCGCGGAGATCCGTGAAGAACTGGAGCCTGAAGAACAGACGCTGGCCACCGCTCGTGCCGTCGCGGCCGGCGAAGCGGAGGCTGCGCCTCACCCCGCGCGCCGCATCGCAGGCGCGGTGTACGTGAGCTGCTCCGGGCGCGGCGGCCCGCACTTCGGCGCACCGGGCGCCGAACTGCAGATCGTGCGCCATGCGCTGGGCGATGTGCCGCTGGTCGGCTTCTTCGCCGCGGGCGAAATCGCCCGGCATCACCTGTATGGCTACACCGGCGTGTTGACGGTGTTCACCAGCAAGGATTGACGGGCGAAAAAACGACGGCCGGGTTTTCGATCGCGACGGCCGTCGCTAGAATCCGCCCGCTTTCTTGAATCTCTGCTGCTGCAAGAAAGAGTGATCCGTTCGCCCCGAGGCGCGCGGTCGATCTCTTTCGCCTCGCCACGCAATGCGGGCCGGGGCTGGAAACCGACATGGTTTCCCCAATGGAACAGCAGCCATGAGCAGCAATCATTTTTCGAGACTCCAGCGCGCCTTTTCGCGCGCCGGCATCGCCGTCGACTACCGCGACGGCGTCTATCACCTGCACAACGAGGTTTCACAGGCGACGGTGCTTCTGCCGCAAAGCCTGCCGCTGGAAGAGAAGGCGGTGAACCAGTTGCTGGCCTTTGCCAGCGTCCGCTCGCCCGATGGCGAGAAGGGCGTCTGCAAGGCCTGCGCGACGCCCGATTTCCATCCGGGCTCCGTGGCGCCGGTCGGGAGCGTCGTGGCGACCGATGCGGACTTCGTCATTCCCGCGGCGGTGGGCGCCGACATCAACTGCGGCATGCGCCTCCTGACCACCGGCCTCACCCTGGACCAGGTGGCGCCGCTCAAGACCCGGCTCATCGAACGCCTCACGCGCAGCCTGCTCGACAACGGCCGCGACGTGCCCGTGCACACGGCGGCCTTCAAGGCGCTGTTCGACGTGGGACCGGCCGCATTTCTCGATGCCGTTCAGGGCGAGGGGCTCTGGTCGTCCTGCGACCGCGACCGGCTGCGGTCGGAGATCGACCGCTGCATCGGCCTTGCGAGTTTCGGCGGCAATGCGCGGCATGCGCCGCAGGCCTACATCGGCGCGCGCCACGAAGTTTTTCGAGACCCATGCCTTGGCACGCCAGGCAGCGGAAACCACTTCGTGGAGCTGCAGGTGGTCGACAAGGTGATGGACCGGCATGCCGCCTACCGCGCCGGCCTCAAGGCGGACGAAGTGGTGGTGATGATTCACAGCGGTTCGCGCGACATCGGCTTCTACGTCGGTGGGCGCTGGATGGACCGTGCGAAGGCCGAATGGCCGCAGGGCCTGCGCCATCCACGCAGCGGCCTGTATGGGCTGTCTGGTCCGCTGGCCGGGGAGTACCTGGAGGCGATGGGCGTGGCGGCCCGCTATGCCTGGGCCAACCGTGTCGTGCTGGCCGAACTGGTGCGCAAGGACATGGCGGAGTTGCTGGGAGCCACGGGCTCCAGGCTCGTGGTCGACGTGCCGCACAACGTGGTGCTGCGCGAGCACGGAATGAACATCCATCGCAAGGGCGCCACGCCGGCCCACGAAGGAGACCTGGCGCTGATTCCGGGTTCGATGGGCGATCACTCGTATCTCGCGACCGGCCTGGGCCATGAGGACTGGTTGTGGTCGTGCAGCCATGGTGCCGGCCGCCGGATGCGGCGCCAGGAGGTGCGTGCCTTGCGCGGTGCCGCGAACCAGGACGAGAACGCCAGCTGGCAATGCGTGACCCTGCGCGAAGAGCGCAGGATCGAGGAGGCGCCGCAGGCCTACAAGCCCATCGGCGCGGTGATCGACGCACAGGAAAGCGCGGGCCTGATCCGTTGCGCCGTGCGGCTGAAACCCTGGATCACCTTCAAGGCGTGATGCAGGGGGCGATCGTCAGCCCAGTGCGGGTTGCGCGATTCGCGGCTGCGGCGCCGGCATGCCGGTGAATGCAAAGTCCACCTCGGGTGCCAGCCCGCTCACGATCCGCGCGATCGACTTGCCCGAGCCGCAGGCGTGCGTCCAGCCGAGCGTGCCGTGGCCGGTGTTCAGGTACAGGTTCGGCAGCTTGGTCTTGCCGATCATCGGCACGTTGCTCGGCGTCGCGGGGCGCAGGCCTGTCCAGAACTGCGCCTGCTCGGTGTCGCCGGCGCCGGGGAACAGTTCTTCGACGCGCCGCACGATCGCTTCGCAGCGCACGCGGTTCAGGTCGCGGTCGTAGCCGTTGAGTTCGGCCGTGCCGGCGATGCGGAGGCGGTCGCCGGATTCCGAGGTGTAGCGAGAGAACACGAGCTTGAACTCGTCGTCGGTCAGCGAGACCTGGTGCGCCTTCGAGGCATCCTTGACGGGCAGCGTCACCGAATAGCCCTTGGCCGGATAGATCGGCAGGCGGATGCCCAGCGGCGCCGCATACAGCGGGCTCAGCGATCCCATCGCGAGCACGAAGGCGTCGCCGCGGATGCGCTGGAAGCGGCCTTCGTTGTCGGTGGCCTCGACGTGGTCGATGCTGCCGCCGGCTTCGCGCAGCGCGGTCACCGTGTGGCTCATGAGGAACTTCACGCCGGCCGCGGCCGCGAGGCCGACCAGTTCGCGCGCGAAGCGGTTGGCGTCGCCGGACTCGTCTTCGGCCGTGTAGGTGGCGCCGGCCAGCTGGGGGCGGATGTGGGCGAGGGCGGGCTCGATCTTCACCGCCTCGTCGGCCGAGATCACCAGCCGCTCGCAGCCGAGGGCGCGCATCTGCTCGGCCGGTTTGAGTGCGCCGTCGAACTCCTTTTGCGTCGTATAGAAGTGCAGGATGCCCTGGGTGCGCTGGTCGTAGCTCAGGCCCGTGTCGCGGCGCAATTGCTGCAGCGTGTCGCGGCTGTAGGTGCCCAGGCGCACGATCTGCTCGATGTTGTGCTTCGTGCGCGCCGGGGTGCATTCGCGCAGGAACTGCAGGCCCCAGAGCCACTGGCGCATGTCGGCGCGGATGCGAAAGAGCAGCGGGGCGTCTTCCTTGCCGAGCCACTGCAGCACCTTGAGCGGTGCGCTGGGGTTGGCCCAAGGTTCGGCGTGGCTGACGGAGATCTGCCCGCCATTGGCGAAGCTGGTTTCGGCGGCCGGGGTGGCCTGCCGGTCGATCACGGTCACTTCGTGGCCGAGTTGCTGGAGGTAGTAAGCCGAAGTCACGCCGAGCAGGCCGGCGCCAAGAACGATCACGCGCATTGCAAGTACCTTTGAGGTGCAACGCTTGAATGGCGGATGTGGTGTGCTATTGATTCAATAGCAAGCAACCGGACGTCCGCCGTCCAAGTTGCCGCTCCCCCTGTCCTCGGTACCTGAGAGATTCATCTGTTGCACTTTTGCAACGGATTTGCTCCTTCGGTGCATCGCGATCCCTGCGGGTGCGATGGCTCTCCAGACGGCGTTTGATGTGATGCAGTACTGACCCCCTGTTCGGGCCGACCTGAGCGTTTATGGGAGTTTGCGCCTTCGGTAGGGCCACCGGGGTGGCCCGCTCTCCTGCAGTGGGGGCGATTGTAGGTGGGCCCCGCGGATGCGCCAACCCTGGATTTCGGCCCTGAGGGGCGGTGGGATAATCTTCCGTTCATTCGCCAGAGGGCGATCGTTCGACAACAACAGGGGACCCCATGATCCTGGTAACCGGCGGCGCAGGCTTCATTGGCGCCAATTTCGTACTCGACTGGATTGCGCAGAGCGATGAGCCGGTCGTGAATCTCGACAAACTGACCTACGCAGGCAACCTCGAGACGCTCGCGTCGCTCAAGGACAACCCGAAGCACATCTTCGTGCAGGGCGACATCGGCGACAGCGCGCTGCTCGACCGCCTGCTGGCCGAGCACAAACCCCGTGCCGTCGTGAACTTTGCCGCGGAATCGCACGTCGACCGCTCGATCCACGGCCCCGAAGACTTCGTGCAGACCAACGTGCTGGGCACCTTCCGCCTGCTCGAATCCGTGCGCGGCTTCTGGAATGCACTGCCGGCCGACCAGAAGGCGGCCTTCCGTTTCCTGCACGTATCGACCGACGAGGTCTACGGCTCGCTTTCCAAGACCGACCCGGCCTTCACCGAAGAGAACAAGTACGAGCCCAACAGTCCGTACTCGGCCAGCAAGGCCGCCAGCGACCACCTCGTGCGCGCCTGGCATCACACCTACGGCCTGCCGGTGGTCACCACCAACTGCTCGAACAACTACGGGCCGTTCCACTTTCCCGAAAAGCTCATCCCTCTCATGATCGTCAACGCGCTGGCCGGCAAGCCGCTGCCCGTGTACGGTGACGGCATGCAGGTGCGCGACTGGCTCTATGTGAAGGACCACTGCAGTGCCATCCGCCGCGTGCTCGAAGCCGGCAAGCTCGGCGAGACCTACAACGTGGGCGGCTGGAACGAGAAGCCCAACATCGAGATCGTCAACACCGTCTGCGCACTGCTCGACGAGCTGAGCCCCAAGGCCGGCGGCAAGCCGTACAAGGAACAGATCACCTATGTGACCGACCGCCCCGGCCACGACCGCCGCTACGCGATCGACGCACGCAAGCTCGAGCGCGAACTCGGCTGGAAGCCCGCCGAGACCTTCGACAGCGGCATCCGCAAGACGGTCGAGTGGTACCTCGCGAACGGCGAGTGGGTGCGCAACGTGCAAAGCGGCGCGTACCGTGAGTGGGTCGAGAAGCAATACGACACCGCACCGGCGAAGGCCACCGCATGAAGCTGCTGCTGCTGGGCAAGGGCGGACAGGTCGGCTGGGAGCTGCAGCGCAGCCTCGCGCCCCTGGGTGAACTGGTGGCGCTCGATTTCGACAGCACGGACTTCAACGCCGACTTCAGTCGCCCCGAGCAGCTGGCCGAGACGGTGCTGAAGGTGCGCCCCGACGTCATCGTCAATGCCGCAGCGCACACCGCGGTCGACAAGGCCGAGAGCGAGCCCGAGTTTGCGCGCAAGCTCAACGCCACCTCGCCGGGCGTGGTGGCCGAAGCCGCGCAGCAGATCGGCGCGCTGATGGTTCACTACTCGACCGACTACGTCTTCGACGGCAGCGGCAGCAAGCCCTGGAAAGAAGACGATGCGACCGGGCCGCTCAGCGTCTATGGCAGCACCAAGCTCGAAGGCGAACAGCTGGTGGCGCAGCACTGTGCAAAGCACCTGATCTTTCGCACCAGCTGGGTCTACGCCGCGCGCGGCGGCAACTTCGCCAAGACCATGCTGCGCATCGCCAAGGAGCGAGACAAGCTGACCGTCATCGACGACCAGTTCGGCGCGCCCACCGGCGCGGAACTGCTGGCCGACATCACCGCGCACGCGATTCGCGCGACGCTGCAGGACCCGTCCAAGGCCGGGCTCTATCACGCGGTGGCCGGTGGCGTGACCACATGGCATGGCTATGCGCGCTTCGTGATCGAGCAGGCGAAGGCGGCGGGCGTGGAACTCAAGGCCGGTCCCGAGGCGGTCGAGCCTGTGCCGACCACGGCATTTCCGACGCCGGCCAAGCGGCCGCACAACTCGCGCCTGGACACCACCAGGCTGCAATCGACCTTCGGCCTCGTGCTGCCCGACTGGCAGTCCGGCGTCGCCCGCATGTTGCGCGAAACCTTCTGATCCGGCATCCGCAGAGCAAGACAAGAGATACGAACATCCATGACCAAGACGACGCAACGCAAAGGCATCATCCTCGCCGGTGGCTCGGGCACCCGTCTGCATCCCGCGACGCTTGCCATGAGCAAGCAGCTGCTGCCGGTGTACGACAAGCCGATGATCTACTACCCGCTCAGCACGCTGATGCTGGGCGGCATGCGAGACATCCTGATCATCAGCACGCCGCAGGACACGCCGCGCTTCCAGCAACTGCTGGGCGACGGCAGCCAGTGGGGCATCAACCTGCAGTACGCGGTGCAGCCGAGCCCGGATGGGTTGGCGCAGGCGTTCATCATCGGCGAGAGTTTCCTGGGTGACTCGCCCAGTGCGCTGGTATTGGGTGACAACATCTTCTATGGCCACGATCTGGCCACACTGCTGCGCAGCGCCGATGACAAGGCCGAAGGCGCCACGGTCTTTGCCTACCATGTGCATGACCCGGAGCGCTATGGGGTCGTCGCCTTCGACGCACAGGGCAAGGCCAGCAGCATCGAGGAGAAACCGGCTGAGCCCAAGAGCAGCTACGCCGTCACCGGCTTGTATTTCTACGACAACCAGGTCGTCGATATCGCCAAGGCCGTGAAGCCAAGCGCACGTGGAGAGCTGGAGATCACTGCCGTGAACGAGGCGTACCTCCACAAGAACATGCTCAGCGTGCAGATCATGCAGCGCGGCTACGCCTGGCTCGACACCGGCACGCACGAGAGTCTGCTCGAAGCAGGGCAATTCATCGCCACGCTGGAGCATCGGCAGGGCCTGAAGATTGCGTGTCCGGAAGAGATCGCGTGGCGAGCGGGCTGGATCGATGCTGCCCAGGTCGAAAAGCTGGCGGAACCACTGCGCAAGAACGGCTACGGCCAATACCTGCAGCGCATGCTCAAGGAAGCGGCTGTGCGATGAAGGTAACGCCAACGGCCATTCCCGACGTTCTGATCCTCGAGCCGAAGGTGTTCGGCGATGCGCGGGGATTTTTCACGGAGAGCTTCAATCAGCGCGGCTTCGACGAGGCCGTGGGCTATCACGTCGACTTCGTCCAGGACAATCACTCGCGCTCGAGCAAGGGCGTCTTGCGGGGTTTGCACTACCAGGTCCAGCAGCCTCAGGGCAAGCTGGTGCGAGTGGTCAGTGGCGTGGTGTTCGATGTGGCCGTGGATATCCGCCGATCCTCGCCCACCTTCGGGCAGTGGGTCGGTGTCGAGTTGACGGAAGGCAATCACCGGCAGCTGTGGGTGCCTGCAGGGTTCGCGCACGGATTCCTGGTCGTGAGCGACACGGCTGACTTTCTCTACAAGACCACTGACTACTACGCGCCGGCACATGAGCGATGCATCTTGTGGAACGACGCCTCTCTCGGCATTGCGTGGCCGGATGTTGGGCAGGCCCCTGCTCTTTCGGCCAAGGACAGCGCCGGGCTGCCGATGACGCAAGCAGACTTTTTCGAATAAGAGATGAGCGCTGCGGATTGATCTGCCACTGCTATTACAGAGGGTAGTCAAGACTGTCGGAACTGCCAGCTCTCTATATTTTTTTAACCCCTACCCGGAATCTTTATGCCTTCATTCTTTCCAGAACACCAGATACAAGATGCTGGGTTGTACGCGGACGCGTATTTCGAAAGAATCACGGCCGCAGCCAAGACCGTGGATCGTGGCGCGCTGGCAGCCGCCGGCCGCCTTCTTGCTGAACGAGCGGCCCAGGGAAAGATGATCTTTTCATGTGGCAATGGCGGGTCGGCAGCCATTTCCAACCACCTGGTCTGCGACTGCATGAAGGGTGTTCGCGGCAACAGCTGGCTGAAGCCAAAGGTGAACAGCCTCTCGTCCGCCGTCGAACTGATTACTGCGATCGTCAACGATATCGGGCCCGAAGAGATGTTCTCGTTCCAGCTGACATCGATGGCGTCCGAAGGGGACGTCCTCATCGCAATCAGCTCGTCCGGCGCCTCGCCCAACATCATCAAGGCGCTCCACACGGCGCGCGAGATGAAGATGGCAACGATTGCAATGACCGGGTTTGCCGGCGGCGAGTCGGCTCGTCTCGCTGACGTCAGTCTTCACGTGGATGCAGAGAACTACGGTGTCGTCGAGGACGTGCACCAGTCGCTGATGCACATCCTGGCGCAATACCTTCGCCAGAGTCACCTGACAGATCCCTCCCTGCTGGGAACGCTCAAGTTCTAGCATCTGACATGCCGGCCTGGGCAAGCAACTTCTAGCTCAAGGTCTGCTGCAGCCAAAGGCCTTCCTATTGTGAGATTCCAATGAAATTGCACCTGATCACCGGTGGCGCTGGTTTTGTCGCTGTCAACCTGACGCGTCGTCTGCTCAAGGAAGGTGGCGCCGTTCTGGCGTTGGACGACCTGTCGCGCGGACGGCGTGAGCTGGTGGCGGAGTTCGACAGCCATCCTCATTTCAGTTTCCGGCAGGTGGACTGCTCCGATCTGGAAGCCTTGTCGGCGGCGATCCGCGAGGCCGCTGCACCTGTTGCCCATGTCTGGCATCTGGCCGCCAATTCGGATATCCCGGCAGGGGTGGCCGATCCGCGCATTGACCGCGATCGCACGTTCCTGACCACCTTTGCGGTGCTCGAAGCGATGCGCCGGCATGAGATTCCGGAATTGCACTTCGCGTCGAGCTCGGCCATCTATGGCGATCTCGGCGAACGTGAAATCCATGAGGACATCGGTCCGTTGCAGCCGATCTCCAACTACGGGGCCATGAAGCTGGCATCGGAAGCGCAGATCCGGGCGGCAGTCGAAGCGTTCCTTCCGCGCGCAGACATCTTCCGATTTCCGAACGTCATCGGCGTGCCGGCAACGCATGGCGTGATCTTCGATTTCATCCGCAAGCTGAAGGCAACCCCCGACCAGCTGCAGGTTCTCGGGGACGGCACGCAGCAGAAGGCTTATCTGCACGTCGACGACCTGATCGACGCCATGCTGCACGTGAGCCAGATCGAGGGGCGCTACAAGGTCTTCAACATCGGGCCGAAGGACGATGGCGTCACGGTGCGCATGATTGCGCAGACGGTGCGCGACCGGATATCTCCGAAAGCCGACATCGTCTTTGGCGAGGGCAACCGCGGCTGGGTGGGCGATGTGCCGCGCTTTCGTTATTCGACCCAGCGTCTGGCTGCCAGCGGCTGGAGCCCACAGCTTGATTCCACGCAAGCCATGGTGCGCGCGGTCGACGAGATTGCGCGCGAGGAGTTGGCTGAGTGACACAGGCGGTCATTCTTGCGGGCGGCAAGGGCACCCGGCTGGCAGAGCGCCTGAACGGGCGACCCAAACCGCTCGTGGATGTCGACGGCACGCCGTTGCTGGAGCTTCAGGTCCGCACGCTCGCGCATCACGGGATCGACGATGTCGTCGTTCTGGTCAACCATGCGGCAGACCAGATCCAGGCCTTCTTCGAGGAGCGTCAATTTCCCAGCCGGGTGCGTCTCTTCGACGACGGTGAGCCGCGCGGAACGGCGGGCGCCTTGCTGGCATGCCTGGACGAACTGGACGATCGGTTCATCGTCGTCTATGGCGACACGCTGTTCGACATCGATATCGGGCACATGCTGGCCGCACACGAGGCCTCGGGTGCGGATGCCACACTGCTGTTGCATCCGAATGATCATCCGGCGGATTCGGATCTCGTGGAGATCGATGCATCCGGCCGGGCGCTGGCGTTTCACGGTTACCCGCACCCGAACGGCGCCGAGTTGCGCAACCTCGTCAATGCTGCCTTCTACATCGTCGAGAAGAAGGCGCTCCTGGCCTGGCGCGACTTTCCCGTGCCCTGCGACTTCGCCAAGGATCTCTTTCCGGCCATGGTGCGCGCCGGCGCGCACATCTCGGGCTATGTCAGCTTCGAGTACATCAAGGACCTGGGCACGCCCAAGCGACTCGACAAGGTGGAAAAGCACCTGCGTTCAGGCGTTGTCCAACGGGCCAGCCGACAGCACCTGCAAAAGGCCGTGTTCCTGGACCGGGACGGAACCCTCAATGTGCTTCGCGACTATGTGCGCCGGCCCGCGGATCTCGAACTTCTGCCGCATGCCGCCGAAGCTGTGCGTGCATTCAACAACGCGGAGTACCGCGTTGTCGTGGTGACGAATCAGCCGGTGCTTGCGCGCGGGGAGGTCAGCTTCGACGACTTGCAGCGTATCCACAACCGGCTGGAAAGCCGGCTGGGCGATGCCGGTGCCTATGTCGATGCGATCTACTTCTGCCCGCACCACCCCGATGCCGGTTTTGCCGGCGAAGTGTCGGCGCTGAAAACGGCGTGCAATTGCCGCAAGCCTCAGCCCGGCATGATGCACGAGGCAATGGCGGCGATGAACATCCAGGCCTCCGACTCCTGGATGATCGGTGACAGCACCGCCGACATGCTGGCAGCGCGGCGAGCCGGGCTGCGTTCGGTTCTGGTGGAAACCGGAGAGGCGGGGGGCGATGGCAAATTCACAGCTGCACCGGACTTTCGTTTCGCACACGTCGGCGCTGCAGCGCATTTCATCGTTCACACCTATCCGCTGCTTGCCGCGGCCATCAATGAATGGATGCTCAAAGTCCAGCCGGGCGATCTGGTGCTGATCGGTGGCCTGGCGCGCAGTGGGAAGTCGACCATTGCCAGCGTGCTGAAGTCCGAACTGCTGGCTCGCAAGCTGGATGCCCAAGTTCTGTCCCTCGATCGCTGGCTGCGGCCCGCCGCCGAACGAACCGCGGGCGTGCTGGGGCGCTATGCGTTGGAAGAAGCGCAAGAAGACCTCAAGGACTGGCTCTGCGGCGGCGCGGTCGACGCCGACTTGCCGTCCTACGATCGGATGCTTCGCGATCGGGGCCAGCCCGAGCGCACGCTGCTGGCACAGGACACCGTCCTGATTCTGGAAGGTGTCCCCGCGTTGTTCGCCGATTGGCGGGGCGAGCGGCGGATCTGGCGCCTCCATATCGAAGGGGCCGAAGCATCGCGGCGCGTTCGCGTGGAAGCCGACCTCATCGCACGTCGCTTGGCTGATCAACAAGGGGCGGCGCAAGCCTACGAGCAGCGACAGCAGGACGAAGCGCCATTGGTGACCGCTGCGCGGGACACGGCCGATGGCGTGCTTGACTTTGATTCCATTTTTTCCATCGACACCCCATGATCATTAGCCGGACACCGTTGCGGATGAGCTTTGTTGGAGGCGGAAGCGATCTGCCAAGCTTCTACCGCCAGCACGGCGGGGCGGTGCTTTCGACCGCCATAGACAAATATGTCTATGTGAGCGTCAACAAGAAGTTCGATGGCGGGATCCGGATCGCGTATTCCAAGACCGAGGAAGTCGACCACGTCGAAAAGATCGAGCATCGCCTGGTTCGTGCGACGCTTCAAATGTTGGAAATCCCGGGAGGGATCGAAGTCACGAGCACTGCGGACATTCCATCGCGTGGCACCGGGCTGGGGTCGTCCAGCGCCTTTACCGTCGGATTGATCAACGTCCTCTCGGCCTATCTCGGGCGACATGTCTCGGCAGAACAACTGGGGCGATTGAGCTGCGAAATTGAAATAGAGCGGTGCGGCGAGCCGATCGGAAAACAGGATCAATATGCGTCGGCATACGGTGGGTTGAGTCTCATCGAATTCAAGCCGGATGACAGCGTTTCAGTGACGCCGCTCGTGTTGCAGCGAAAGATCCGAGAGGCCGTTGAAAGCAGTATTCTTGTTTTTTACACGGGCATCACGCGCAGCGCTTCAGGCATCCTGAAAGAGCAATCTTCGAATGTGGCCGACAGTGCAGGCAAGCAAAAAATGCTCAATCGCATGGTTGAACTGGTCTACGAATTGCGCGATGAATTGCAGAACGGTCACGTGGATTCGATGGGCGAAATTCTCGATGAAAACTGGCAGCTCAAAAAACAGCTGGCCTCGGGCATCACCAGCAATGAAATCGACGATTGGTATGCGAAGGCCAAAACCAATGGCGCGATCGGCGGAAAATTGCTGGGCGCCGGGGCGGGCGGATTTCTGATGTTCTACGCGCCGTCTGAGCACCATGACGCTATTGAGAAGGCGCTTGGCCTGCGTCGGATACATTTCGGATTCGAGTCTCTGGGAAGCCGAATAATTTTCTACAACCCGACCGACCTTTAGTCTTTGGCGTGCACCGGCTCCGCGCTTATTTGCATCTTGCGCAAACCATTTCGTTGAATTAAAAAATAAAATTTCCCATGTATCCACCACGCGTATCCGTTGTCATTCCGACGCGAAATTCCGAGAAGTATCTGAAGGAGGCATTGGACAGCATCCTGGGGCAGACCTTCACGGATTTCGAATTGTTGATTGTTGATGACAACTCGACAGACGGCACTTTGGACCTCATTCGTAGTTATGAGGACGCTCGCATCACGGTGTTGAAAGGACCGGGCAAGGGCCTTGCTGCTGCGTTGAATTTCGCTTACCGCGAAGCCCGGGGTGAATTCATTGCGCGCATGGATGCAGATGATATTGCGGAGGTGACGAGGCTCGGAAAACAGGTGGCGTTTCTCGACGAGCATCTCGACGTGGGAGTTTGCGGCACGAAGTTTCAGCAATTCATGGACGGTGATGCCATTCACCATCACATGGAGAATGTTCGCTACGCAGACATGCTCATGGGCTGCTATATCGGTCATCCCACTGCCATGCTGCGACGCCAGCTGTTCGTCGAAAACAATCTTTTCTACGACGAGTCGATGCGTTTTAGCGAGGACTACGATTTGTGGACGCGTGCCATTCGGGTCACGAAACTGGGAAATGTCCAGGAGGTCCTGCTCCGCTATCGCCGACACAATGACAGCGCGTCGATTGCCCATATGGACGAAATGCATCGGCTGGATGTCGGTGTCAAGATCCGGATGATCGGTTACCTCGTGGGCGACCTGCTGCCAGCCGATGTTGAACAGGTCACGGCGATGTTGAAAGGCGAGTCCATCGATGAAGCCGCCAGGCTCGACATGCTGGTGAAATTGATGGCTTCCATCAAGCGCCCCGACCTTTGCTCACCAGTTGAGCTGGTCTCCGTGTTCCATCAGATCAAGCCACTGGCCAAGGATGATTTCATTCGCTTGTGCAGAGACGTTATCAGCGAGATTCCAATCTTCGTTATCTCGTTCAACCATCTGACTTATCTGCAGGCAAGTATTGCGTACTTCGAAAAGGCAGGATTCAAGAACATCCATATCATCGATAACGCGTCGTCATATCCGCCGCTTGTAGAGTATCTGCGTGCCTCTCCGCACAGAGTGCACTACATGGGGGTCAATTACAAGCATACGGTTTTGTTCGACTCTTTGAAATTCAAGGAGATTGTCGATTCAAAATATTTTGTATTGACAGACCCGGATGTCCTGCCCATTGAAGAATGCCCGCTGGATTTTCTGTACGTCTTTCTCGATGTCTTGCTGAGCCACCCAACCAAGAACAAGATTGGCTTCTCCCTCAAATTGGATGATTTGCCCGATCACTATGAGCTGAAGGAAAACGTTCTCAAGTGGGAAGGACGGTTCTACGATAAGTTGAAGGATCACGGCGCGCTGACAATTTACGATGCACCGGTCGACACGACATTTGCCTTGTACCGTCCACGAGAAGAATGGCGTACATCCGATTTCTTTTCGGCATTCCGAATGGGTTATCCATACGAAGCGAGGCATTTGCCATGGTACCGGGATCTTTCGAAGCTGACGGACGAAGAGATTTTCTATCGCAGCCTGGATCAAGGAAGCAGCAATTGGAACGGCACGATGAGCGCCGAGCAACTTCACAAAAAATACGGTACGGGATTGAGACCGGATGCAAATGCCGATCATGCGGTGGAATTGGATGCGCAAACCGCACTGAAGGGTACCTTCAGCGATACCTTTAAGCGCCGCCGCATCGGCGAACTGCGCGGATATTTTCTCAATGGACGCTGGCCATTGCTCAATTTGCAGACCGTTCCTGGCGAGAGCATCTGTACTACGCTTTATGTCTTCGGGAAAATACCGTTGATGAGCAAATTCACGGACGATCGGCATCACGTATACCGTGCATTCGGCGTACTTCCATTTTGGAAGAAGAATAAAGAGGATATTGAATGAAGCGTTTGTGTCTTTTTGCCGGATATAGCCCCGAGAATCGGGTCGATGACTATGTGGTTTACTATCTGAAGGAGCTCTCCAGATTTGCCGATGTCTATTATCAGGCGGCAAACCACTTCGGCGAGAGTGAACTCCAAAAACTGGACGCGGTCACCCGTGGACGGTGGGCGGAGGCGCACGAGAAGTACGATTTCGGATCGTGGCAGAAATTGATTTTCCGGCTTGGCTGGCAGGAAATAGAAAAATATGATGCTGTCATTCTGGTGAATGACAGTAATTATGGCCCCGTGCGGGAGTTGGCAGAAATCTTCGGCCGCATGGATGCAGTCGGCTTGGATGCCTGGGGCATAACTGAAAATTACGGCGTTACCCGGCACCTGCAAAGCTATTTTCTGACGCTGAACCGGCCTGTTGTCGAAAGTGCAGTTTTTCGAGATTTCTTCGAATCCATTGCAGTCGAAGAATCAAAGCAAAAAATATGCGAAAAATACGAAATCGGGCTCAGCAAGCTGCTGGCCGAGAATGGATTTTCCTTTGCGGCCTTGATTGACAGATCGGCTCTCGGCATTCCGTTCGATGCAGATATTTCGACATATCAGAACACGCTTCTTCAGAACGGCTCGCCATTCCTGAAGCGCAAGGTATTTGCATCGCGCAACTTTGCGCATGAAGACCTTGGGCAGACGCGGACGCTGCTGGAAGAACTGAAGTATCCGCTCGACTGGATCGCTCTCCCCGCCACTTTGCAAGAGCCGGTGGGCGGGGGCGGCGCGCAAAGCCAATCGGAAGCGCCTGCGAAAGACGCGGCGGGAGAGCAGTCACCGCCAGCGGCGCCGCTGTCGATTCGCGCCGTGATCAAGCGGATGTTGTGGCCGCTCTATCTGCCTTTCAAATCGAGGGTGGTCGACAAGTTGGCTGGCATCGAGCATCGAGTCAATCATCTGGTGGAAAAGACCGCCAGGATCAGCAGCGATGTCGATGGGTTGCCCGGTTTCTTTGTCGATGTCCGCTCGCAAGTGGCAAGCCTGGTTCAAGGGTCGCGGAATACCGCCACGCAGATTGCTGCTCTCCAGGTTCAGATGGCGGCGCTCTCCCAGAACGCGGCGCTCTCCCAGAACGCGGTCACCCGTCTGAGCGACGTCCAGACATCTGTCGCGGAACTGCACGGGCATCTGGATTGGGTGCAACGAGACATCCTGATTGCGCTGATGTCGAACATCGATCTCAAGAGCTTGAAGGGTTTCAAGTGCGTCACGGACTATCCGGTGGCCTATGACAGCCCGGATCACATTCATCCTGTTGGAACCGTTCTGGATCACACGCGGCATCCGCGCTTCATCCGCGCGTGCGAGGACTTCTTCGGTTCTTCTGGCAAGCAGTTGTCTTTCCTGGACCTCGGCTGTTCGGCGGGCGGGATGGTGCTCGACGCAGTCCTCCGGGGCCATATTGGCATTGGCCTCGAGGGAAGCGACATCTCCAGGCTGCAGCAACGCGCTGAATGGCGGCTCCTCCGCGATTCCCTCTTCACCTGTGACGTGACACGTCCCTTTGCGCTTGGCCGCGGCGAGATCGAAACGTTCAAGTTCGACGTGATCTCGGCCTGGGAAGTGCTCGAGCATCTGACGGCCGATGGGGTAGAGGGCCTGTTTGCCAATCTTGCGCGGCATACCCATCCCGGAAGCATCTTCGCCTGCTCGATTTCCCAGGTGGACGGTGGCTTCACGGAAGATGGCACCCCCCTGCACCAAACATTGGAGCCGCTTCCCTGGTGGCAAGAGCGGGCAGCGAAATACGGCTTCGACGTGCTGCATTCCGAGGCATTCCTGCCGCTGGACTTTGCTCGGGGCAACGGTAACTCCAGCGTCTACTATCGCCCGGCGCACAGCTACCAGGAGAAGGAAGGCGATTGCTTCCTTGTCGTTTTTCAGCGTCGATGAGGCTGGCGTGGCGTCAGGGCTTCGACCATGAAACGCGGCGACCACACGAGCCGCCTGCATAGGTCACGCGGAGCTTCTGACGGCACGCCGCGCCGCCAGGTTGAGTCGCTGGTCCGTGGCTCGGCTCGTTGAGCCTCAGGCTTCGACGATCCGCCCGTGCTCCATGTGGATCACCCGATTGCATTCCTTCGCAATCAAATCGGGCGAGTGCGAAGCGAGCACCAGAATCCCCGACTTCGACACCACATCGCGCATCCGCTTCTCGGCCTTTTCGGTGAAGGCGGCATCGCCCACCGAAAGCCACTCGTCCATCAGCAGGATGTCGGCTTCGACGCTGGTCGAGATCGAGAATGCAAGCCGCATCATCATGCCGGTCGAGTAGGTGCGAACGGGCATGTTGACATACTCGCCGAGGCCGCTGAACTCGCAGATGTCGGGCGTGAGGCGTTCGATTTCCTTCATGCTCATGCCCATCACGAGGCCGCGCAGCATGATGTTCTCGATGCCGGTTGCGTCCATCTCGATGCCCAGTGCGGGATCGATCAGGCTGGCCACCGAGCCCTGGCGCGTGAACTCTCCCGCCGAAGGCTCGTAGACACCCGCCAGCGTGCGCAGCAGCGTGGACTTGCCCGCGCCGTTGTGGCCGACCAGGCCCAGCCGGTCGCCGCTCTTGAGCTCCAGGTTGAGGCCGCTGAGCGCCTGCACCACGGTGACCCCGGTTTCCTTGCCGAAGCGCCCGCCGGTGACCGAAGCCGCCAGCGTCTTCTTGAGCGATGCCGAGCCCGCCCCATAGATGGGGAAGCTGACCGAAACGTTTTTGAGTGAGATGGATGCCATGGATCAGAGCCAGTAGACGACGCGGCGGCGGTATTTGACGAACAGCGCGCCCGCGAGCGACACGCTCAGCACGGTCCACACGCCGATGCCGATCCAGCTGTGCAGGTGCGCCTCGCCGCCCATGAGCGGTGTGCGCAGCAGGTCGAGCATCTGCGCGAACGGGTTCCAGAGCACGTACTTGGCGCGGCCCGGGAGGTTCTCGGGCAGCCAGAACACGGGGGTCAGGAACATCAGCATCTGCATGAGGCTGGTGATGATCTGGGTCACGTCGCGGTAGCGCGTGCAGACGAGGCCCAGCAACAGGCCGAGCGCATGCGCGTTGACGATGAGGATCAGGAAGGCGGGAATGATCAGCAGGACCGACCACGACAGCGTGACACCCGCCCAGATGGCGACGGGGATGTACAGCACGATCTGGTGGAGGAACTGGATCAGGTTGCGCGCCAGGCCCCGCCAGACGAACAGGCTGATCGGAAAGTAGCCCTGCTTGAGGTAGTTGGACGAGCCGACGAAGGCGTTGCAGGCGTCGGTGACCACCGCGGAGAACGTGCCCCAGAAGATCACGCCGAGCGCCAGGTGGGGGAAGAACTTGTCCAGGTGGGTGCCGAAGAGCGAGGCATAGAGCGGCCCCATGCCGCCGATCATCACGCCCATGCTGAGGGTGAGCCACAGCGGTCCCAGCATGGAGCGGCGGTAGCGCAGGACGATGTCGAACCAGGCGAGCGTCCACCAGATGTCGGTGCGGCGGGTGCCTTCCCACCAGTCGGCGATGGCGCTTCGATGCAGATTGGAGTGGACTTGGCTCATGCGTGTAGGTCAGTGTCTGGGGCTGCCATGCGGACGGTGGGTCCTGGGTCGGTTCGCCGCCGCATGACGCGGCGATGAGCAAAAGCGCTTCGTGGCCGAGGAAGGGGCAAGCGGAATTTCGTTGAGGGCTAAGGCTGTGCCTGCCGGGCAGGTGCTCGTGCGAGCAGCGCGCATTTTATGCGGAGTATCAACTGAGAGATAATTTTACCGGCTCCGGTTCCGCAGCAATTCGTAACCCGCGCAGGGCCCGCCGCTCCCCGGTCGGAAGGGCCGCGACTGCCGCCGGCAGGCACTACAACAATATCGCCCCATCCATGCGCAATCCCCGTCCACTCGAAGTCTCCGTCGCCCTGTGCACCCACAACGGCGCGGCCTTCCTGCGCGAGCAGGTGCGCAGCATCTGCCTGCAGACCCGGCCGCCGGTGGAGATCGTGCTGTCCGACGACGCCTCGCGCGACGCATCGGTCGAGGTGGTCCGGGCAACGGTGGCCGAATGCGCGGCCGAGCGGCCCGCAGCGGCGCCCATCGCCCTGCGCGTGTTCGAGAACGCCAAGGCCTTGCGCGTCGTCAAGAATTTCGAACAGGCCATCAGCGCCTGCACCAGCGAGCTGATTGCCCTCAGCGACCAGGACGACGTGTGGATGCCCGACCGGCTCGAGAAAATGGTGGCTCGCTTCGAGCAGGACGACAACCTGGTGCTGCTGCACACCGATGCGCGCCTGGTGGACGCGGAACGCCACGACATCGGCGACACGCTGTTCCATGCGCTGGAGGTCGTGCCGTCCGAGGTGGAGCGCATACACGCCGGCAATGCCTTCGACGTTTTCCTGCGCCGCAACCTCGTGACCGGCGCGACCACCATCTTCCGGCGCTCGCTGCTCGCCGACGCCTTGCCGCTGCCGGTGGAGTGGGTGCACGACGAATGGCTGGCCATCGTCGCGTCGACCACCTCGCGGGTCGACCTGCTGGAGGAGCCGCTCATCGAATACCGCCAGCACGCCTCCAACCAGATCGGCGCGCGGCGCGACACCTTTGCAGAGAAGGTGCGCAAGGCGCTGGCTTCCAGGGGCAACACCCATGTGGAACGCGCGATCAAGGCGGAGCTCCTGCTCGCGCGGCTGCTGCAGATGGGCGACCGGGTCCCGCCCGAGATCCTCGCCAAGGTGCGCAGCAAGATCGTGCACCAGCGCTTTCGAGCGGCATTGCCGGCGTCCCGGTTCGCGCGCTGCGTTCCCATCCTTCGCGAGGCCATGACGGGCCGCTACGACAAGTTCGGCCGCGGGTTTCGCGGCGTGGTTCGCGACCTTTTCGAATCTGTGTAGGCTTCGCGTCGAGTCCCAGAGCCCTATCCGACAAAAACAATGACCCCTGCGACCCTTTCCGCACAGCCCCCCGTCACCGGAGGTTCCGGCCCCGCGCCGACGGTGGTGGTGATCATTCCGTTCTACAACGGCGCCGATTTCATCGAGCGTTCGGTCAAGAGCGTCTTCGAGCAGTCCGTGCCCGCGACCGAAGTCATCGTCGTCAACGACGGCTCGCGGCCGGAGGAGCGCGCGGCGCTCGACGCGCTCGCGGCCCGCTATCCGTTTCGGATCCTCGACAAGGAAAACGGCGGGCAGGGCTCGGCGCGCAATGCGGGCGTGGCGGCGTCCACCTCCGAATTCATCTGCTTCCTCGACCAGGACGATTTCTACCTGCCGAACCACATCGAGACGCTCGTCACCTCGATCCCGCAGGATGATCGGCTCTTCGGCTACATCTATGCCGATCTCTACGAGGCCGACGGCGACGGCAACGTGATCCGCACCGGCGTGATCAAGGAGCACGCGACGCATCCCAAGCGCAACATCAACGACCTGCTGCGCAACGACATGTTCGTGCTGCCGTCGGCCGCGCTGGTGAGCCGCAAGGCCTTCGAGGCCGTCGACGGTTTCGACTCGCAGTTCATGGGCTTCGAGGACGACGACCTGTTCCTGCGCATCTTCCGCAAGGGGTTCAGCAACTACTTCGTGGACAAGGCGGTCACGGTCTGGTGCATCCACACGGCGAGCACGTCATTCGGCATCCGGATGATTCGGAGCCGTTTCAAGTACTTCAAGAAGCTCACCGAGATGTTCCCCGACGAGCACCTGCGCGGGCGCTACTACTTGCGTGATTTCCTGGCGCCCCGGTTCCAGCCGTACTTCGTCAACCACGCGATCGAGTCGATCAAGAACGACGACCAGTACCGCGGGGAGATGACCGCGATCCTCAACGAATACGGCGCGATGGTGTTGGCCAACCCCTACGTGGGACACAAGAAGAAGCTGCGCCTGCGGATCACGCTGTTCCTGCTCAACCACAGCCCGCCGGGCGTGGTCCGCCTGGTCGGCGCCGTCACGCGCCTGCCCGGCATTCGCAGCCTGCGTCGCCTGTACGCCTAGCGGGCGGGGGCCGGAGCCGCCTCTGCCGGCTGCTTCGGTGTGGTCATCGCGGGGTCGATGTAGGTGGCGAACTTGCGCGCGTATTCGGCGCGCAGGTGTCCTGCGTCCTTGTAGATCGGCGTCGCGTCGGCGTCCGCGCGGGTGCACTGGTCTTTTTGACACAGGGTCGGAATCGGGTCGATCACGATGGCGCCGCTGCGCTGCGCGATCTGGCGCATGCGCTCGTGCAGCGCCTTCTGCTCCGGCGCCCAGGGTGCCGTTGGCGTCATGCGCCCGACGCTCATGTTGCCCAGGCGGCCGCCCTTGATGAACTCCTCGGGCCCGAAGCCGTCGCCGGTCGGGTTGTCCAGCAGCAGGTAGACCTGCTTGTGCTTGGAGAGCGCAGTCATCACCGTCTCGAGCGTGTTCAGCGCGAAGTCCGCGCCGCCGCCGCCCATGAAGCGGCGCTTGTTCTTGCCATCCAGGTAGTAGTAGCGGTCGGCCGCGGCGCTCTCGGCGGTGGGCTTGTCCGTCACCGAGAAATAGCAGTTCCAGCACCCCCCGAACACCACCGCATCGAACCTGTCGCTCATCGCCAGGCGCATGCCGCCGTCGCGGCGTTCCGCGCAGAGGTTGTTCTGCTGGTCGACCACGTTGGGAATCGGCGGGCAGGCGCCCCAGGTCGCGAAGGAGAGCGAATCGAGCGTGTCGGGCGCGATCTTGCTCAGCTCCACCGCGCGCGGACCGTACTGCTCGACGTGACTGTCGCCGAAGAAGAGCACCCGGCGCTTGCCGTGCCCGATCTGCTGCAGCACCTCGCCATCGACCTTGATCGGGCTCAGTCCGTCCGGGTAGCCCCAGTCCTTGGCCGCGGCGGCCGTCTTGTTGAAGTACGGGTCGCTGTGGCGTCCGACGTAGTAGCCCGAGGTGGCCAGCAGGCCGAGCACCACGAAGCCCGCCATCGCGGCCACGAGGCCCGAGGTCACCGCGGGGTTCTCGGTCTTGCGCGTGTGGCGTTCGACAAATCGGTAGGTCAGCCATGCGAGCACGAAGGACGCGACCAGCATCAGTGCCCGGATGCCGTCGGAAGGCAGCTTGCCTTCGAGGATGCGCGCATAGGCCAGCAACGGCCAGTGCCACAGGTACAGCGGATAGCTGATGAGCCCGACCCACACCATCGGCTTCGACGCGAGCACGTAGCGGTTCAGAACGCCGGTCGGTCCCGCCGCGATGCAGAAGAAGGCGCCCAGCGTCGGCAGGATCGCCCAGAAGCCCGGGAAGGCCTTCCCGCCGCGAATGAAACACAGGCCCAGCACGATCAGCGCCAGCCCGGCGATGGACTGCGCATGGCGCCCCCAGCCCGGCTTGGGCGGCGGCCGGTGCAGCCGCATGTACGCGAGCATGCCGCCGATCATCAGCTCCCAGAAGCGCGAGAGCGGCGAATAGAACGCGGCCTCGCGGTGGCTGTGGATGGTCGTCACGTTGAGCAGGAATGACGCCGCCGCCACGATGCCCACCACCCAGAGCACGCGCCACTTGCGCTTCCACGCCAGGCCCAGCAGCACGGGCCAGAAGATGTAGAACTGCTCCTCGATGGCCAGCGACCACAGGTGCAGCAGCGGCTTGGTCTCGGCCGCGTTGTCGAAGTAGCCCGCCTCGCTCCAGAACGCGAAGTTCGAGACGAACCCGGCGCCCGAGGCCACATGCTTGCCGAGTTGCACCCATTCATTGGGCAGCAGCGCATACCAGCCGAAGGCCAGGGTGGCCGCCAGCACCAGCGCCAGCGCCGGGAAGATCCGCTTCACGCGCCGGGCATAGAACTCGCGGTAGCTGAAGCCCTCGCCCTCGAAGCTGGCCAGGATGATCGTGGTGATCAGGAAGCCCGAGATGACGAAGAAGATGTCGACGCCGATGAAGCCGCCCTTGATCCACTGCGGGAACGCGTGGTAACCCAGGACCGAGAGCACCGCCACGGCGCGCAGCCCGTCGATGTCCGGGCGGTATTTGGGGTGAACCAGGTGGGCGTGTTCGTTGTGGAGCGTGGGGCTCGTCGTTGTCGTCGTCATCGTTGTTGTGAAGGCGCGCTTGCTTTTTTCGTTCCCGATTGTCCTCGCAAACGCTTTTCCCCCCGCTCAGGCGCCGGGCCGCTGCATCCGCCGGTAGCGCCAGAAAGCGCCCGAGCGCCACACTTTCAGCAGGCTGGTGACGTGCCAGTACAGATAGCGCTTGCTGCGGTGGCTGGCGCGCTGGGCGTCGTGCCGCGCGAGCAGGTCTTCGCCGACCTGCAGCTTCCAGCCCGCGAGCTGGGTGCGGGCGCAGATGTCGAAGTCTTCCCCGTACATGAAGAAGCGCTCGTCGAAGCCGCCGATCCGGCGGTAGGTCTCGCTGCGAAACAGCATGAAGAGGCCCGGGATCCACGCGGGCGCGGCCGGCGGCACGTAGCCCGGCTTGTTGCGCCCGAGGATCTCGAAGGGCGTGAGCAGCGCCCGGTGCGGTTCGGGCGCGCGCTTGCCGGGCTCGAGGATGCGCGGGGTCATCAGGCCGGCGTCAGGTGCGGCCTGCAGGATCAGCGGCGCGAGCACGTCGCTGTCGAAACGGATGTCCGGGTTGAGAACCAGGAACCACGGCGTCGTGCAATGCCCGAAGGCCTGGTTGTGATTGGCGCCGAAGCCCTTGGGGCTCGCGTTCTCGATCCGCTCGACCTCGAACCCCCAGCTTTGCCCCGCGAGCACGTCAGGCTCCGGGATGTTCACCGTGAGCACCACCTTGGCAATCGACGCGCGGCTGTGCCGGTCCAACTGGTCGAGCAGCGGCCGTATCAGGGCGAGCTGGCCGTGGCTCACAATGGAAATGGTGATCGGCGGCAAAGGGGCGAGGGAGGCGGGGGATGAGGGCGTGGGCATGGTCTAATTTCGCTCGGGAATTCTAGGGTTCCCCAACTCCCACACATGATTGCCCTGATCGTCATCAGTTTCTTCGTCGCCGCCTTCGCGGTCCAGCTCTTCATGCGCCGGGCGCGCAGGCACGCACGGCTCTACGGCGCCGACATGCCGCAGCGCTTCCACAAGGGCCACGTGCCGCGCCTGGGCGGTGCGGGCATTCTGATGGGCATGAGCGCGGCCTGGCTGGGCGCCGGCCTGATCGAGCCGCTGAACATTGCCTGGCCGCTCAAGACTTCGATGCTTACGCTGGTGTGCATCCTGCCCGCTGTGCTCGGCGGCATCGTCGAAGACATGACGCAGAAGGTGAAGGTGCGCTATCGGCTCGGCCTCACCATCGGTTCGGCCCTCTTGGTGTGCTGGCTGCTCGGCCTGGGCGTTGCGCGCACCGGCATCCCGATGGTCGACGGCTGGCTGGCCGTGCTGCCGTATGCCACCGTGTTGTTCGCGGCGCTCGCCATCGGCGGCCTGCCGCATGCCTTCAACATCATCGATGGCTACAACGGCCTGGCCGGCACGGTCGCGGTGCTGGTGTGCCTGGCGATCTCGCACGTGGCCCTGCAGGTGGGCGACCGTCAGCTCGCCGCCATGGTGGTCTGCCTGGTGGGCGCCACCGTCGGCTTCCTGGTCTGGAACTACCCGCGCGGCAAGATCTTTGCCGGCGACGGCGGCGCCTACGTCTGGGGCATGGTGATCGCCGTGGCCTGCGTGACGCTGGTGCAGCGGCACCGCGTGGTCTCGCCGTGGTTCCCGATGCTGCTCTTGATCTACCCAGTGTGGGAGACGCTGTTCTCCATCTACCGCAAGCTCGCGCGCGGCCAGTCGCCCGGGACGGCCGATGCGCTGCATTTCCACCAGCTGATCTTCCGCCGCATCGTGCGCGTGGCGCTGGCGGACGACGAGGCGCGGCAATTGCTGGCGCGCAACAACCGCACCTCGCCGTACCTCTGGATGTTCGCCGCGCTGTCGGTGGTGCCGGCGGTGCTGTTCTGGAACAACACCATCGTGCTGATGGCGTTCTGCCTGCTGTTCGTCACGACCTATGTGGGTGCGTACCTGATGATCGTCAGATTCAAGGTGCCGCGCTGGCTCAGGCCTTGAGAGAATTTCTGTTCATTCCCATCGTTCAACGCTTTGGAGCCTGACCGCCCATGACCGACCCCGTCCTCAACATCCCCCCGCGCGACAAGGCCGAGATCCTGGCCCAGGCGCTGCCGTACATCCGCAAGTTCCACGGCAAGACCATCGTCATCAAGTACGGCGGCAACGCCATGACCGACCCGGCCCTGCAGGCCGACTTCGCCGAAGACGTGGTGCTGCTCAAGCTGGTCGGCATGAACCCGGTGGTGGTGCATGGCGGCGGCCCGCAGATCGAGGCGGCGCTCAACAAGCTGGGCAAGAAGGGCAGCTTCATCCAGGGCATGCGCGTGACCGACGCCGAGACCATGGAAGTCGTCGAATGGGTGCTGGCCGGCGAGGTACAGCAGGACATCGTGGGCCTGATCAACCAGGCCGGCGGCAAGGCCGTGGGCCTCACGGGGCGCGACGGCGGCCTCATCCGTGCGCAGAAGCTCAAACTGGCCGACCGCAACGACCCCAACGTGCAGCACGACGTGGGCCAGGTCGGCGACATCGTCTCCATCGACCCCAGCGTGGTGAAGGCGCTGCAGGACGACGCCTTCATTCCCGTCGTGAGCCCGATCGGCTTCGGCGAGGAGAACGAGAGCTACAACATCAACGCCGACGTCGTCGCCGGCAAGCTCGCGACCGTGCTCAAGGCCGAGAAGCTCATGCTCCTGACCAACACGCCCGGCGTGCTCGACAAGAACGGCAAGCTGCTCACCAACCTGAGCGCCCGCGAAATCGACGACCTGTTCGCCGACGGCACGATCTCGGGTGGCATGCTGCCCAAGATCGAAGGCGCGCTCGACGCGGCCAAGAGCGGCGTGAACGCGGTGCACATCATCGATGGCCGCGTGCCGCACGCGATGCTGCTCGAGATCCTGACCGACCAGGCCTACGGGACGATGATCCGCGCCCGCTGACCCTGCCGGCGCTCAATCCACCGACCATGCGGGTTTGCGGCCGATGAACTCAAATTCGGCGGAGTGGGTTTTCCGCTCGGATTCGGAGCGGTGAAACCGCTGTTCCAGCGAGTGCCGGGTACCGCTGGGAAGCGGCAATGACTGCTCGTTCGGCGGCGGCGTGACAGCCGTGCGGACCAGGATGCGGCCGCCGGGCTTCAACACGCGCAGGAGCTCTGCCACCACCCGCTGCGGCTCGGAGGACAACTCGAGCGCATTCGTCACGATCGCAGCGTCGAATACTTCATCGTCGAACGGAAGGACGCGCGCGTCGGCGACGACGTCGGTATGCGGAAGCTGGGAAGACGCCACCTCGACCACGTTCGCGAACTTCTCCGTCGAGCCGCCGCCGCTGAGGTTCAGAACCCATCCTTCCGCGTCCCTGACGAGCGCGAGCGCTTCGGGGGGCCATTCGTTGCCGGTGTGTTCCGCCGGCTTGATGGCGGTGGCACCGGGTGCCTGCCCTTCGAACAGCACAGCGCGGCCATCGAGGAGCGGCCAGGTGTTCCATCCGTCCACGGTGACCAACGCGTCTTGCTTGCTGTCGAGCATCAGCTTGAGCTGGGCCTTGGGGCAGCGAAGGATGGGCAAGAGCGCCTGAAGCCGCGACTTCGGGGCGCTGGCCTGCAGATGGACCTGAAGCGCCGGCGGTTTGCGGGCGAGTCGCTCGTCGATCAGCGACACCCATGGATGCCGCTTCTTGAAGGCCTCTATCAGGCGGCGGTAGTTCTCCGGGACCGTGGTCTCGGCCTTGATCATCGACGCAGCGTGCACGCGATATTCCGCGAGCGTCTGTGGTTCCCAGTGCCCGCGCTGGCCCTGTTCGGCGAGCCGGCACCAGAAGTCGTAGTCCTCCCATCCATGCCTGACGTGGTTGTACCCTCCGACGATGGCCCATGCCTCCTTCGAGACCAGTGCCATCGCGTCGAGGTAGTTTCCCGCGACGAACCGGTGGGGTTCATAGCGTGCCGCGCTGACGGTTTCGTTCGATGTCCCGAAATGCTGGATCGTCGGGTAGGCGTATGCCACGGATTGCGCGCGGATGACGCGTTGCAGTTCTTCGCAGCATTTGGGCCGCAGGCGGTTGTCCGCGTCCAGGGGCAGGACGTAAGGGCTGTCCGCCAGATCGAAGCCGGCGTTCCGGGTCATTCCCAGGCCGTAGTTCGACCTGTTCCGCGCGACCACCACGCGGTTGAAACGCGGCGCATGGTGCCGGGCCCAGGCCAGTGCCACCTTCAGCGAATCGTCGGTCGAGCGATCGTCCACCACCACCAGATCCAGAACGGCCAGCGATTGCGCACGAACCGACTCGAGCGCCTCGACGATGAACCCCTCGTAGTTGTAGAGCGGAATGATGACGCTGACCTCGGCATATTCGCTCGCCGGCTGTTCGAACATGACATCCAGGGGGAGCAGTTTCGGGCTGGGGGCCGGCGTCGACTGGATGTGCGCGTCCAGCGCAAAGGCCCGTGCGGCCAGCGCCTCGCCCTGCAATTGGTCGAGCACGCGACCGAACTGGGCTGCGCGTTGCAAAGGCCCGTAGCAGGCAAGGGCGCTGAGATAGGCGGCCGAGGCGATCCTGGTTCGAAGGGCCTCGTCCGAGACGAGCCGGGCCATGTAGTGATACCAATCGTCGGCGGTCGTTGCCAGAAAGCCCGACACGCCGTGCTTGATGGCCCGTCTGAACGGCCCGGTCGGCGAGGCGATGGTCGGAACGTCGACCAGGGCGGCCTCGAAGAATTTCAGCTCGCTCTTGGCCTCGCAGAACGGGTTGCCGAATTCCAGCGGCGCGAGATTGATGTCGAAACGCGCCATTTCGCGGGGCAAGGTTTCGAGTGTCTGAAAGGGGCGCCATTCGATGCGATCCTCGAGGCCGACCATGGCCGGGTACTCCTCCACGTCGATCAATCGAACGCCTGCACTGGTCTGGAACAGCACGAGCCGGCACATGTCGTTTTCCCGGAGGATGCGTGCGATGGCTTCGATGGCAAGACCCAGGTCGCGCTGATGCGTTCGGGAGCCGCCGGCATAGCCGATCCGGATCAGGTTGTCGGAGCGCAGGCCGCGCCACAGTGCGGCGCTGCTGCGCGACAGCGCGAGCGTCTGGTCGTCGAAACCATTGAACAGAACGTGCGTGCCCTTGCCCGTCCATCGCATGTGATAGGCCAGTTCCTGGGTGCTGGCAAGGCACACGTCGGCTGCCAGCATCGTCTTGCGCACGCGCTCGAACAGCGCCCGCACGGCCTCTTCCGGATGAGCGTTCGACCGGATGCCGTCGATGATTTTGGTGTCGGCCAGATCCGGATCGATCATGAGGTCGTCGATATCGAACACGACCTTCTTGCCCTGCGCCCGCATCAGGCGCACGGCCTCTTCCACGCCGGGGGTCCATGGCGTGCGCCAGAGAATCATCACGTCGTGCATCGACGTCATCTCCAGGCGGGTGTCGAGCTGGTCCAGCCGTACCCAGTCCGTCGCTACGCCGTTGGCCCGCGCGGCCTCCATGTAGCGGGCGACCCGGTAGGCGTGCCCCGGCGTATCGGGTTCGCCGGACACGTAGAAAACCGAGAACGCCCGATCCCTGGCGGGATGTGAAGGCGCCGCCCCTTGCTTTTCAGGTCCGAGCAATCCGGCGTGACGACCTTCCTTTGCACCAACAAGAATGTAGTGAAGCAGCGGGTTCACGTCGGCTGCGGCCACATCCTCGTAGTTGCGGAGGTACTCGGTGCCAGAGAACCAGGGGCCGGGTTCCCGCCCTTCGGCTGCGCCGTGAATCGCGTAGTGCTTTGCAGGATCCAGGCCGGCCGATGCCACGTCGGGGTAGGCGTCCAGGTACCAGTCGCGATCGAAGTAGGGCGAGTACCGAATGGTTTCCACCGCGGCGACGTCGACGGGCTTGCCGTACAAGCAGCGCGCGGCGAGCCTGCGAAGACGCCTGCGGACCCTGGCCTTGACGGTCATGGAGGGGTCGTTTCGCATGCGCGCGAAGCGCTCGATCAGCGCATCGATACGGCCTTCTTTGGCCTCGACGATTTTCTTCAGTGCCGCTTCGTTCTGCTGCTGGGCTTTTGCATGTTCGCCGGCGTCTGCCAGATCGGCGGACAGCCGTGCGACGACATTGCGCAGCTCCGCCACGCGCCTGCCTGCCTGCTCGTGTGCAAAGCTCGTTGCACGTGCCGCAGCTTCTGCGCAGGCTGCCTTGGCGTTCGCTTCGCCGGCCTTGTGGTCCAGGGCCTCCAGTCGGGTGGTCTGGCGGGCAAGCTCGCCTGCGAGTTCGCTCGCTCGCTCCTCGGCCAGTGCGCGGGCCTGGGTTTCCTGGTGCCAGGCGGACGTCGCGTGCGCGAGTTCGGTTTCCGTCGGCACTTGCCGAGTGTTTGCCTCGCCGATGCGTTGATGGAGTTCGGCCGAGCCAAGCTGCTCCCGGGTGGTCACGAACCAGCGTGTGCCGAGGTGCGCGAACCGGGTCCGGACGGCATCCGCCTGCGCGTCTTGCAGGTGGCACAGATCCATGATTGCGGCGGGCGCATTTTTTCCGACCGCCAGCACGCCGAGCCCATGGCCATGCAGGAACTCGAAGGACGGGTACTTCCCGATCTGTTCGGCGAAGAAGCGGAAAACGCCAAAGTCGTTGCCGCGAACATTGGTGTCGTGAAACAGCACCACGGCCCTGTCCGACAATTTCGGAAGCCAGGTTTCGAAGTCATGCCTGACGGCTTCGTAGGTGTGGAAGCCGTCGATGTGCAACAGATCGATCGAGCCATCGGCGAAATACGGCAGTGCATCGTCGAAGGTGGACTTGAGCAGTTCCGAAAATGCGCTGAAGTGCCTGTCATGAAAATCGCGCAGGTCGTGGTAGACCTGAGAGTCGAACTTGCCGGCATGTTCATCTCCGGCCCATGTGTCCACCGCGTAGCAACGCGTCGCCGATTTCAGGCGCGTGACCGCTTCGCAAAATGCCGCATACGACACGCCGTTGTGCGTGCCGAGCTCCACCAGCAGGGCAGGCCTGCTGGCCGAAATGACCCAGAACGCAAACGGCGTATGGGTCCACCACGCGCTGGCCTTGCCGAGCAGGTGGGGGGTCCAGAAGAGGGGGTCCAGGATGGGTTGCGTCAGGGCGTCGAGCGACTTGTCGAGCGTCATGAGCGCCGGGCTCTGTGGGGTCATTGTTCTGGTTCTCCGTGTTTCAGCGCGACAGGTGCGAGCCTTGATGGCTGCGCGGTGCCAAATGCTCACCCGTGGACCAGTCCAGCAGGACGTTGGGGTTGTGATAGGGATCGCGTTCGAAACGATCGCCCCACCTGAGGGTCAGGTGTTTGATCTCGCGCCGGGACCGTGCGAGCTTTTCCTCGGATTCGTGATCCTGGCCACGCGACGCGCTTTCGAGATGCAGCAATGAAGCAAACGGCGTGCAGACGTTGCGGTACCCGGCGTCGCTGACCTTGAGGCACAGGTCGACATCGTTGTACGCGACCGTCAGATGCTCCGCATCGAAGCCGCCGACCTCGTCGAAGACAGAACGGCGAATGGCGAGACAGGCGCCAGTGACCGCCAGGTAGCTGCGCGTGCCCGCGAGCCGACCGTCCGTCCCCGCATCCATGGCGTCCTGGGTCCGGCAGACATGCATCGCCAGCGAGGCGTCCTGCAGGATCACGCCGGCATGCTGGACCGTGCCGTCGGGGTACAGCAGCTTGGCGCCGACGCAACCTATGTCCGGCCGCATCACTTCACCGACCATTTCCCGCAGCCATCCCCCCTCCAGGACTTCGATGTCGTTGTTCAGGAAAAGCAGAACCTCTCCGGTGGCCGTCGATACGCCGACGTTGTTGATCCTCGAGAAATTGAATGCACCAGGGACGCGAAGCACGCGAACGCGGGCGTCCGTGCGCAGCTCGGCAAACAGGGCCAGGGTGGCCGGCTCGATGCTGTCGTTGTCGAGCACGATGACCTCGAGGTCCGGATAGTCGGTCTGCCCGAGCACGCCTCGCAGGCAGTTGCGCATGAGGCCGGCACGGTCTCGCGTCGGCACCAGAATGCTGACCCGGGGCACCGGCGAAGGCAGGGGGCGGCGCACATGATTGACAAACGAAGCGACGGGCGAGGGATCGACGTCGACAACTGCACCGACCTGCGTGGCGACAGCATCCGCTGCCGCCTGCCGGGCAGACATCTCGTAAGCCGCAATGGCGGCCTGGGTGTCCTGGGCGCTCAGGCGCAGCGGCACCCGGCGGTGGTACAGAACGGCGGGGATGTGCCGGATCCGATGGCATGGCAAGGAGAGCGCCAACCTGCAATGCAGATCGTAGTGCGCCGCGCAACCGTATGCCGGACGAAATCCCCCGGCCTCCAATGCATGGGAGCGCTCGAACAGGCACAGGCAGCCCAGCAGATCGAAGCCGATCTGCGCCTCCGGATCCCATGCCGACTTGAAGCGCGGCTTGCATCGCCTGCCTTGCTCGTCGATCCAGTCTTCGTCCGAGTAAAGGATGGCGGCATCGGCCCAGTGGGACAAGGCGGATTGCATTTCTGCAATGGCCGTCGGCGCGAGGCGATCTCCGGAGAAAGCCACGGCAAAGTAGCTGGCGGTTGCCTGCGCCAATGCCAGGTTCTGCAATGCCAGCGGGTCTGCGGTTTCGGTGGCTGCAATGCTTCGGGCATTGAACAGGCGCGGCACCAGGGACGCGATTTGTCGATGGACGGCTTGCTCTCGCGAGGGGCGGCACGCGACCAGGACGTCGAAATCCCTGTGGACCTGTGTCGCAAGCGAGGTCAGCGTGGTGCGCAGCGCCTCATCGTCTCCGGTGTCGGCGATCGCCAACGCGATGGTGTACCGCGATGGAGCTTCCTGTGGCTTGAAGTGGGATGCCTGAATCGATGCATCGAACAACGAGTTGTCGTTGTCGACCCAGGCGTCGTATTGGTCGTCGGGGAATTGGGATGATTTTCGCGCGGCAGCCCAAAGTGCATATTTTGTCGGGTCGGTCAAAATATTTTGCCTCTGAGGTTTGGGTAGGGCGAACAGTCAATGTGCGATTTCTGGATGGTGTTGATCCATGAGTCCTCAAGCCTTTCGAGAACTCAACGGTGCTGAGTGGGTGTATTGGTTCGCCATGCGATCGGTGCTCCCGCTGCGCCGCATGGCTCTGGGGAGACCTTAGCGAAATCCTGGAAATTTCGATGTGCGCTGGCGTACAGACAGGCGCAGAACTGCCCAAGGCTTGCGGCCAAGACATCGGCCCTGCGTCGGTTCGTCAGCGATACCCGTTCGGGTTGCCTTGCTGCCAGCGCCAGCTGTCGGCGCACATCTGGTCGAGGTCGCGGCGGGCTCGCCACCGCAGTGTGGTGTGGGCAAGGGACGGATCGCCCCAGTAGGCCGGCACGTCGCCGGGCCGGCGCGGTCCGGTTTCGCGGGCGAGCGAAAAACCGCAGGCGCGCTCGAAGGCGTGCACCACCTGCAGCACCGAGGCCCCCTGGCCGGTGCCGAGGTTGAGCGTGACCAGGCCGGTGTGCGCCTGGGCATGTTTCAGGGCGGCAACGTGCCCCTCGGCCAGGTCCATGACGTGAACGTAGTCGCGCACGCCGGTGCCGTCGGGCGTTGGGTAGTCGGCGCCGTGCACCACCAGTTTGTCGCGCAGCCCTACCGCCACCTGGCAGACGAACGGCATCAGGTTGTTCGGCTTGCCCTGTGGGTGCTCGCCGATCAGCCCGCTTTCATGGGCGCCCACGGGGTTGAAATAGCGCAGCAGTGCAATGCGCCAGCCCGGTTGGGCGCGGTGCAGATCGGCCAGCGCCTGTTCCACCATGAGCTTGGAACGTCCGTAGGGGTTGGCCGGACGCAGCGGCGCATCTTCCGGGATCGGCGATTGGTCGGGCTCGCCGTACACCGTTGCCGACGAAGAAAAGATCAGGGTGTTCACCTCGGCGTGCTGCATCGTCGAGGCGAGAACCAGGCTGCCACGCACGTTGTTGTCGTAGTACGTGAGCGGATCGGCCACCGAATCGCCGACCGCCTTGAGGCCCGCGAAATGGATCACGGCCGCGAAAGATTCACCGGCAAACACGTGCGCCAGCAGCGCCCCATCGCGCACGTCGCCTTCAATGAGCCGGGGCGCGCTGCCGGTGATCTGGCGCAGCCGCTCCAGCACCCGGACGTCACTGTTGCAGAGGTTGTCGAAAATCACCGGCGTGTAGCCTGCCGCGGCAAGCGCCACGCAGGTGTGACTGCCGATGAAGCCAGCTCCGCCGGTGACCAGAACGCGTGGGCTCATGAGGACTCTTTGTCTGCTTCGGCCAAAGGAACAGATTCTGTACGAGCTTTTTGCAGGGGCCGTCGGCGTCTGCCGGAGGCGAGGGCGCGTGCTTACTGCGCTGTGCGAGAATCAATTGATTACATCTTTGCACGCGCTCCCATGCAGAACGAAGAGACAGCTGCTCCCGGCGTAGAGACCCCAGCGGAAACCCCAGCCACCGCCACGCGCAAGCGTCCGAAGCCGGGGGAGCGGCGCGTGCAGATCCTGCAGGCGCTGGCCGCCATGCTCGAGCAGCCTGGCGCCGAGCGCGTCACCACCGCGGCGCTGGCCGCGCGGCTCGAGGTGAGCGAGGCCGCGCTCTACCGCCATTTCGCGAGCAAGGCCCAGATGTTCGAGGGCCTGATCGATTTCATCGAGCAGAGCGTCTTCACCCTGGTGAACCAGATCCTCGAGCGCGAGGGCGCCACCGGCGCCCAGCAGGCCGCTCGCATCCTCACGCTGCTGGTCCAGTTCGCCGAACGCAACCCGGGCATGACGCGCGTCATGGTCGGCGATGCGCTGGTCTACGAGAACGAGCGACTGCAGCAGCGCATGAACCAGTTCTTCGACAAGATCGAAGCCACGCTGCGCCAGGTGTTGCGCGGCGCGGCCAACGCCGATGGATCGGCCACGCCCACCGTCGATGCGCAGGTGCGCGCCGCGGCGCTCACCGCCTTCGTGGTCGGGCAACTGCAGCGCTTTGCGCGCTCGGGTTTCCGCCGCGCGCCTTCCGAACACCTCGAAGCCACGATCGCACTGATCGTTTGAGAAAGGCCGGGCCTCCGGGCCCGCCCGCTGCGGCCGCGGGTCTATCGGCGTGATAGCTGAATCTGATGCCATGTCGGCATGTTCATTGACAAAATTGATGGACCCCGACCACTTCATCAGAGGACAGCACCCATGACCGACACCCGCAAGCTCACCACCGAAAGCGGCGCCCCCATCGAAAACAACCAGCAGTCGCAGACGGCGGGCGTCAACGGTCCCGTGCTGATGCAGGACCACAACCTCATCGAGAAACTGGCCCGTTTCGACCGCGAGCGCATTCCGGAACGTGTGGTGCACGCCCGCGGTTCGGGCGCCTTCGGCACCTTCGAGCTCACGGCCGATGTCTCGAAATGGACCAAGGCGAAATTCCTCGGCCAGATCGGCAAGAAGACCGAAGTGCTGGCGCGTTTCTCGACCGTCGCGCTCGAGCTGGGCTCGGCCGATACGGTGCGCGATCCGCGTGGCTTCGCGCTCAAGTTCTACACGGAAGACGGCAACTACGACCTCGTGGGCAACAACACGCCGATCTTCTTCATCCGCGACCCGCTCAAGTTTCCCGACTTCATCCACTCGCAAAAACGCGATCCCTACAGCCACGTGCAGGAGCCCAACAACGCCTGGGATTTCTTCTCGCATTCGCCCGAGGCCACGCACCAGTTCACCTGGCTCTTCGGCGACCGCGGCATTCCGAAGAGCTATCGCCACATGGACGGTTTCGGCTCGCACACCTACCAGTGGGTGAACGCCAAGGGCGAGGCCTTCTGGGTCAAGTACCACTTCAAGACCAACCAGGGCATCGAGACCTTCGTGGCCGAAGAGGCGCAGCGCGTGGGCGGCGAGAACCCGAACCACCACCACCTCGACCTGCTGCACTCCATCGAGCGCGGCGAGTTTCCGAGCTGGAAGGTGCAGGTGCAGATCATGCCGGTGGCGGAGGCGCAGACCTACCGCTTCAACCCGTTCGACCTCACCAAGGTCTGGTCGCACAAGGACTACCCGAAGATCGACATCGGCATCCTCACGCTCGACCGCAACCCCGACAACTACTTCGCCGAGATCGAGCAGGCCGCCTTCAATCCGGCCAACTTCGTCCCCGGCATCGGCCCCTCGCCCGACAAGATGCTGCAGGGGCGCCTGTTCAGCTACGGCGACACGCAGCGCTACCGCCTGGGCATCAACCACACGCAGTTGCCGGTGAACCGACCGCACGCCACCACCGCGCAGAACTATGGCCGTGACGGCGCGATGCGCGGCGACGGCAATGGTGGGCGTGGTCCGAACTACGAGCCGAACAGCTTCAGCAACGCGCCCAAGCAGACGAACGAACCGGTGTACGCACCGCTCGAGATCCACGGCTGGACCGGCAGCCACCAGTGGCAGAAGCACGAGGCCGACACCGACTTCGTTCAGGCCGGCGACCTCTATCGCCTGATGGACGAGGCCGCAAAAGAGCGGCTGATTCGAAGCATCGCGGGCGGTCTTGGCGCGGTCACGCGGCAGGACATCATCGACCGCTCGGTGAGCTACTTCCGCCAGGCCGATGCGGACTACGGCGCGCGGCTCGAGAAGGCGATCAAGGCGGTGCAGGCGAAGATCAAAGGCGACGACACCAGCGTGCAGGTGGGCAAGCCGGCGCACGACAGCAGCAAGAGCTGATCGCAGATGTCTTTCTCCCTCCCCCTCTGGGGGAGGGCCGGGGTGGGGGCAAGCGGCGTACCCATCGAGCACTCTGCGCGCCCCCATCCCAACCTTCCCCCAGAGGGGGAAGGAGCAAGAGGGTCAGGCGGTGACCGTGACGCCGACCTTTGTGCCGGCAGCCACGATCTCTCCCCACGTCGCATTGTCGACCCAGATTCCATCGCGCCGCCGCGCCGCACGCGCCTTGCGCTCCGGCTCGCCCGCGATCTGCACTTCGTCGAAGCCTTGCCCCGGCGGGCTTTGCCTCAACCAGTCGATGAACTCGCGCGCCTCTTCGTCGAAGGCCTTCTGCGTCCCGAGCTTCGCCGGATCGATCAGCACCGTCAGCATGCCATTGAGCACCGAGCGCGCCGTGTCCGCCGGCCGGTGCCATGTGCCGCCGCCCGTGAGCGCGCCGCCCAGCAGCTCGCACGCCACCGCCATGCCGTAGCCCTTGTGCTCGCCGAAGGTCATGAGCGCGCCGAAGAGCCCGTTGCCCTGCGGCACGACCACCACGCCCGGGTCGTTGGTCGGGGCGCCTGTCTCGTCGATCAGGTAGCCGTCGGGCACCTGCTCGCCCTTGTTGTGCGCCACGCGCATCTTTCCCTGCGCCACGCGGCTGGTCGCATAGTCGAGCACGAACGGCTCCGCGCCCGCGAGCGGCACGCCGATGCAGCACGGGTTGGTGCCGAAGCGCCCGTCGCCGCCGCCCCACGGCGCGACCACGGGCCGCGACAGCACGTTGACGAAATGCATCGCCACCAGCCCCTGGGCCGTCGCCATCTCGGCGAAGTGCCCGATCCGCCCCAGGTGGTGCGCATGCGAGAGCGTGAAGATGCAGCTGCCGTGCTGTTTCGCCCGCGCGATGCCCAGTTCCATCGCCTGCACGCCGACGATCTGGCCGTACCCGCGCTGGCCGTCCAGGCCCATCAGCGTGCCGATGTCGAGGTTGACCTTGATCGACGCATTGGGCTTCAGCCCGCCCTCGGCCACCGCATCGATGTAGCGCGGCAGCATGCCCACGCCGTGCGAGTCGTGCCCGCTCAGGTTGGCCAGCACGAGGTTGGCGGCCACCTGCTGCGACTCGGCAGGGCTGCTGCCCGCGGCTTCGAGGATGCGGGCAACGTTGGTTTGCAGGCCGTCGGCCGGCAGTGTTCTGGACATGGATCAGGCTCCCTTTGCGTTCAATGTGATGACGTAGAGCGACGTCGTCGCGCAGATGAAAAGCCGGTTGCGCTTGGGCCCGCCGAAGCAGACATTCGCCACGCGCTCGGGCAAGAGGATCTTGCCCAGCAGCGTGCCGTCCGGGTGATAGGCGTGCACGCCGTCCAGGGCGCTGGTCCAGATGCGGCCTTCGGTGTCGAGGCGAAAGCCATCGAACATGCCGCTCGTGCATTCGGCGAACACCTCGCCGCCGCTCAGGCTGCGGCCGTCGGCGCCCACCTTGAAGCGGCGCATGTGGCGCGGCCCGTCCTTCAGGTGACTCGCGCCGGTGTCGGCGATGTAGAGCAGCGATTCGTCGGGCGAGAAGGCGAGGCCGTTGGGCTTGACGAAGTCGTCGGCCATGCGCTCCACGTCGCCGCTCGCGGGGTCGATGCGGTAGACGTGGCAGGCGCCGATCTCGCTCTCGGCGCGCAGGCCCTCGTAGTCCGAGAGGATGCCGTAGCTCGGGTCGGTGAACCACACGCCGCCGTCCGAATGCACCACCACGTCGTTGGGCGAGTTGAGCCGCTTGCCCTGCCAGTGCGAGGCCAGCACGGTGATCGATCCGTCGTGCTCGGTGCGCGTCACGCGCCGCGTGAGGTGCTCGCAGCTCACCAGCCGGCCTTCGCGATCGACCGTGTGCCCGTTCGTGTTGTTCGACGGTTCGCGGAAGATGCCGACCGTGCCGTTCACCTCGTCGTAGCGCAGCATGCGGTTGTTCGGAATGTCCGACCACAGGAGCGTGCGGTGTGCGCCGAACCACACCGGGCCCTCGCACCAGCGCGCGCCGGTCCACAGCCGTTCCACGCGCTCGGGGCCGGGGATGCAGGTGTTGAAGCGCGCATCGATCCGTTCGAAGCCGGTGCCTTCCAGGAAGCCGAAGGGGAGGGGTGCCATCGTGTGCTCCGCGCTCACATCACCGCGCCGACTTGCCACGGCACGAACTCGTTCTGCCCGTAGCCGTGCTGCTCGCTCTTCGACTGCGCGCCCGACGCGGTGGCCAGCACCAGCTCGAAGATGCGCTGCCCCATCTCCTGGATCGAGGCCGTGCCGTCGACGATCTCGCCGCAGTTGATGTCCATGTCTTCTTCCTGCCGCTGCCACAGCGCGGAGTTGGTCGCGAGCTTGAGCGAGGGCGAGGGCGCGCAGCCGTAGGCCGAGCCGCGCCCGGTGGTGAAGCAGATCAGGTTCGCGCCGCCCGCCACCTGGCCCGTGGCGCTCACCGGGTCGTAGCCCGGCGTGTCCATGTAGACGAAGCCGTGCGCCGAGACCGGCTCCGCGTATTCGTACACCGCCTCCAGGTTGCTGGTGCCGCCCTTGGCGACCGCGCCCAGCGACTTCTCGAGGATGGTGGTGAGCCCGCCTGCCTTGTTGCCGGGCGAGGGGTTGTTGTTCATCTCGCCTTCGTTGATCTCGGTGTAGTGCTCCCACCACTTGATGCGGTCCACGAGTTTCTGTCCCACTTCGCGATTCACCGCGCGGCGCGTGAGCAGGTGCTCGGCGCCGTAGACCTCGGGCGTCTCGCTCAGGATGGCCGTGCCGCCGTGCGCCACCAGCAGGTCGACCGCGGCGCCGAGCGCCGGGTTCGCGCTGATGCCCGAGTAACCATCGGAGCCGCCGCACTGCAGCCCGATGGTGATGTGCGCCGCGCTGCACGGCTCGCGTTTCACCGCGTTGGCGCGCGGCAGCATCTCGTTGATGAGCGCCACGCCCTTCTCGACCGTCTTGCGCGTGCCGCCCGTGTCCTGGATGTTGAAGGTGCGGAAGTTCTCGCCCTCGGCCAGGTGGCCGGTCGCGAGCCACGCGTTGATCTGGTTAGCCTCGCAGCCGAGCCCGACCACCAGCACGCCTGCGAAGTTCGCGTGCGCGGCATAGCCCGTGAGCGTGCGCGACAGCACTTGCATGCCCATGCCCTCCGTGTCCATGCCGCAGCCTGTGCCGTGCGTCAGCGCGACGATGCCGTCCACGTTGGGGAATGCCGCGAGCGCGGAAGGGTTGGTCCGGCGCGAGAAGTGATCGGCAATGGCGCGCGCAGCCGTGGCCGAACAGTTCACGCTGGTGAGCACGCCGATGTAGTTGCGCGTGGCCACGCGGCCATCGGCGCGCTTGATGCCCATGAACGTCGCCTCGCGTTTCGCGGGCGCGGGCTTCACGTCGGCACCGAAGGCGTAGTCGCGCGCAAAGTCGCCCTTGTCCGGGCCCATGTCCAGGTTCTGCGTGTGCACGTGTTCGCCGGGCGCGATCGGCTTGCTCGCGAAGCCGATGATCTGGTTGTAGCGCCGCACCGGCTCGCCCTGCGCGATGGCGCGCATCGCGACCTTGTGGCCCGGGGGGATCAGGCCGCGCACGGCCACGTTCTCGACGAGCGTGCCGCCCAGCAGTTGCGAACGCGCGATGACGACGTCGTCGGCGGGATGGAGTCGGATGTAGGGGGTCATGGTCAATAGAACATCTTGGGCACCCACAGCACGAGCTTGGGCATGTAGGTGATCACGCCCAGGCTCAGCAGCAGTGGCACCAGCCACGGAAGAATCGCCATCGTCGTGCGCTCGAAGCTCAGGCCCGCCACGCGCGCCAGCACGAACAGCACCATGCCCATCGGCGGATGCAGCAGGCCGATCATGAGGTTGAGCACCATCACCAGGCCGAAGTGGATCGGGTCCACGCCCAGCTGCGTGGCGATGGGCAGCAGGATCGGCACGAGGATCGTGATGGCCGCGGTCGGCTCCAGGAAGCAGCCCACGAAGAGCATCAGCAGGTTGGCCAGCAGCAGGAACACCCACGCTTCCTTGGTGAAGCCCAGCACCCAGGCGGCGATGTCGGTGGTCACGCCCGTGGCCGTGAGCATCCAGCCGAAGATCGACGCCGCCGCCACGATGAAGAGCACCGTGCTCGTGGTTTCGATGGTGTCCAGGCAGACCTTGATGAACATCTTCCACGACAGCGTGCGATACCACGCGAAGCCCAGGATCATGGCCCACACGCAGGCCGCGATGGCGCCCTCGGTGGGCGTGAAGAGCCCGGTCGTCATGCCGCCGATCAGCAGCACCGGCGTCATGATGGGCAGCAGCGCCTCGAAGCTGAAGATCTTGTCGAGCACGAAGAGCGAGGCCAGCCCCGCGAACACCGTGAGCTGCGGCGGCGTGCCGAGCTTGACCACCAGCAACCACATCAGCAGCGGCCAGCCGATCACCACGGCCAGCTCCATCAGCGCCTTGAAGAGCCGCGTGCGCGAGAACTTCACGTCCGCGCCCCACTTGTTCTTGTGCGCGTAGTAGGCCACCGTGAGCATCATCAGGATGGCCATCAGCGCGCCGGGCAGGATGCCCGCCAGGAACAGCGCGCCCACCGACACGTTGGCCATCATCCCGTAGATCACGAAGGGTAGGCTCGGCGGAATGATCGGACCCAGCGTGGCCGATGCGGCCGTGACGCCCACGGCGAACTCGGTCGAGTAGCCGTGTTCCTTCATCGCCTTGATCTCGATGGTTCCGAGGCCCGCGGCGTCCGCGATGGCCGTGCCGCTCATGCCCGCGAAAATCACCGAACCCAGCACGTTCACGTGGCCCAGCCCGCCCTTGAGCCAGCCCACCAGCGCGAGTGCGAAGTTGTAGATGCGGGTGGTGATGCCGGCGTTGTTCATCAGGTTGCCGGCCAGGATGAAGAAGGGCACTGCGAGCAGCGGAAAGCTGTCGATGCCGCTCACCATCCGGTGGATCACCACGAAGGGCGGCAGCGTGCTGTCGCTCACCAGGATGTAGACCAGCGAGGCGCCGGCCATGGCGATGGCCACGGGCAGGCCGCCGGACATGAAGAACAGGAAGATGATTTTCAGCATGGGTCTTTTTCTTGTCGTTGCAAGCCGCGGTCAGCGGTCGGAGAGCGTCGACTCGGGGCGTTCCAGCACGCTGTAGCCGCGCTGCCAGTGGATGCGCAGCACCTGCAGCGAGCGCCACGCCATGGCGGCGAAGCCGAACACGCACAGCGCGTACACCACGTTCATCGGCAGGTCGACGATGGTCATGCGCGTCTGGTTGCCGATCTTCATCATCATCTGGATCGTCATCACCACGGCCGCCACGAAGAAGGCGGTACGCAGCACGTCGACCACCATCGAGAGCGCGCGGCCCATGGCGCGCGGCATGTGGCGGTAGAAGAAGTCGACCTGGATCTGGTTGTTCTTCGCCACCCCCACCGCCGCGCCGATGAAGACCACGCCGATGAGCATGTAGCGCGCCACCTCCTCGGTCCAGGCGGCCGAGTCGTTCATCACGTAGCGCGTGACGAACTGGTAGAAGACCGTGAGGCCCAGCAGCCAGAAGAGGGCCAGCGAGATCCAGCCCTCGGCGATGGTGCCCGACAGATCGACCACCTCGTCCTCCGCGTGGAAGTGGCCTTCGTCGTCGATGATTTTTTGAGGTTCGCTCATGGCTGGATCACGCGTTCACTTGATGGCCAGGATGCGGTCGTAGTCTTGCTGGCGGTAGCCCTGGTCGGTGGGCTTGGTTGCCTTCAGCACCGCTTCGCGGAACGCGTTCTTGTCGACCGTGATCACGTTGTTGCCCTTCTTCTTGAACTCCTCCACCAGGCGCGCCTCGGACGCGATGATTTCGCGGCCTGTCTTCTCCGCGGCTTCCTGCATCACGTCGGTGAATATCTTCTTTTCATCGGCCGAGAGCTTGGCCCACAGCTGCCCCGAGCAGATCGTGAGCAGCGAATCGACGATGTGGCCGGTCAGCGAAATGTTCTTCTGCACCTCGAAGAACTTCTTGGCCTCGATGGTGGGCAGCGGGTTCTCCTGCGCATCGACCGTGTTGTTCTGCAGCGCCAGGTACACCTCGGCGAACGCGATGGGCGTCGGGTTGGCGCCCAGCGCCTTCGGGAAGGCGAGGTAGGCCGGCGCATCGGGCACGCGGATCTTCAGGCCCTTCATGTCCTCGGGCTTGCTCACGGGCCGCGCCGCGCTCGATGTCACATGGCGTGCGCCGTAGTAGCTGAGCGCGGTGATGTGGTTGCCGCTCTTGTCGTCGTAGCCCTTGGCGAGCTCGTTGAACACGTCGCTCTTGGCGTACTTCAGCTGGTGCTCTGCATCGCGGAAGATGAAGGGAAAGTACGAGATCGCCAGCGGCGTGTAGGTGCGCCCCGCGAAGCTCGCGCCCGACAGGATGATGTCCACCGTGCCCAGCGTCAGGCCCTGGTTGATGTCCGCTTCCTTGCCGAGCGTGGAAGCAGGGAACACCTGGATGTCGTACTTGCCGTTGGTGCGCTTCTTGATCTCTTCGGCGGCCCACACCGAGTACTTGTGGAAGGGCTCCGAGGTCTCGTAGACGTGCGCCCACTTGAGCTTGGTCTGCGCCGTGGCGATGCCCGGAATGCCCACGACGCCGGCCGCGAGGGCGCAGGCGGCCAGGGCCTTGAGGGCGGTGCGTTTGCTGTTCTTGCTGCTGATCATGTGGCTTGTCTCCGTTGTAGTAATGGCAGGGATGCTGGCGAGAAATCAGGAAGGCTTCGCGCGTCGCCAGCTCGCGCTGAATCGCTGGTGCGACTTGTCCATGTGCGCGTGCATCGCGGCACGCGCGCCCTCGGCGTCGCGGGCGGCCACCGCATCGCGGATGGCCTCGTGCTCGAGGATGGCCGAGCGCCAGGAAGGAACGTTCTCGAAGTAGCCGCCCAGGCGCGTGAAGATCGGGCCCTTGCGCGAGTCCCAGAAGTTCTGCACCGTCTCCACCAGCACTGCGTTGCCGCTGGCGTTGACGATGGCGAGGTGGAAGGCGCGGTCGCCCTCCAGCGGCATCACCTTGCGGTCGGCCATTTCGCGCATGACCTCGATGGCGCGCGTCATCGCATCGACGTCCTTGCGCTTGCCGGCGGTGGCGGCAATGGCGGCCGTTTCGCCCTCGATCACGCGGCGCGCGCGGATCAGCTCCAACGGGCCCCACTCCGTGGGCGCGACCGGCGCGGCGGCCCGGTGCGAACGGTCGAGCACGTACACGCCGGAGCCCGTGCGCACCTCGACCCAGCCCTCGACCTCGAGCGCGATCAGCGCCTCGCGCACCGAGGGACGGCTCACGCCGAGTTGCTTGGCGAGGTCTCGCTCGGCGGGCAGGCGGGCGCCCACGGCGAACTCGCCCTTGGCGATCAGCGCGCGCAGCTGGTCGGCGATCTGGCGATAGAGGCGTTGGGGTTCGACGGTCTGGAGGGGCACGGACGAGAGACAGAGCGGGTTTAAGGGTTGTCCTGAATTGGACAAGTGGTAAGGCCAATTCAGAATACGATGCGTTGCCCGTGTCACCCATCGGGCCAAACCCGAATCGGAGACATCCATGAGACTGAAGGGAAAGACCGCGCTCGTCACCGCAGCCGGCCAGGGCATCGGCCACGCGAGCGTGCTGGCGCTCGCCGCAGAGGGCGCCCAGGTCTGGGCCACCGACGTCAACGAGAAGCTGCTGGAGCGCTATGCGGGCGTGGCGAACGTCACCGCCGTGAAGCTCGACGTGCTCGACAAGGCCGCCATCGGAGCGCTGTTCGCCAAGCTCCCCACGCTCGACGTGCTCTTCAACTGCGCGGGCGTGGTGCACAACGGCACCATCGAGCAGGCGAGCGACGACGACCTGGCCTTCGCCTTCGCGCTCAACGTGCGCGCGCAGATGTGGACCATCCAGGCCGTGCTGCCCGGCATGCTGAAGGCCGGGCGCGGCAGCATCATCAACATGGCGAGCGTGTGCTCCAGCATGAAGGGCCTGCCCAACCGCTTTGTCTACGGCACCACCAAGGCCGCGGTGCTTGGCCTCACCAAGAGCGTGGCGGCCGACTATGTGACCAAGGGCATCCGCTGCAATGCGGTGTGCCCGGGCACGGTCGATACGCCGTCGCTGGGCGACCGCATCAACGCCAACGCCGATCCCGAGGAAGCCCGCAAGGCCTTCATCGCGCGCCAGCCGATGGGCCGGCTCGCACAGGCGGAAGAGATCGCGCCCGTGGTCGTGTTCCTCGCGAGCGACGAATCGATCTTCGCCACCGGCCAGTTCTTCACCGTCGACGGCGGCATCACGATATGAACCAGCTCGACTTCACCGGCCGGCACGCCGTCATCACCGGCGGCGCCACGGGCCTGGGCTTCGGCATCGCGCAGCGGCTGGTGGCATCGGGCGGCAGCGTCACGCTGTGGGACCGGGACGAGGCCGCGGCCAACCAGGCGGCGCAATCGCTCGGCGACAAGGCCTTCGCACTGAAGGTCGATGTGTCGCAGCAGCCTTCGGTCGCCAAGGCCGTGGCCGCCACGCTGGCGCATTCGCCGCGCATCGATGCGCTGGTCAACAGCGCGGGCATCACCGGCCCCAACGTCAAGCTGTGGGACTACCCGGTGGACGACTGGCGCCAGGTGATGGAGGTCAACATCAACGGCGTGTTCCTCTGCTGCCGCGAGGTGGTCGGGCAGATGCGCAAGCAAGGCTACGGTCGCATCGTCAACATCGCCTCGGTGGCCGGCAAGGAGGGCAACCCCAACGCCAGCGCCTACAGCGCGAGCAAGGCGGCCGTCATCGGCATCACCAAGTCGCTCGGCAAGGAACTGGCCGACACCGGCATTCGCGTGAACTGCGTGACGCCCGCGGCGGTGAAGACCGCGATCTTCGACCAGATGACGCCCGAGCACATCGCCTTCATGTTGTCGAAAATACCCATGGGCCGATTCGGCACGGTGGAAGAAGTGGCCGCGATGGTCGGCTGGCTCTGCACCGAAGACTGTTCGTTCTCCACCGGCGCGGTCTTCGACCTCTCCGGTGGCCGCTCCACTTATTGATCATTCAATGCACTGAAAGGAAAGCATGAAACTCGTCCGCTATGGCAACCCCGGCAAGGAGAAGCCCGGCCTCATCGACGCAGACGGCAAGCTGCGCGACCTGAGCGCCATCGTCAAGGACATCGGTCCCGACCAGCTCGGCGATGCCGCCATCGCCAAGCTGCGCAAGACCAAGCTCGACAAGCTGCCGCTGGTCAAGGGCAAGCCGCGCCTGGGCAGCCCCGTGGCCAACGTCGGCAAGTTCATCGCCATCGGCCTGAACTACGCGGACCATGCGGCCGAATCGGGCCTGCCGGTGCCCAAGGAACCCGTGGTCTTCATGAAGGCCACGAGCTGCATCCAGGGCCCGAACGACCCGGTGATGCTGCCCAAGGGCTCGGTCAAGACCGACTGGGAAGTCGAGCTCGGCGTGGTCATCGGCACGCAGGCGCGCTACGTTTCGCAAAAGAGCGCGCTCGACTACGTGGCCGGCTACTGCACCATCAACGACGTGAGCGAACGTGAATACCAGATCGAGCGCGGCGGCACCTGGGACAAGGGCAAGGGTTGCGACACCTTCGGCCCGCTCGGCCCCTGGCTCGTGACGCGCGATGAAATCGAGAACCCGCAGAAGCTCTCGATGTGGCTCGACCTGAACGGCCAGCGCGTGCAGACAGGCAGCACCAAGACCATGATCTTCACCGTCGCCAAGATCGTGAGCTACGTGAGCCAGTTCATGACGCTGATGCCCGGCGACGTGATCACCACCGGCACGCCCCCCGGTGTCGGCATGGGCATGAAGCCGCCGCTGTACCTCAAGAAGGGCGATGTCATGACGCTCGGTATCGAAGGTCTCGGCGAGCAGCGTCAGGAAGTGATTCCCTTCAAGCTCTGATCCTCTGCGATCATCCGGCGGATGAAAGCGCCGCCGGACCATCGATCGCAGGTGTTCGGCACGCCCTGGGAGGGTGTGCACGGCACCGCGATCGAGAGTGCCCGCCACTACGGCCGGCACTGGCATTCCACCTACGGATTGGGCCTCCTGGAGCACGGCGCGCAGCGCTCGGCCAGCGGGCGCGGCAAGGTCGATGCATATGCCGGCGACCTGATCGCCACCAACCCCGGTGAAGTGCACGACGGACAACCGCTCGGCGGGCCGTCGCGTCGTTGGCGCATGGTGTATTTCGATGCCGGGGTTATGGCTGCCATGAATGGCGATACCGGCACCGATGTGGCGTTGACGCGTCCTGTGATCCAGGATGCAAGGCTCGGCGACACGCTGCGCCGCCTGTTCACCCGTCTCGACGATTGGCGCATTGCCGCATCCGATGCACGCCGTGTGGAATCGCTCGCCTGCGAAGAATCGCTGGCCGAAGTCTGCGGCCTGCTGCGCGACAACCACTCCACCGCCGCACCTTCGCACGAAGCTGCTGCCGACGTGAAGCAGGTGCGCGATCGCCTCGCCGACGAACTGCTCGCCCCGCCCACGCTCGCCGAACTCGCGGCGATGACGGGCCTGAGCACCTACCAGGTGCTGCGCCGTTTCGAAAAGGCCTACGGCGTGCCGCCGCACGCATGGCTCGTGCTGCAGCGCAGCGAACGCGCGCGCCACCTGATCCGCCACGGCGCCGACCTCGCAGAGGCCGCGGCCGCGAGCGGCTTCTCCGACCAGAGCCACATGACGCGCATCTTCACGCGCCAGTTCGGCTTCACCCCCGGCGCCTGGCAGCGCGGTCTTCGGTTTTAAATGTCCCATTGACAGAACATTGAAACTGCAAAAACATCAAAGGCATGTCGCAAATGCCTTTGCCGAAGTACCACCAGATCTACCTGGTCCTGCGTGAGCAGTTGCACGAGGGGCGTTTCGCGGAGGGCCTGCCCGGCGAGCTCGCGCTCATGGCGCAGTTCGGCGTGGCGCGCGTCACGGTGCGCCGCGCGCTCGAACAGCTCTCCTCCGAAGGCCTGATCGCTCGCAACCCCGGCCGCCGCACGCGCGCATTGCCGCCACCGGCCGCCGGTGAACAGCCGGGCACGAAGAACCTGGAGCGCGCCAACCTGCGCGGCCTGCTCGAGAACCTCGTCACCATGGGCCTGCACACCTCGGTGAAGGTGATCGAGGTCGCGACCATCACCGCCTCCACCCAGGTGGCCGAGGCGCTGCAACTGCAGCTGGGCGATGCGGTGCAGAAGGCGGTGCGCGTGCGCTCCACCAAGGAAGGCCCGCTCTCGCACATCACCACCTACGTGCCCGACACCATCGCGCGCCGCTTCGGCCGCCGCGAGCTCTCGAAGAAGCCGATCCTCGTGCTGCTGGAGGAGTCGGGCGTGAAGGTGGGACGCGCGCACCAGACCATCTCCGCGCGCCTGGCCGACAACGTGCTCGCGCAGCACCTGGATGTGTCGGTCGGCTCGGCCCTGCTGGCGGTGCGCCGCCTCATCTACGACGAAGACGAGCGGCCCGTGCAGTGGCTGCACGGCCTCTACCGCCCCGACCGCTACACCTACGAAATGCAGCTCTCCCGCGTGGGCAGCATCGACGCGAAGGTGTGGGTCAGCAAAGACGTGTCAGCCCAGTTCAACTGAAGAGAAGAAAAGGAAAGCCCCACCATGCAGAACCGCCGCAGTTTCGTGTCGCAGTCCGCCGCCCTGGCGACCGCCGTTGCCTTCCCGCTCGTGGCCGGCGCGCAGCCCAAGACCGTCAAGGTCGGCGTGCTGCATCCGGTCACCGGTGCGCTGGCCTATTCGGGCCAGCAGTGCCGCCTCGGTGCGCTGATGGCCATCGAGGACATCAACGCGGCGGGCGGCATCAAGTCGCTCGGCGGCGCGAAGCTGGAGGCCCTGCTCGGCGATGCGCAGTCGCAGCCGCAGGCGGGCGCAGCAGAGGTGGAGAAGATGAACGAGGCCGGCGTCTCGGCCATCGTGGGCGCCTACGCCTCGGCGATCTGTCTCGCGACCACGCAGGCTGCGGCCAAGTACAACCTGCCGCACGTGGTCGACGTGGGCGTGGCCGACCAGATCGTGGAGCGCGGCCTGAAGAACACCTTCCGTTTCGGCCCGGGCTACAAGAAGTCCACCGAGGTGGCCATGGCCAACCTGCTGGTGCTCAACAAGGCCGCGGGCAACCCGGCCAAGACCGTGATGATCATCCACGAGGAGTCGCTCTTCGGCGCCGGTACCGCGCAGCTGCTCTCGCGCGAATTGCCGGGCTACGGCTTCGAGGTGAAGGAAGTCGTCAAGCACGCCAACCCCACGCGCGACTTCAACAACATCGTGCTGCGCATGAAGTCGATCAACCCCGACATCGTGATCCCGGCCAACTACTACAACGAGTACGCGCTGCTCGTGCGCACCATGCAGCAGCAGAAGGTGGTGCCCAAGGCGATCTTCTCGGTGCTGGGCGGCGCGGCGTCGAGCTACAAGTTCGTGAAGGAGTTTCCGGACGCGGCCAACGGCATCATCGACTGCAACCACTGGTTCAATCCCAAGGACAAGCGCGCGCAGGACCTGCGCAAGCGCGTCGAGGCCAAGGGCCAGTTCTTCAGCTACGAGGTCTTCATGACCTATGCCTCGATGTGGCTCCTGGCCGATGCACTGGAGCGCGCCAAGTCCACCGAGCGCGCGGCCATCGTCGACGCGCTGGAGAAGAGCACCTTCTCGAACCACTTCATGCCCTACGGCCCGACGAAGTTCGTCAACGGCCAGAACGAGGGCGCGCAGCCGCTCATGACGCAGGTGGTGAAGAACGACATCAAGGTCATCATCCCGCGCGACTACCGCGAAGTGGACCCGGTGTTCCCGCTGCGCGCGGCCTGAAGCGGAAGGCGGGATGTTCGATTTCGGCATTCTTTTCCCGTCGGTCCTGAACGGGCTGACGACGGGCGCGGTGTACGCACTGATCGCGCTGGGGCTCACGCTGATCTACGGCGTCCTGCACATCATCAACTTCGCGCACGGCGCCAGCCTGATGCTGGCGCTGTACGCGGTGTACTTCCTGAAAGAGAAGCTGGGCATCGACCCATACCTCGCGCTGCCCATCGTCGTGCTGGGCATGTTCGCGCTCGGCTATGCGCTGCAGCGCGTGGTCATCAACCGCGCGGGCCATGGCAAGGACGAGAACATCCTCCTGGCCACGCTGGGCATCGCGATCGTCATGGAGAACCTTGCGCTGCTGTTCTTCAAGTCCGACACGCGCAACATCGACACCGCCTATTCGCTCAGCACCGTCGCCATCGGCCCCGCGATGATCGCGGTGCCCAAGCTGGTCGCCTTCGCGGGTGCGCTGGTCGTCTCGGGCATCCTGTTCTGGATCATGGGCCGCACCGACCTCGGCCGCGCCATCCGCGCGGTCGCCAAGGAGAAGGAGGGCGCCAAGCTCATGGGCATCGACGTGGACCATGTCTACGCGATGAGCTTCGGCATCGGCCTTGCGTGCCTCGGTGCCGCCGCCTGCTTTCTGCTGCCGGCGTATTACGTCAATCCACAGGTGGGCGGCGGCTTCGTGCTGGTGGCCTTCACCATCGTCGTGCTCGGCGGCATGGGCAGCTTCGTGGGGGCGCTGATCGGCGGCTTCCTCGTCGGCATCGTCGAATCGCTCGGTGGTCTCTACCTCGGTGAATCGCTCGGGCAGATCGGCATCTTCGCTATCTTCATCGGCGTGGTGCTCTTCAGGCCGCAGGGCATGTTCGGGGCCAAGGCATGAACGCGGGCATGAAGCAACTCGCCGGCATCGCGCTCTTCGCGGTGCTGGTCGCGTGCGTGCCGTTCGTCACCAAATCGGGCGTCACGCTCAACTTCGTGATGATGGCGCTCTACGCCACGCTCATCGCGCAGGCCTGGAACATCCTCGGCGGCTTCGGCGGGCAGTTCTCGTTCGGGCATGCGCTCTTCTTCGGCACCGGTGCGTACATCCAGGCGATCGCGCAGCTGCAGGGCGGCATCAATGCCTGGGTCGCGCTGCCGCTGGCCATCGTCGGCGCGGCACTCGTCGGGCTCTTCATGGGCGCGCTCACCTTCCGCTACGGCCTCAAGGGCTCGTACTTCGCGCTGGTCACGCTGGCCTTTGCCGAGGTGTTCCGCATCCTCGCGCTGTCGGTCGATTTCACGGGCGGCGGCGTGGGGCTCATGGTGCCGCTGCGCGAATCGGTGGGCAACCTGCAGTTCTCTTCGCGTGCGGGCTACCTGTGGGTGGTGCTCGCGATGGTCGTCGCGGCGCTGCTCGTCACCTGGTGGCTGCGCAACGGGCGCTTCGGCGCTTACCTGCAGGCGGTGCGCGACAACGAAGATGCGGCGCGCGCCGTCGGCGTCAATCCGTTCCGCGTGAAGCTCGGGGCCATCGGCCTGTCGGCTGCGTTCATGGGCGCGGCGGGCGCCTTCTATGTGCAGGTGTTCCAGTACATCGACGCGGGCATCGCGTACGGCCCGGCCGTGTCGATCGAGGCGCTGGTCGCGGCCATCGTCGGCGGCATGGGGACGATGTGGGGCCCGGTGCTCGGCGCGGTCGTGCTGCATCTGCTGTCGGACCTCACGCGCAACCTCTTCGGCGAATTGCCAGGCATCAACATGGTGATCTACGGCACGGTGCTGGTGCTCATCGTCATCTTCGTGCCGCGCGGCATCGCGGGCATCGGGCTGTCGGTGCGGCAGCTGTGGAAGTCGAAGGGAGACCGCCATGACTGACGCCCTGCTGGCCATCGACGGCCTCTCGCGCTCCTTCGGCGGCCTGAAGGCCGTGCAGAACGTGAGCCTCTCGGTGCGCGAGGGCAGCCTGAGCGCCTTGATCGGCCCGAACGGCGCGGGCAAAACCACGCTGTTCGCGCTGATGTCGGGCTTCTTGAAGCCCGACACCGGCACCGTGCGCTTCGCGGGCGAGGACATCACCGGCCGCGAGCCGCACCACAACGCCGCGCTCGGCATGACCCGCACCTTCCAGATCGTGAAGCCCTTCGCGGCGCAGACCGTGCGCGAGAACATCGCCGTCGGCGCGCACCTGCATGTGCGCGGCCGTGCCGAGGCGCTGCAGAACGCCGAAGCCGTCGCGCTGCGCGTGGGCCTCGCGCCGCAGCTCGACAAGCCCGCATCCGACCTCACCGTGGCCGGCCGCAAGCGCCTCGAGCTGGCGCGCGCGCTCGCCACGAAGCCGCGCCTGTTGCTGCTCGACGAAGTGCTCGCCGGCCTCAACCCGCAGGAGATCGCCGAGATGATGCCGGTGGTGCGCGGCATCGCCGACAGCGGCGTCACCGTGCTGATGATCGAGCACGTCATGCAGGCCGTGATGCACCTCGCCGAACACGTGTGGGTGCTCGCGCAGGGCCAGCTGATCGCCGAGGGCAGCCCGGCGCAGGTGACCTCGGACGACAGGGTCGTCGAAGCCTATCTGGGGCATGGCACCGCGGCGCGGCTGCGCAAGGCCGCATCGGGAGCCACTGCATGAGCGCGCTTCTGGAAATTCAAGGCCTGCGCGGCGGCTACGGCCGCGTCGAGGTGCTGCGCGGCGTCGACCTGCAGGTGAATGCGGGCGAAATGGTCGCGCTGCTCGGCAGCAACGGCGCGGGCAAGTCCACGCTCAACAAGATGGTCTGCGGCCTGTGCCCCGCCTGGGGCGGCACGGTGCGCTTCGACGGCAAGGACCTGAGCGGCGCGCACTACCGCGACGTGGTGAAGGCGGGCCTCATCCAGGTGCCCGAAGGCCGCAAGGTGTTTCCCAACCTGAGCGTGCTGGAGAACCTGGAGCTCGGCTCCTTCACCCGCGGCCGCGAGCGGCGCGCGGCCAACGTCGAGAAGATGTTCCACATCTTCCCGCGGCTGCGCGAGCGCATGGCGCAGCACGCCGGCACGATGAGCGGTGGCGAGCAGCAGATGCTGGCCATCGCGCGCGGCCTCATGGCCGAGCCGGTGCTGCTGATCCTGGACGAGCCCTCGCTCGGCCTCTCACCGCTCCTGGTCGAAGAGATGTTTTCGCTGATCCGCGACCTGCGCGACGGCGGCCTCGCGGTGATGCTGGTCGAGCAGAACGTCGGCCAGTCGCTGGAGATCGCCGACCGCGCCTACGTGCTGGAGAACGGCAGCGTGCGCTTCTCGGGCCTGCCCGGCGAACTGCTCGGCAGCGACGAACTGCGGCGCGCCTACCTGGGGCTCTGACACCCGCGAAACACCCCACGATTTCCCCGGAGAACAACACATGAAAAGACGCGACATCCTCCTCTCGTCGCTGGCCGCGGCATGGGCCGGCGGCGCCTTCGCACAGATCGGCAATGCGCCGGTGCGCATCCTCGTCGGCGCGCCCGCGGGCGGCTCGACCGACACGCTCGCGCGTTCGCTCGCCGTGAGCATGGGCCCGGCGCTCGGCCGCACGGTCATCGTCGAGAACCGGCCCGGCGCGGGCGGCAACATCGCCGCCGATGCGGTCGCCAAGGCCGCGCCCGATGGCAACACGCTCCTGATGAGCTTCACCAGCCACGCGATCAACGCCACGCTCTACCCGACGCTGCCCTTCGACCCGGTGAAGGATTTCACCGCGCTCACCTGCGTGGCGACCTCGCCGTCGATCCTCGTGGCGCATCCGTCGCTGCCCGCGAAGGACGTGCGCGAACTCATCGCGCTCGCCAAGGCCAAGCCGGGGCAGCTGAACTTCGCGATCGGCGCCGTGGGCTCCTCGCTGCACATGGCCGGCGAGGCCTTCAAGATGCAGTCGGGCGTGGACATCGTGAACATCCCCTACAAGGGCACCTCGCCCGCGGTGCAGGACGTGCTCGCGGGCCAGGTGCAGCTGATGTTCGCGGCCGTGGGTAACGTCAAGGCGCACATCCAGGCGGGCAAGCTCAAGGCGCTGGGCGTGACCACGGCCAAGCGGCTGCCGGCCTTTCCGAACGTGCCGGCGATTGCCGAGGCGCTGCCCGGCTACGAATCGAGCGCATGGTTCGGCCTCTTCGGACCCGCGCACATGCCCGCTGATCGCGTCAAGCAGATCGGCGATGCCGCGCGCCATGCACTGCAGCAGGCCGACATGCGCCAGCGCCTGGACACCGAGGGCGCGATCCCTGTCGGCAACTCGACCGAGCAGTTCTCCGCGTTCGTGCAGAGCGAGATCACGCGCTGGGCCAAGGTCGTCAAGTTCTCGGGAGCCAAGCCGGAATGACATCGATGGCTCCAACCCGCGCGCTGGCCCAGACACTGGCGCAGAAGCTCATCGCACGCGCGAGCGGACGCGAGCGGGTGTCGGTGGGCGAGATCGTGACCTGCGGCGTCGACATGGCGATGTTCCACGACTCCTCGGGCCCGCGGCGCCTCAAGCCCATGCTCGAGGAGCTCGGCGCGCAGATCTGGGACCGCTCGCGCGTGGTGCTGGTCATGGACCACTACGTGCCCGAGCGCGACGACGACTCGCGCCGCATCGTGCGCATCGCGCGCGACTGGGCGCGCGACCAGCAACTGCCGCATGTGTACGACAGCCAGGGCATCTGCCACGTGGTGGTGCCGCAGCACGGCCACATCCGCCCCGGCATGCTGTGCGTGGGCGGCGACTCGCACTCGCCCACGGGCGGCGCGTTCGGCGCCTACATGTTCGGCATCGGCAGCACCGAGATGCTGGGCGTGATGGTGACCGGCGAGATCTGGCTGCGCGTGCCCGAAACCATCCGCATGTGGTGGGATGGCGCGCTCCCCGCGGGCGTGACCGCGAAAGACATGATGCTGCACATGATCGGCCGCTTCGGCATGAACGGCGGGCGCTACCAGGCGGTCGAGTTCGCGGGGCCCGCGGTGGCCGCACTGTCGATGCAGGAGCGCATGACGCTCTCGAACATGAGCGCCGAACTCGGTGCGCAGGCCGGGCTGATCGCGCCCGATGCGACCACCGCCGAGTTCCTGGCCGGCGCGGGCGCACCGCCCGTCGACATGGCGCCCTGGTTCACCGACGACGCCGCCGCGCTCACGGACCATCGCTTCGATGCCTCCACGCTGGAACCGTATGTCGCCGCGCCGCACAGCCCGGCCAACGCGCACGGCGTGAGCCGCTACGTGGGCACGCACGTCGACGTGGCCTACATCGGTGCCTGCACCGGCGCCAAGCTCGACGACCTGCGCGCCGCCGCACAGGTGCTGCGCGGCCACAAGGTGGCGAGCGGCATCCGCCTGATCGTGGCGCCCGCGAGCATTCGCGACCAGGAAGCGGCGCGCGAGGAGGGCGTGCTGCAGGTGCTGATGGACGCGGGCGCCGAGCTCTTTCCCACCGCGTGCGGCGCCTGCTCTGGCTACGGCGACCCGATGGGCGACGACGTCACTGTCATCTCCACCACGGCGCGCAACTTCAAGGGCCGCATGGGCTCGCCGACCGCGCAGGTCTACCTGGGGTCGCCCTACACGGTGGCCGCTGCCGCATTGCGCGGCTGCGTGACCGATCCGCGCGAGGTGCTCGCATGAACGGCCAGACCCTGCACCGTGTCTGGCGCCTGGGCGCCGATGTCGACACCGACGCGCTCGCACCGGGCCATGCGATGAAGCACGGCATCGACATCATCGCCAAGCACTGTCTCGAAGCCGTGCGTCCCGAGTTCGCAGGCGAAGTGCAGCCGGGCGACGTGATCGTGGCCGGCCCCAACTTCGGCATCGGCTCCTCGCGCGAGCAGGCCGCGGCGGTGCTCGTGCAATTGGGCGTGGCCGCGGTGATCGCGCCGTCGTACAGCGGCTTGTACTTCCGCAATGCCTTCAACGTCGGCCTGCTGCTGCTGACCTGTGCCGAAGCCGAGTCGCTGGGCGACGGCGAACGCATCGCGTTGGACACCCGCACCCCCGCCCTGCGAAATGCCGAAGGCCGCACGCTTGCCTGCGAACCCGTGCCGGGTTTCCTCATGGACATGGTCGATGCCGGCGGGCTGCTGCGCCTCCTGCGCCAGCGCATGGCCGCGAAGAAAGAAGCCGATGCCCGCTGAAACCGATCCGCAACGCGCGGTGCTGCAGGCCGTGGTGGCGCTGCACGCGGCGCAGCCTGCGACGGCAGGCGCCGCGTTGCAGGCACGGCGCCTGCTGGTCGACACGGTCGGCTGCGCGCTCGCGGGCCGGCATGCGGACGAGGTGCGGCGGCTCGAAGCGGCGCTCGGCGCCTGCGAGCCCGGCGATTTCGCTTTCCCCAGCGGTGCCGCGATGAGCGTGCAGGCCGCCGCGCAGGTGCTGGCCATGGCCGCGACCTGGGACGAGGCCTGCGAAGGCCACGCGCTCGCACACGGCCGCCCCGGCGTCCCGCTGGTGGCTGCACTGCTGCCGCTGGCGTTGCGGCGCGATGTGTGCCTCGGCGAGTTCGTCGATGCCTTCGTGCTCGGCTACGAGGTCGGCGCGCGCTGCGGTGCCTGGCTGCGCATCCGGCCCGGCATGCATGTCGATGCGAACTGGCCCGCGCTCGGCGTGGCGGCGGGTGTTGCGCGCCTGCTCGGTCTTGCGCCGGCGGGAATCGTGCAGGCCATCGACATCGCGGCCTGCCAATTGGCGACCAGCCTGTACCTCCCGGTGCGCGAAGGCCGCACCGCGCGCAACACCTACCTCGGCCACAGCGCTTCGCTGGGGCTGCAGGCGGCGTTCGCCAGCGCGGCCGGCATCGACGCGCCCGAAGGTGCGCTGGCCCACTACGCGCAAACCCATTCGGCCGCGACCGCACAGCCGTTGCCCGATGCGGCGACGCTGCTGCTGCAGGACGCCTACATCAAGCCCTTTGCGGCTGTGCGCCATGTGCACTATGGCGCGACCGCCGCACGCGAGATTCGCGAGCAACTGAATGACGACACCACCGGCATTGAAGCCATCGTGCTCACCGTGTACGACGAAGCCATCGTCTACTGCGGCAACCGCGCGCCGCGCACGCCGATCCAGGCGCAGTTCAGCCTGTCGTTCGGCGTTGCGGCGATGCTGCGCTTCGGCGATGTCGATCCCTCGGCCTATGCCGCGCCGCGCTTCGACGACGCCGAGCTGCGGCGGCTCGAAGCGCTGGTCGTGCTCGAAACCGATGCCGATCTGACAGCACGCAAGCAGCGCGGCGCCACGCTGACCGTGACGCGCGCCGGCGGCACGCTGCAGCACACCGTGGGCACCGTCGCGGGCGATGCGGCCCAACCGCTCGATCGCGCGGCACTCGCCGCCAAGTTCACGCACTACGCCGCGCACAGCGTTGCGGCCCCGAACGCCGCGCGCTTCTGCGACACCGCACTCGATGCGCCCGCCGACACCGCCCTGCGCGCGCTGTGGCAAGTGCTCGCGGCCTGACCCACTTCTCACTCTCACATCCCACCCCATCATGAAACTCCTGCGCTATCTCGCGAGCTCGCTCCTGGTCTGTCTGCCGCTGGTTGCCGCCGCGCAGGCCGGCGATTTTCCGAACAAGGCGATCCGCCTCGTGGTGCCGTTCCCACCGGGCGGCGCCACCGATGCGGCGGCGCGCCTGGTCGCGGTGAAGATGAGCGAGCACTGGGGCCAGCCCGTGCTGGTCGACAACCGCGCGGGCGCGGGCGGCAACGTGGGCTCCGACCTGGTCGCCAAGTCGCCGGCCGACGGCTACACGCTGGTGATGGGCGTGACCGGCTCGCACGCCATCAACACCTCGCTCTACAGCAAGATGCCTTATGACCCGGTGGCCGACTTCGTCGCCATCAGCCAGGTGGCGGTGGTGCCCAACGTGCTGGTGGTGCATCCGTCGGTGCCGGCGAAGAACCTGGCCGAGCTCGTGGCGCTCGCGAAGAAGGAGCCCGGCAAGCTCAACTACGCGTCGCTGGGCAACGGCACGGCCGCGCACCTGGGCATGGAGATGCTCAAGTCCGATGCCGGCGTCGACATCACGCACGTGCCTTACAAGGGCAGCGCGCCGGCCGTGTCCGACCTGCTCGCGGGGCAGGTGCAGATGATGGTCGACGGGCTGCCGTCGGCGCTGCCGCACATCAAGGCCGGCAAGCTGCGCGCCATTGCGCTCACCAGCCTGCGCCGCTCGCCGTCGCTGCCCGATCTGCCGACCATCGCGGAAACCTATCCGGGCTTCTACGCCGACGCGTGGTCGGGCCTGTTCGCGCCCAAGGGCACGCCGCAGCCGGTGGTGGACAAGCTCTCGGCCGAGGTGCAGCGCATCCTGAAGCTGCCCGACGTGCGCGAGAAGCTGGCCGCACTGGGCGCCGAGCCCGTGGGCTCCACGCAGGCCGAATTCACCGCTCACGTCAAACGTGAGATCGACAAATGGGCCAAGGTCGTCAAGGCCAGTGGCGCGAAAGTGGACTGAACATGAACAACACACTCGACCCCGTCACGCTCGCCGTGCTGCGCGGCCGCCTCGAACAGGTGGCCGACGAGATGGACGCCACGCTCTACCGCAGCGCGTTCAATCCCATCATTGCCGAGGCGCACGACGCCTGCCACGGCCTGTACGACGCCGCGAGCGGCGACACGCTGGTGCAGGGCAAGTCGGGCCTGCCGGTGTTCGTCGGCGCCATGGCCTTCGCGGTGCGCGCGACCGCCAAGGCGGCCGAGCCGCGCGGCGGCATGAAGGATGGCGACATCTGGATCAGCAACGACGCCTACGACGGCGGCACGCACGCCAACGACTTCAAGCTGGTCAAGCCTTTCTTTCGCAACGGCAAGCTCTACTGCTACATGGCCTCGGCCGCGCACTGGCACGACGTGGGCGGCGCGGTGCCCGGCAACTACAACCCGGCCGCCACCGAGTGCTGGCAGGAGGCGGTACAGATTCCGCCCGTGCGCATCGTGCGCGATCGCGTGCTCGATGCGGACGTGCTCGCCATCCTGCAGGCCAACACGCGCCTGCCCGACAGCCTCTGGGGCGACCTGAACGGCCAGCTCGCGGCGCTGGAGCTCGGCGAAAAGCGGCTGAACGGCCTGCTCGACGAGTACGGCGACGACCTGGTGTTGAACGCGCTGGGCGAACTGCGCAGCCGCGCGCTGCGGCTCATGCGCTCGCACATCGCCTCGCTGCCCGACGGGCGCTACAGCTTCGAGGACGTGCTCGACAACGACGGCATCACGAACGAGCCGCTCACCATCGCGCTGGACATGACGGTGGCGGGCGACCGCCTGCTGCTCGACTTCTCGCGCACCTCGCCGCAATGCGCGGGGCCGGTGAACATCTCGCGCGCCACCGCGGTGGCCGCGTGCTACGTCGCGCTCAAGCACCTGTTCCCCGACGTGCCCGCCAATGCCGGCGTGCTCGACGCGGTGGACTTCCACATTCCCGACAAGCTGGTGATCAGCTGCGAGCGCCCGCGCCCGGTCGGCGGCTACACCGAGACCATCCTGCGCATGATCGACGTGATCTTCAGCGCCGCGGCACAGGCCGACCCGACGCGCGCCGTGGCGCAGGCCTACGGCACGATCAACGCGCTGTCGATCGCGGGCCATCGCAGCGACAAGGGCCGCGAAGGCCAGCGCTGGGTGATGTTCAGCTTCTTCGGCGGCGGCCATGGCGGCCACTCGGGCGGCGACGGGCTCTCGCACGGCAACGCGCCGATCTCGACCGCGACGATTCCGCCGCTCGAGATCCTCGAAGCCGCGTACCCGGTGCGCTTCACCGAATGGTCGCTGCGCGCCGATTCGGGCGGCGACGGCCGGCACCGCGGCGGCCTCGGCGCGGTCTATGAAATCGAACTGCTGGAGAAAGACGCCGAGGTGTTCGTCTTCGGCGAGCGCGGCACCTCGCCGCCCAAGGGCATCGCGGGCGGCGGCGAAGGCGCGGTCAACAGATTCAGCTACGAGAACGAAGGCGCGTGGCACACACCGCCCATGGTCTCGAAGATGCGCGGCATCCAGCTCGTGCGCGGCGAACGCGTGCGGCTCGAAACGCCCGGTGGCGGTGGCTGGGGTCATGCGGCCGAGCGGCCCGCGCCGCAGCGCGAAGCCGACAGCGCGATGGGCTATGTGACGACCGGCAGCAGCGTCAAGAAAGCGTCCGAATGACTTCCACTGGTAAATCCCTTGTCGTCGGCGTCGATGTCGGCGGCACCTTCACCGACCTCTTCGTGCTCGACGAAGCGAACGGCACGGCGCGCATCGTCAAGGTGCCGTCCACGCGCGGCGAAGAAGCGCGCGGCTTCATGAACGGTGTGGCGCGCGTGGCCGATTCGGCCGCCGACATATCCACCATCGTGCACGGCACCACGGTCGGCACCAATGCGCTGCTCGAACGCAAGGTGGCACGCACCGGCATCATCACCACGCGCGGTTTCCGCGACGTGCTGGAAATGCGCCGCCGCGACCGCCCCGAGACCTGGGGCCTGCGCGGCAGCTTCACGCCCGTGGTGCCGCGCGACCTGCGCCGCGAAGTGGACGAGCGTGTGCTGGCCGACGGCACGCTGCATACCGCGGTCGATCTGGAACAGGTGCGCGCCGAAGCGCGCTCGCTGCTCGAAGCAGGCTGCGAGGCCGTGTGCGTGTTCTTCATCAACACCTACGCGAACCCCGAGAACGAGCGCCTGGCCGTCGCGGCGGTGCGCGAATTGTGGCCCAACCCGCATGTGACCTCGGCGAGCGAAGTGCTGCCCGAGATCCGCGAATTCGAGCGCTGCTCGACCGCGACGCTCAACGCGGCGCTGCAGCCGGTGGTGGGCAGCTACCTCGGCCGGCTCGAATCCGACCTGCGCGGCCAGGGCTTTGCGGGCGAACTGCTGGTGGTGCAGAGCAACGGCGGCGTGATGTCGCGCCAGACCGCAAGCGACCTGCCGGTGCGCACGGCGCTGTCGGGCCCGGCGGCGGGCGTGATCGCCTGCGCGGCGATTGCGCGTGCGGCGGGCTTTCCGAATGCGATCACCGGCGACATGGGCGGCACTTCGTTCGACGTGTCGCTGGTGGCGAACGGCGAGGCCGCATTGGCCGCGCAGACCGCCATCGAGTTCGGCATGGTGATCCGCTCGCCGATGATCCAGATCGAGACCATCGGCGCGGGCGGCGGCTCCATCGCGTCCGTGGATGCGAGCGGCATGCTGCAGGTCGGCCCCGAGTCGGCCGGCAGCGTGCCGGGGCCGGCCTGTTACGGACGCGGCAACATGCGGCCGACGGTGACGGATGCGAACGTGCTGCTGGGGCGCATCGCGGCGGACCGTCCGCTCGGCGGCGGTTTGCTCGCGGCGCTGGACGGGGAGAAATCGCGCCAGGCCATCGAGGAACACGTCGCGCGTCCGCTGGGCCTGGATGTGCATGCGGCTGCGGAAGCCATCCTCACGGTGGCCAACGCACGCATGGCGGGCGCGATCCGCCTCGTGTCCATCGAGCGCGGCCACGACCCGCGCCGCTTCGCCTACATGCCCTTCGGCGGCGGTGGCGCGCTGCATGTGTGCGCCATGATGCGCGAGGTGGGCGTCGCCACGGGCATCGTGCCGCGTTACCCCGGCGTGACCTCGGCCCTGGGCTGCGTGATCGCCGACATGCGCCACGATGCAGTGCAGACGCTCAACAAGTCGCTGACCGAGCTCGACGTGGGCGACGTGCAACGCCGCATCGACGAACTGGCGGCGAGCTGCCAGCAGCGCCTGGATTCGTCGGGCGTGCGCTTCGACGAAGTGCGCGAGGTGATCGCGCTCGACATGCTCTACGCGGGCCAGACGCACACGCTGCCCGTGGTGCTCGCCGATGCGGGCAAGGCGCCGCTCACAGCCGCATCGATCCGCGCCGCGTTCGAAGCCAGCTACACGGCAGCATTCGGCCGCGTGCTCGACGGCATCCCGATCCGCGTGATGAACCTGCGCTATGCGCGCATCGGCGTGCGGCCCAAGTTCGACCTGAAGGTGCTCGCGCCCGAAGGCGAGGGCAGCACCGCGCCGCTGGGCACGCAGCGCGTGTTCCACCACGGCCAGTGGCACGAGGCCGTGCGCTACGCGCGGCTCGAACTGCCGGTGGCCGCGCGCATCGAAGGGCCTGCGATCCTGGAGCAGGCCGACACCACCGTGTGGCTCGAGCCCGGCTTCCATGCCGAGGTCGATGCGCACGGCAACCTGCTGGTGAGGCTGTCATGAGCGAAGCGACGAAACCCATCGCGGCGAAGACGGCGCTGGTCGTCATCGACCTGCAGAACGACTTTCTCGATGCGAACGGCGCCTACGCGCGCGGCGGCGACACCAACCCGCCGGCGCTGCTGTTGCCGGCGCGCGTGGCCGGGGTCGCGCGTGCGCTCAAGGCGGCGGGCGGCCTGGTGGTCGCGAGCCAGTTCACGCTGTGGCCCGACGCGGGCGGCGAGCCGATGGTGTCGCCGCACCTGAAGGCGCTGCGCCCGTACCTGAAGAAGGGCGACTTCGCGCCAGGCAGCTGGGGTCAGGCGAACGTCGATGCACTGACCGGGCTTGTCGACGTGACGGTCAGCAAGGTCGCGTACTCGGCCTTCTTCAACACGCAGCTCGACTGGGTGCTGCGCCGCGCGGGCATCGACACCGTGGCGGTCTGCGGCATCGTCACCAACGGCGGCGTCGCCAGCACGGTGCGCGATGCGCACATGCGCGACTACCGCACGCTGGTGCTCGCCGACGGCTGCGCGGCCTTCGGCGAAGAGCGCCACCAGACCTCGCTGGCCGACATGCGCAACGTGGCCGAAGTGACGGACTGCGCGGCTTTCACTGCATCGCTCGCATGACTGGAAGCCCTTCGCGCCTCATCCGCCGCGCGACACAGGTCGAAGCCGATGCGCATGTGCCGGTGGCCATCGTCGGCGGCGGCGCCTGCGGGCTCACGGCCGCGCTGATGCTGGCCGATGCGGGCGTGGATTGCGTGGTGCTGGAGCGCGATGCGCTGCCGAGCGGATCGACCGCGCTGTCCTCGGGCTTCATCCCCGCGCCCGGCACCCGCACGCAGCGCGCGCACGGCGTGCGCGACGACAGCGCCGGGCGTTTCGCCGCCGACATCCAGGCGAAGGCCCACGGGCGCGCGGCGCCTGCGCTGGTCGAGGCCTACGCAACCTCCATCGGCCCGGCACTCGACGCGCTGCAGGAACGGCATGGCCTGCAGTGGATGCTGCTCGACGGCTTTCTCTATCCGGGGCACAGCGTGCATCGCATGCACGCGCTGCCGCAGAAGACGGGTGCGTCGCTGATGGCCGCGTTGCAGTCGGCGGTCGAGGCCGCGGGCATCCCCGTGCTGACGCAGGCGCTGGTCGATACGCTGGTGCTCGATGCCGAAGACCGAGTGATCGGCATCGACTACACGAGGCCCGACGGCAGCCGCGAGACGCTGGCCTGCGACGCGCTGCTGCTCGCCTGCAACGGCTTCGGCGGCAATGCGCAGATGGTCCGCGCGCTGCTGCCCGAGATGGCCGAAGCCACTTTCGGCGGCCACACCGGCAACGACGGCAGCGCGATCCTCTGGGGCGAATCGCTGGGCGCGCGGCTGCGCGATCTCGGCGGCTACCAGGGCCACGGCTCGTGGGTCACGCCGCAAGGAGCGCTGATGTCGTGGGCCGTGATGATGGAAGGCGGCGTGCAGATCAATTGCGAGGGCCGGCGCTTCCATGACGAGACGCAGGGCTACTCGGAAGCGGCGGTGCATGTGCTCGCGCAGCCGGGCGGCATTGCGTGGAATGTGTTCGATGCGCCGCTGCTCGCGCTGGCGCGTGGCTTTCCCGACTTCTGCGATGCGGAAGCGGCGGGCGCCTTGCGCCGCTGCGAATCGGTGTCCGCGCTCGCGGACTGCATCGGCTGCGAGCCCACGGTGCTGCAAGGCACGCTGAATGCCATGCGCGATGGCACGCCGCCCGACGGCCGCGTGTTCGCACGCGGACTCGACGCCCCGTACTTCGCAGTGAAGGTCACGGGCGCGCTCTTCCACACCCAAGGCGGCCTCGACACCGCGCCCGACATGCGCGTGCTGCGCCACGACGGCACGCCCTTCGCCAACCTGCTCGCCGCCGGTGGCGCGGCGGGCGGCGTGTCGGGCGATGCGGTGTGGGGCTATCTCTCCGGCAACGGCCTGCTGAGTGCCGTGGCCGGCGGCTACATCGCGGCGCGCACGGCTGCCGCATTGATCCATTCGACGAAAGCGTCCTCATGACGAACCCCTCCTTCAAGACCCGGCTCGCGCGCAACGACATCGTGCTCGCGCCCGGCGTGTACGACGCGCTCAGCGCATTGGTGGCCGAGCAGGCCGGCTTCGAGGCGCTGTACCTTTCGGGCGCATCGATTGCCTACACGCGATTGGGCCGCTCCGACGTCGGCCTGACCACCTTCACCGAGGTGGCCGACACGCTCGCGCGCATCACCGAGCGTGTGAGCCTGCCGGTGATCGTCGATGCCGACACCGGCTTCGGCAATGCGCTCAACACGCAGCGCACGGTGCGGGGCTTCGAGCGCGCGGGCGCGGCGATGGTGCAGATCGAGGACCAGACCTTTCCCAAGCGCTGCGGCCACCTCGACGGCAAGGCCGTGGTGCCCGAGCGCGAGATGGTCGGCAAGCTCAAGGCCGCGCTGGACGCGCGGGCATCCAGCGACACGCTGATCCTCGCGCGCACCGATGCGGTGGCGGTCGAAGGGCTCGAGGCCGCGCTCGACCGCGCCGAGGCGTACCTCGCTTGCGGCGTGGACGCGCTCTTCATCGAGGCGCTGCGCTCGCCTGAGCAGATGGACGCCGCTTGCCAGCGCTTCGGCGACCGCGTGCCGCTCCTGGCCAACATGGTCGAAGGCGGCAAGACGCCGATCCAGGATGCGGACGCGCTGCAGAAGCACGGCTTTCGCATCGCGATCTTCCCGGGCGGCACCGCGCGCGCGGTGGTGCACACGCTGCAGGGCTACTACGGGAGCCTGCACCGGCACCGCACCACGCAACCGTGGCGGCCGCAGATGCTGGACTTCGATGCACTCAACGAGGTGATCGGCACGCCCGAGCTGATGCGCACCGGGCAGAAGTACGACTGAGGGCGCGCCTCAGCGCAACGCGCGGATCAGTTCGTCGTAGACCAGCCGCACCCGCGCCGGTACCGGCGCGCGCTGCGAGCGGTAGACATGGATCGGCCAGGACTCGGGCGCCTCGGCCTCGAGCACCTCCACCAGTTCGCCCGATGCGATCAGCGGTTCGGCCAGCGGCCCCGCGAGCTGGCCGAAGCCCAGGCCCGCGCGCACCGCGGCGCACTCGGCATCGACATCGTCGGTGATGAAGGCCGGCGTGGCGACCGGCATCTGCCGCCCCTTGCTGAAGAACCAGGACCAGGGCCGGCCCGCGCTGCGGTCGAACAGCGCGGTGAGCGGGAAGCCGGGCAGCGCCTCGAGATTCTTCGGGATGCCGGTGCGCGCGATCAGCGCCGGTGTTGCCACCACGCGCAGTTGCATCCGGCCGACCGTGCGCGCGACGAAGCGGGCATCGCGGATCGGGCCCGCGCGCACGCCGATGTCGATCTGCTCGTCGACCACGTCGGCATGCTCTTCCGACAGCCGCAGGTCGAGCACCAGGCCCGGATGCGCGGCCAGCATCGGCGCCAGCGCCTCGGGAATCAGCCGCCGGCCGTAGACGTTGGGTGCGGTGACGCGCACCGTGCCCGCGTGCTGCGACAGCGCGCGCCGGTCGGTGCGGTGGAAGAGTTCGTCGACGCCGCCCACCGCGATGCGGGCACGCTGTGCGAGCTGCCGGCCGAAATCGGTCAGCTGTACGCCGCGTGTGCTGCGGTGGAAGAGCGGCTCGCCCAGTTCATCTTCCAGCTCGCGCACCGCGCGCGTCACGACCTGCGGCGACACCGACAGGCGCACCGCCGCCTCGCGAAAGTTGGCGGCTTCGGCGGCGGTGAAGAACACGCGCAGGGCTTCGAGGCGGTTGGACATGGGGTGTTCCTTGTTGAGGAATTCTGAAGTCGCCAGAGTTTCATTTACTGGAACGCGTGGATTTTCCACACTGCATGCACTTCTTCAACACATCCGAAAGGAATTTCTCCATGACATCCGTTCAAGACAACATCAAGGGCAAGGTCGCCATCGTCACCGGCGCGAGCAGCGGCATCGGCGAATCCACGGCGCGCCACCTGGCCGCACGCGGCGCCAAGGTGGTGCTCGCGGCACGCCGCACCGATCGGCTCGACAAGGTGGTCGCCGAGATCCGCGAAGCCGGCGGCGAAGCCATCGCCGTGGCCACCGACGTGTCGAAGCGCGCCGACCTGGAAAAGCTCGCCGCCGCGACGGTCGAAGCCTTCGGCCGCATCGACGTGCTGGTCAACAACGCGGGCGTGATGCCGCTGTCGCCCATCGAAAAGCTCAAGGTCGACGAGTGGGACCGCACCATCGACGTCAACATCAAGGGCGTGCTCTACGGCATCGCCGCGGTGCTGCCGCGCATGCAGGCGCAGGGCAGCGGGCACATCCTGAACGTCGCGTCGATCGCGGGCATCAAGGTGTTCACGCCGATCGGCACGGTCTACAGCGCGACCAAGCATGCGGTGCGGGCCATCTCCGAAGGCCTGCGCGTCGAGATGGGCAACAGCGGCGTGCGCGTGACGGTCGTGTCGCCCGGCGCGGTCGAGTCGGAACTGAAGTTCGGCAGCACCGATGCCGAAGCCGCAGCCGGCGTGAAGGCGTTCTACGACGCCAACCAGATCCCGTCCGATGCGATCGCCCGCGCGGTGGTCTATGCGGTGGAGCAGCCGGCGAACGTGGACATCAACGAAGTGGTCGTCCGGCCCGTGTCGCAGGACTTCTGATCGGGGTGGGGCCGGTGCGGCCCCGCTTCGCTTCAATTAACCTTCGGGAATAAAAGGTCATTTGCGGCCAAAAGTGCAAAGCTCCCGTAAAATAGAACGACCGTTCGTTTTATTCGGAGCTCCACGATGTCTGTCAATGCTGTTCCCGCCAAGCCGGCCCGCGCCGCCCAGAAGGGCCAGCAGACCAAGGCCGTGATCGTCGACGCCGCGCTGGCGTTGGCTGCGCAGATCGGGCTCGAGGGCCTCTCGATCGGCGCGGTGGCCGAGATCACCAAGATGAGCAAGTCGGGCGTCTTCGCCCACTTCGGTTCGCGCGAGGAACTGCAGATCTCGGTGGTGCGCGAGTATCACGCACGTTTCGAGCAGGAGGTGTTCTTTCCTGCACTCTCGGCGCCGCGCGGCCTCCCGCGCCTTCGCGCCATGTTCGCCAACTGGATGAAGCGCACCTCGACCGAGATCGACTCGGGCTGCATCTATATCAGCGGCGCCTCCGAATTCGACGACCGCCCGGGCCCCGTGCGCGATGCGCTGGTCGAGTCGGTCAGCATCTGGCAGGCGGCGGTGCTGCGCGCCATCGTGCAGTCGCAAACCGAAGGCCATCTGCGCGCGGATGCCGACGAACGCCAGGTCGCGTTCGAGATCCACGGCCTCATCCTCGCGCTGCACTACGAAGCCCGCTTCCTGCAGGTGCCCGGCTCCATCGGCCGCGCCACCGTCGGCTTCAACAACATCCTCGCGCGCAGCGCCACGCCCGATGCGCCGGTGGACCCGTCTGCTGCCGCGCCCGCGCCCGCCGGCCGGCGCCTGAAGCCCGTGCGCTGAGCGCGCGGCACCGTTTTCGCTTTCCCCTTTTTTCTTTTCATCTATCTAGCTTCGACCAGGAGAGTCCCGGATGCCTACCTACAACCCACCCGTGCGCGACATGCAGTTCGTGCTGCACGAAGTGCTCAACGTCACCGAAGAACTCAAGGCACTCCCGGCTCATGCCGAAACCGACGCCGACACCATCAACGCGGTGATCGAAGAGGCCGGCAAGTTCGCCGCCGAAGTGACCTTCCCGCTGAACATCAGCGGCGACGAAGAAGGCTGCGTGCTCGACAAGACCACGCACGAAGTCAAGACGCCCAAGGGCTTCAAGGACGCCTACGCCAAGTACGTCGAAGGCGGCTGGCCCGCGCTGTCGTGCGACCCGGCCTTCGGCGGCCAGGGCCTGCCCTTCGTGGTGAACCAGTGCCTGTTCGAAATGCTCAACAGCGCCAACCAGGCCTGGACCATGTACCCCGGCCTCTCGCACGGCGCGTACGAAGCCCTCAAGGCGCACGGCACGGAAGAACAGAAGAAGACTTACCTGCCCAAGCTCACCAACGGTGAGTGGACCGGCACCATGTGCCTGACCGAGCCGCACTGCGGCACCGACCTGGGCCTCCTGCGCACCAAGGCAGAGCCGCAGGCGGACGGCACCTACCGCATCACCGGCAGCAAGATCTTCATCTCGGCCGGCGAGCACGACATGACGGACAACATCATTCACCTGGTGCTGGCCCGCCTGCCGGACGCGCCCAAGGGCAGCAAGGGCATCAGCCTGTTCGTGGTGCCCAAGTTCAAGGTGAAGGCCGACGGCTCGCTCGGCGAGCGCAACCCGATCTTCTGCGCCGGCCTGGAGCACAAGATGGGCATCCACGGCAATGCCACCGCACAGATCGTGATCGAAGGCGCCACCGGCACGCTGGTGGGCGAGCCCAACAAAGGCCTGGCCGCGATGTTCGTGATGATGAATGCCGCGCGCCTGGGCGTGGGCAACCAGTCGCTGGGCCTGACCGAAGTGGCTTATCAAAACGCATTGGCCTACGCCAAGGACCGCATCCAGATGCGTTCGCTCTCGGGCGTGAAGGCCAAGGACAAGGAAGCCGACCCGATCATCGTGCACCCCGACGTGCGCAAGATGCTGCTCACCGCCAAGGCGTATGCCGAAGGCGGCCGCGCGCTGCAGATCTTCTGCACGCTGCTGCTCGACAAGGAACACAACCACCCTGATGAAAAGGTGCGCAAGGACTCGGGCGAACTCGTCGCGCTGCTCACGCCCATCGTCAAGGCCTTCATCACCGACAACGGCCACATCGCGACCAACTCGTGCATGCAGGTGTTCGGCGGCCACGGCTTCATCAAGGAATGGGGCATGGAGCAGTTCGTGCGCGACAACCGCATCAACATGATCTATGAAGGCACCAACACGATCCAGTCGCTGGACCTGCTGGGCCGCAAGATCCTGGGCAACAACGGCGCATCGCTCAAGAAGTTCGGCAAGCTGGTCGCGAAGCTGGTGGAAGAAGAGGGCGTGAACGAGAAGATGGCCGAGTTCATCAACCCGATCGCGATGCTGGGCGACCAGCTCACCAAGTTCACGACCGAGATCGGCTTCAAGGGCTTCCAGAACCCCGACGAAGTGGGCGCTGCCGCGGTGGACTACCTGCGCGTGGCCGGCCACTTCGTGTTCGGCTACCTGTTCGCCCGCATGGCCCAAGTGGCGCTGCGCGAGATCGCCGCCGGCAACACCGACCCGTTCTACGTCGCCAAGCTGCAGACCGCGCGCTTCTACTTCGCCAAGCTGTTCCCCGAGACCGCGACGCTGATGCGCACCGCGCGCGCCGGCAGCAAGGTGCTGATGGACACCGACGCAGCGCTGGCCTGAGGTCACTGTCTTTCTTCATCGTCCAACCGGGAGCCGCTCATGAAAACGACACTTGCAGCCATCGTCCTCGCCGCCACTTCTTTCACGGCCATGGCTCAGAGCACCCCGGTGGGGCTCTGGCGCAACGCCGACGACAAGACCGGCGAGGTCAAGGCCGAGATCCGCATCGCCGAGACCAACGGCGCGTTGAGCGGCCGCATCGAGAAGTCGCTGAAGAAAGACACCAAGCCCGACGCGACCTGCGACGAGTGCAGCGACGACCGCAAGGGCAAGCCCATCACGGGCCTGGAGATCATCCGCGGCGGCAAGAAGGCCGAAGGCAAGGACGTCTGGGAAGGCGGCAAGATCCTCGACCCCGAGAACGGCAAGGAATACCGCGCGAGCTTCACGCCCATCGACGGTGGCAAGAAGCTCGAAGTGCGCGGCTACCTCGGCCCCTTCTGGCGCACTCAAACCTGGACCCGCGCGCAGTAACCCTGCCGTGCGTTTTCAACCGAAGAAATACCAAGCAACATGTCCCGATTTCAAGTGAAGAAGGTCGCCGTGCTCGGCGCCGGCGTGATGGGCGCGCAGATTGCGGCCCACCTCGTCAACGTGCGCGTGCCCGTCGTGCTGTTCGACCTGGCCGCGAAAGAAGGCCCGAAGAACGGCATCGTCACGCGCGCCATCGACAACCTCAAGAAGCTCAAGCCTGCGCCGCTCGGCGACGTGGCCGATGCGGGCCTGATCGAGCAGGCCAACTACGACGACGACCTCGCCAAGCTCGGCGAGTGCGACCTCATCATCGAAGCGATTGCCGAGCGCATGGACTGGAAGCTCGATCTCTACAAGAAGATCGCGCCGCACGTGGCCAAGCATTCGATCCTGGCCTCGAACACCTCGGGCCTGTCGATCACCAAGCTGAGCGAGGCGTTGCCTGAAGCGCTGAAGCCGCGCTTCTGCGGCATTCACTTCTTCAACCCGCCGCGCTACATGTTCCTGGTGGAGCTGATCAACACGCCCACCACGCAGCCCCAGGTGCTCGACGACCTCGAGGCCTTCGTCACCAGCACGCTCGGCAAGGGCGTGGTGCGCGCGCACGACACGCCCAACTTCATCGCCAACCGCGTCGGCATCGCCGGCATGCTGGCCACGCTGAAGGAAGTCGAGAAGTTCGGCCTCACGCCCGACGTGGTGGACGACCTCACCGGCAAGAAGCTGGGCCGCGCGAGCTCCGGCACCTTCCGCACCGCCGACGTGGTGGGCCTGGACACGATGGCCCATGTCGTGAAGACGCTTCAGGACAACCTGAACGCCGAGAGCGATCCGTTCTACGCCAACTTCGCGACGCCGCCGGTGCTCGCCAAGCTGCTCGAGCTGGGCAACCTGGGCCAGAAGACCAAGGCTGGTTTCTTCAAGAAGGTCGGTCGCGACATCCTGCGCTTCGACCTGAAGAGCGGTGAGTACGTGCCCGCCGGCGCCAAGGCCGACGAGGTGTACGGCCGCATGCTCAAGAAGCCCGCGGGTGAACGCCTGAAGCTCCTGCGCGAGAGCGAAGGGCCGCAGGGCCAGTTCCTCTGGGCGATCCTGCGCGACGGCTTCCACTACGCCGCCGTGCACCTGGCCGACATCGCAGAGAGCGCGCGCGACATCGACTTCGCGATGCGCTGGGGCTTCGGTATGAAGCAGGGCCCGTTCGAACTCTGGCAGGAAGCCGGCTGGGCGCAGGTCGCCAAGTGGATCCAGGAAGACATCGACGCCGGCAAGGCGCTGAGCACCGTGCCGCTGCCGAGGTGGGTGTTCGAAGGCGCCGTGGCCAAGGCCGGCGGCGTGCACACGCCCGAAGGCTCGTGGAGCGCGTCGCAGGGCCAGTTCGTTCCGCAACGCAAGCTCCCGGTGCACGACCGCCAGCTGTTCCCCGAGAGCGTGCTCGGTGCGAACGCGCCCGATGCCAACACCGCCGGCACGACGATCAGCGACGAAGGTGATGTGCGCGTCTGGACGCTCGACGGCGAAGTGCTCATCGCGAGCATCCATTCGAAGATGCACGCCATCAGCCCCGACGTGGCCGAAGCGCTGGGCGCCGCGGTCGAGCTGGCCGAGGCCGAATACAAGGGCCTGGTGATCTGGTCGCCCGACGAGATGTTCTCGGTCGGCGCCGACCTGCAGGCGATGCTGCCGGCCTTCGTGGTCGCTGGCATCGGCGCGGTCGAAGGCGCGGAAGAAGAACTGCAGAACGTGATGCTCAAGATCCGCTATGCGAGCGTGCCGGTCGTCTCGGCCGTGCGCGGCATGGCGCTGGGCGGCGGTTGCGAACTGGCCGTGTACTCGGCCAAGCGCGTGGCTGCGATGGAAAGCTACATCGGCCTCGTCGAAGTGGGCGTGGGCCTGATCCCCGGCGCGGGCGGGCTGACTTACATCGCGCGCCGCGCTGCGGAGAACGCATCGGCTTCGACAGGCACCGACCTGCTGCCCTTCCTCACCGAAGGCTTCACCGCCGCGGCGATGGCCAAGGTCGGCACCGGCGCGCTCGATTCGAAGAAGCTCGGCTACCTGCTCGACAGTGACGTGATCGTGCCGAACAAGGACGAGCTGCTCTACGTCGCGCTGCAGCAGGCCAAAGCCATGGCCGACGCGGGCTACCGCGCACCGCTGCGCCGCACCTTCCGCGTGGCGGGCCGCAGCGGCGCCGCGACGATCAAGGGCCAGTTGGTGAACATGCGCGACGGCGGCTTCATCAGCGCGCACGACTTCCACATCGCGAGCCTGATCGCGAACGTGGTCACCGGCGGTGACGTGGACGCGGGCTCGCTCGTGACCGAGGAATACCTGATGACGCTGGAACGCAAGGCGTTCTGCTCGCTCATCGTGCATCCCAAGACGCAGGAGCGGATCATGGGGATGTTGAGTACGGGGAAACCGGTGCGGAACTGACGAGGTTCCCTCTTCCTCCTTCCCCCTTTGGGGGAAGGCCGGGATGGGGGCATCGGCCTATGCAAAACCAATCCACTCCCAAAGCACAGCAGAACGCCCGTGTCCTGCGGCGCGAGATGACCGATTCCGAGCGCAGGCTCTGGAGCGGGATTCGAAGCGAGCAACTGGGGGTGAAGTTTCGTCGCCAGCATCCGATCGGCAATTTCATCGCCGACTTTGCATGCCTCGATCCCAAGCTGATCGTCGAACTCGACGGATCGCAACATCAGGCGCAAGAAGGCTACGACGCGCGACGTGACGCCTTCCTGCGTGCACAGGGATTCGACGTGCTGCGTTTCGCGTCGAACGATCCGTTTGTCAATTTTGAAGGGGTGCTCCAGGCCGTCATCAACCGATTGGACGAGTTGAAGGCCGCTTGCCCCCATCCCAACCTTCCCCCAGAGGGGGAAGGAGCCAAATCCAGGAGCTATCCATGAAACAAATCCAAGACGCTTACATCGTCTCCGCCACCCGCACGCCCATCGGCAAGTCGCACCGCGGCTACTTTCGCAACTACCGTCCCGACGACCTGCTCGCGACCACGCTGAAGGCGGCGTTGGCTGCCGTGCCGGGGCTCGACCCGAAGGCCATCGAAGACATCATCTGCGGCTGCGCGATTCCCGAATCGCAGCAGGGCCTGAACGTCGCGCGAATCGGTGCGGTGCTGGCGGGCCTGCCGACCAGCATCGGCGGCATCACCGTCAACCGCTTCTGCGCGTCGGGCCTCTCGGCCGTGCAGATGGCCGCGGACCGCATCCGCGTCGGCGAAGCCGACGTGATGATCGCGGCCGGCGTCGAGAGCATGAGCATGGTGCCGATGATGGGCAACTCGCCGTCGCTGTCGCCTTCGATCTTCGAGCGCGAAGGCGACGTGGGCATCGCCTACGGCATGGGCCTCACGGCCGAGAAGGTCGCGCAGCAGTGGAAGGTGAGCCGCGAGGCGCAGGACGAATTCGCGCTCGCCTCGCACCAGAAGGCACTGGCCGCGCAGAAGGCCGGCAAGTTCGCGGACGAGATCACGCCCATCGAAGTGACCGACCGCTCGCCCAACCTGGAGACCGGCGAGTCGATCGCCAAGACCCGCACCGTGAACCTCGACGAAGGCGCGCGCCCCGACACCAGCATCGAAGGCCTTGCCAAGCTGCGCACCGTGTTCGCCGCGCGCGGCACCGTGACGGCGGGCAACAGCTCGCAGACCTCCGACGGCGCGGGCGCGCTGATCCTGGCGAGCGAGAAGGCCGTCAAGCAATACGGCCTCACGCCGCTCGCGCGCTTCGTGAGCTTCGCGAGCAAGGGCGTGCCGCCGCACATCATGGGCATCGGCCCGATCGAGGCCATTCCGGCCGCGCTGCGTTATGCGGGCCTGAAGCACGAAGACATCGACTGGTTCGAGCTCAACGAAGCCTTCGCCGCGCAATCGCTCGCGGTGATCAACACGCTGGGGCTCGATCCGTCTAAGGTCAATCCGATGGGCGGCGCGATCGCGCTGGGCCATCCGCTCGGCGCGACGGGCGCGATCCGCGCAGCCACCGTGGTGCACGCGTTGCGCCGCGAGAACCTGAAGTACGGCATGGTCACGATGTGCGTGGGCATGGGGCAAGGCGCTGCGGGCATCTTCGAACGCGTCTGATCGGCAACGCGCAAGGCACCACGACGAGTGCCTGCGCAACGAAGGAGACAACTTCATGCAGACGCAGCAGCTCCCGGTCGACGGCGGCGCAAAGCAACTGGCGGTTCGCCGCTACGAACCCGCCGGCGCACCGCGCGCCAGCATCGTGATCGGCGGCGCCATGGGTGTTCGCCAGTCGTTCTACGAACCCTTCGCGCAATGGCTCGCACAGCAGGGCTTGCGCGTCTGGACCTTCGACTACCGGGGCTCGGGCGAATCGCTCGGCGATGCACCGCTGCGCGGCTTCAAGGCCGACCTGTTCGACTGGGCGCGCGACTACGAAGCGGTGATCGACATCGCCAAGACCGCGCTGCCCGATGAACCTCTCTACCTGCTGGGCCACAGCCTCGGCGCGCAGCTGCCGGGTTTCCTGCAGCGCCCGGAGCAGGTGGCCGGCCTCGTCAGCATCGCGGCCGGCAGCGGCTACTGGCGCGAGAACGCGCCGAAGCTGCGGCGCAGCATCCTCTACTTCTGGTTCGTGCTGGTGCCGCTGGTCACGCGGCTGTGCGGCTACTTCCCTGGCCGCAAGCTGAAGAAGGTCGGCGACCTGCCGCGCGGCGTGATCCTGCAATGGCGCCGGTGGTGCCTGAACCCGCGCTACAGCCTGGGCGCCGAGGGCAAGCTGGCGCAGCAGAGCTACGGGCGCGTGCGCTTCCCGGTGCTTGCGCTGTCGATCACCGACGACGAACTGATGACGCTCGCGGGCACCGAGAGCTTGCTGAGCTTCTACACAGGCGCGCCGAGCGCTGTCGAGCGCATCGCGCCGGCCGACGTGCAGGCGCGGCGCATCGGCCACTTCGGCTTCTTCCGCGAGCAGTTCAGCCAGAGCCTCTGGCCGAGCATGGTGGACAAGCTGCACCGGCTGGCTGCACTGACCGCGCCTGCCGCGGTGCAGCACGCCAACGTCCCGCACACGACTGCGTGACGCCATCCTCCGGAGGCACACTGCAAGCACCATGAGCAGCACGCAACACCCCTTCGACAAAGCCCTGGCCCTGCACCACAGCGACATCCGCGTGGGCCATTTCACGGGCATGACCAGCCCCGACTACTGGAACATGGTCGGTCCCTTCGGCGGCACCACCGCGGCCCTCGCGCTGCAGGCGGTGCTGCGGCACCCCGACCTGCTCGGCACGCCCATCGCACTGACCGTCAACTACGCGGCCGCGCTCGAAGCCGGCGCGTTCGACATCCAGGCCACGGCCGTGCGCACCAACCGCTCGACGCAGCACTGGACCGTGCAGATCACGCAGGCCGGCGCCAGCGGCGCGCCGAACATGACCACCACCGCCACCGTGGTGACGGCCGCGCGCCGCGACACCTGGGGCGAAAGCGACATGCCGATGCCGGAGGCGCCCGCACCCGGGACGGTCGAGCGAATGAGCATCGGCCCGTCCGGCGTGGCCTGGATCAACCAGTACGAGATGCGCCCGTTCAGCGGCGGCATTCCCGCGAAGTGGGACGGCAGCCTGCAGCACAGCGAAACCCGCATCTGGCTGCGCGATGCGCAACCGCGGCCGCTCGACTTTCCTTCGCTCGCCGCGATGAGCGACATGTTCTATCCGCGCGTTTGGCTGCGCCGCGCCAAGCATGTGCCGGCGGGCACGGTGTCGATCACCACCTACTTCCACGCCGGGCCGGAGCAACTGGCCGAGGTCGGCACGGGCTACCTGCTGGGCCGCGCGGCGGGGCAGCAGTTCTTCAACGGATTCTTCGACCAGACAGCGCATCTGTGGAGCGAGACGGGCGTGTTGCTCGCCACCTCGAACCAGATCGTCTACTACAAGGAATAGAAATGGCCGCTCTGCAGAAAGCCGCTCTCATCGTCGGTGCGGGCGATGCCACCGGCGGTGCGATTGCCCGCCGTTTTGCGCGCGAGGGATTCGCCGCCTGCGTCACGCGCCGCAGCCTGGACAAACTGCAACCGCTGGTCGCGCAGATCGAGGCCGATGGTGGCCGCGCGCACGCGTTCGCTTGCGACGCGCGCAAGGAAGAAGAGGTCGTCGCGCTCATCGAGCAGATCGAATCCACGGTCGGCCCCATCGAGGTGATGGTGTTCAACATCGGCGCCAACGTGCCCGAGAGCATCCTGACGGAGACCGCGCGCAAGTACTTCAAGGTGTGGGAGATGGCCTGTTTCTCGGGCTTTCTCAACGGGCGCGAAGTGGCCAGGCGCATGGTGGCGCGCGAAGTACCGAAGGGCGGGCATCGCGGCACGATTATCTTCACCGGTGCCACGGCCTCGCTGCGCGGCGCTGCGAACTTCGGCGCGTTCTCGGGCGCGAAGATGGCCTTGCGTGCGCTGGCTCAATCGATGGCGCGCGAACTGGGGCCGCAAGGCATTCACGTCGCGCACGTGGTGGTCGACGGCGCCATCGACACCGAGTTCATTCGCAGCAATTTCCCCGAGCGCTATGCGCTCAAGGAGAGCGACGGCATCCTGAATCCGGATCACATCGCGGACAGCTACTGGATGCTGCATTCGCAGCCGCGGGACGCGTGGACGCACGAGCTCGATCTGCGGCCCTGGTCCGAGAAGTTCTGACTGACAAATCAAGAGATCCGGAGACACCATGACCAAGACCGTCGAGTTCTATTTCGACTTCGGCAGCCCCGCCGCCTACCTGGCCGCGACGCAACTGCCGCACGTGTGCGCAGACACCGGCGCCGAGCTGGTGTGGAAGCCCATACTGCTGGGCGGCGTGTTCCAGGCCACGGGCAATCATTCGCCCGCCGAGATCAAGCCGAAGGGGCCGTACATGAACGTCGACCTCAAGCGCTTCGCGAAGCGCTACGGCGTGCCGTTCGTGCACAACCCGCACTTCCCGATCAACACGCTGCTGCTGATGCGTGGTGCGACCGGCATCCAGATGAAGGAGCCGGAGCGCTTCGGTGCGTACGTCGATGCGGTCTACCACGCGATGTGGGTCGAGCCGCAGAACCTCGGCGACCCCGCCACCGTCGGCGCGGTGCTTCAAAATGCGGGCTTCGACGCCACCGCCTTGCTTGCACTGGCCGGCGCGCAGGAAGTGAAAGACCGCCTCAAGGCCGTCACGCAGGAGGCCGTGGAGCGCGGCGTGTTCGGCGCCCCGACCATGTTCGTCGGCGACCAGATGTTCTGGGGCCAGGACCGCCTGGACTTCGTGCGCGAAGCCCTCGACGCCTGAGCGCCTCGCCAGCAGCAACCGTTTTTACCCAAGGACCATTCCCATGAGCGACATCCTCGTTCACACCGAAGCCGGTGTGATGACCATCACTTTCAACCGTGTCGACAAGAAGAACTCGATCACCAGCAGCATGTACGCCGAACTGGCCGACGCGCTCGCCACCGCCGAAAGCGAAGCGGCCGTGCGCTGCGTGCTGATCCAGGGTGACCCGACGATCTTCAGCGCGGGCAACGACATCGGCGATTTCCTCAACGCGCCGCCCGCCACCCAGGAATCGCCGGTGTTCCGGTTCCTGCGCGGCATCGCCACCTTTCCGAAGCCCATCGTTGCGGCCGTCTGCGGCCCGGCCGTGGGCATCGGCACCACGATGCTGTTCCATTGCGACCTCGTCTACGCGGGCGACAACGCAGCCTTCTCGATGCCCTTCGTGAACCTGGGCCTGTGCCCCGAAGCGGCGTCGAGCCTGCTCGTGCCGCAGATGCTGGGCTACCACCGCGCGGCCGAGGCGCTGCTGCTGGGAGAGCCCTTCATGGCCGAGGCCGCGCTCGAGGTGGGCCTGGTCAACCGCGTGGTGCCGCCGACCGAAGCCAACGGCATCGCGCAGACGCAGGCCCGCAAGCTCGCGGCCAAGCCGCTGAGCGCGCTGGTCGAGACCAAGCGCCTGCTGAAGAAGGCGCAGCTGCCGGCCGTGCTCGAGCGCATGGGCGAAGAGGGCGCGAGCTTCGGCCGCATGCTGCGCGAACCGGCTGCCAAGGAAGCGTTCGGCGCGTTCATGGAGAAGCGGAAGCCCGATTTCTCGAAGGTCTGAGGGTTCCTCCCGCGTTGGCCCGCGGACAGTGCCCGCTTACACTGTCCGCCGTGCAAGTTTTCGAGACCAGACCGCTTGAAACGCCCGTCCAGCGGGCGAATGATGCTACTGAAAAAGTAGCATTCGATCCCGCGCGCAGGCGTACTTTGGGCTTGCTTGCGGGCGCCTTGGCGGCGCCTTCCGTGGTCCTCGCACGGGTTCGTCCGCTGCGCATCGGCGTCATCGGTTCCTGGTCCGGCCCCTATGCGGGCGGCGGGCGCCAGTTCGATGCGGGCATGTCGGTCTGGCTGGCCGCGCACAACCAGCAGATCGCAGGGCGGCCGGTGGAACTGCTGCGCCGCGACGTGCCGGGGAGCGCGCCCGAGCAGGCGCGCCGCCAGGCACAGGATCTCGTGGAGAACGAGCGCGTCGATCTGCTCGCCGGCCTGGACTTCAGCTCCAACGCCTACGCCGTCGGCACCATCGCCGCGCAGGCGAAGCTGCCGCTGGTGGTGATGAATGCGGCGTCTTCGGGCATCACGGCGCGCTGTCCCTATGCCGTGCGGCTGTCGTTCACCATCGCCCAGGTCACGCTGCCGCTCGCGCGCTGGGCGCTGCAGCAGGGCCTGCGCGACGTGTGCACCGTGGTCGCCGACTACGCCTCGGGCGTCGATGCCGAAAGCGCCTTCGTCGCGGGCATCACCGCCGGCGGCGGGCAGGTCGGCGCGATGCTGCGGGTGCCGCTCAACACGCTCGATTACTCGGCCTACATGCTGCGGCTGCGCGAACTCAAGCCGCAGGCGGTGTTCTTCTTCCTGCCCTCGGGGCAGATGCCGGCGACGTTCCTCAAGTTCTGGCGCGACCGCGGCATGGCCGACACCGGCATCCGCCTGCTCGCGACCGGCGATGCCACCGACGACCACTACCTCGAAGGCATCGGCGAACTGGCCGACGGACTCGTGACCAGCCACCACTACTCGTTCGCGCATGAATCGCCGGCCAACCGCCGCTTCACGGGCGTCTTCGAGACGGAATACGGCAGCCATCTGCGGCCGGGCTATTTCGCGGTGGCGGCGCACGACGCGCTCGCGGCCATCGATGCCGCGATGACATCGCCTTCTGCGCGCGGCAACGCGAGCGGGGAACGTCTGGTCGATGCTTTCCGGGGCCTCAAGTTCGAGAGCCCGCGCGGCCCGATCGAGATCGACGCCCACACGCGGGACATCGTGCAGACCGTCTACGTCCGCCGCACCGAGCGGCGCGACGGGCGCTGGATCAACCGCGAGTTCGAGCGCTTCGAGCGCGTGCGCGACCCGGGCGTCTGAGCCCGTTCAGGGCTGCTGCTCGATCGGCCTGGGGCGGCCGTTGTCGTCGATGGCCACGTAGGTGAAGGTGGCCTGCGTCACCTTGATGTATTCGCCCTGCGCCCGGAAGCGTTCGGCGAACACCTCGACCATCACCGTGACCGAGGTGCGCCCGACGCGCACCAGCTTCGAATAGAACGAGAGGATGTCGCCCAGGCGCACCGGCTGCTTGAAGATGAACTCGTTGACCGCCACCGTGGCCTGCCGCCCCTTGGCGTAGCGCGCCGGGATCACCGAGCCGGCCAGATCGCACTGGGCCATGACCCAGCCGCCGAAGATGTCGCCATTGACGTTGCAATCGGCCGGCATCGGAATGACCTTGAGCACCAGCTCCATGTCGGTGGGCAGGCTTTTGAGGGTCGCTGCGGCGGCAGCACTGGAAGTATCTGACATGGGCACAATCTGGCAACAAACAACAACCACGATTGTCCCTCATGCGCCGCAGCGGCGAAGCCCTTCCTCCTTCCCATACCGTCTCCGGCCACCCGCCGGCGAAAAGCGACCGTTCCGACTGGGCGACGCTGCGCCGCCTCTTTCCCTACCTCTGGCAGTACAAGTGGCGGGTGATGGCCGCGCTCGCGTTCATGGTGGGCGCCAAGGTGGCCAACGTGGGCGTGCCGGTGCTGCTGAAGAACCTCGTCGACACGATGACGCCCAAGCCCGACATGGCGCAGGCGCTCCTGATCGTGCCGATCGGGCTGCTGCTGGCCTACGGGCTGCTGCGCTTCTCGACCGCATTGTTCGGCGAGCTGCGCGAGCTGATCTTCGCCAAGGCCACCGAGGGCACGGCCCGGCAGATCGCGCTGGAGGTGTTCGGCCACCTGCACGCGCTGAGCCTGCGCTTCCACCTGGAGCGCCAGACCGGCGGCATGACCCGCGACATCGAGCGCGGCACGCGCGGCGTGCACTCGCTGATCTCGATGTCGCTCTACAGCATCGTGCCGACCATCATCGAGCTGGTGCTGGTGCTCGCGATCCTGGGCGTGAAGTTCGACTGGCTGTTCGTCTGGATCACCGTGGCCGCGCTGGTGCTCTACATCACCTTCACGGTCACGGTGACCGAGTGGCGCACCCAGTTCCGCAAGACCATGAACGAACTCGACTCCACGGCCCAGAGCCGCGCGGTCGATTCGCTCCTGAACTACGAGACGGTCAAGTACTTCAACAACGAGGAGTTCGAGGCGAAGCGCTACGACGCGAGCCTCGACCGCTACCGCAAGGCGGCCATCAAGAGCCAGCGCACGCTGAGCATGCTCAACACCGGGCAGCAGCTGCTGATCGCCGTCAGCCTGGTGCTGATGCTGTGGCGCGCCACCTCGGGCGTGGTCGAAGGGCGCATGACGCTGGGCGACCTGGTGATGGTCAACGCCTTCATGATCCAGCTCTACATTCCGCTCAACTTCCTGGGCGTGATCTACCGCGAGATCAAGCAGAGCCTGACCGACCTGGACAAGATGTTCGTGCTGATGGAGAAGGAGCGCGAGGTGCGCGATGCGCCCACGGCGCAGCCCCTGGCCGGCGCCGACTCCACCATCCGCTTCGAGGACGTGAGCTTCGCCTACGAGCCCGCACGGCCGATCCTCAAGCACGTGAGCTTCGAGATCCCTGCCGGCAAGACGGTGGCGGTGGTGGGGCCTTCGGGCTCGGGCAAGTCCACGCTGGCGCGGCTGCTCTACCGCTTCTACGACGTGCAGCAAGGGCGCATCACCATCGGCGGCGAGGACATCCGCGAAGTCACCCAGTCGAGCGTGCGCCGGGCGATCGGCATCGTGCCGCAGGACACGGTGCTGTTCAACGACACGGTCGAATACAACATTGCGTACGGCCGCCCCGGGGCGACGCGCGAAGAAGTGGAAGGCGCGGCGCGGGCCGCGCGCATCCACGACTTCATCTCGGCCACGCCCGCGGGCTACGAGACGACCGTGGGCGAGCGCGGCCTGAAGCTCTCGGGCGGCGAGAAGCAGCGCGTGGCCATCGCGCGCACGCTGCTGAAAAACCCGCCGATCGTGATCTTCGACGAGGCCACCTCGGCGCTCGATTCGGCCAACGAGCGCGCGATCCAGTCCGAACTCAAGAGCGCCGCACAGGACAAGACCACGCTGGTGATCGCGCACCGCCTGTCGACGGTGGTCGACGCGCACGAGATCCTGGTGCTCGAATCCGGCGTGATCGTCGAGCGCGGCACGCACGCCGATTTGCTCGCGAAGCAGGGCCGCTACGCCCAGATGTGGGCTTTGCAGAAGAGCGAAGCAGCGCCGCTGCTCTAGCCCGATCATTCAACCCTTTCCCTCTCGATCCAGGAGTTCAGACGTGTCGACCAAGATTCCCCTGCTGGTGCTCAACAGCCTCTCGAGCGCCCACCAGGCCCAGATTGCCGAGGTCTACGACGTGACCTATGCCTTCGACGCCGCCGCGCGGGCCGCCGCGGTGGCCGAGCATGGCAAGACATTCCGCGCGGTGCTGACCATCGGCGTGATCGGCATCACCCCCGAGGAAATCGCGGCCATGCCGGCCGTCGAGTTGATCTGCTGCCTGGGCGCCGGCTACGAAGGCGTGCCGCTCGAAGTGACGCGCGCCCGCGGCATCGTGACCGCCAACGGCGCTGGCACCAACGACGACTGCGTGGCCGACCATGCCTTCGGCTTGCTCATCGGCATCGTGCGCGAATTCCGCAAGCTCGACCGGCTGTGCCGCGAAGGCGTGTGGCGCGAGGCTATCCCGCAGCCGCCGAACGTGTCGGGCAAGAAGCTCGGCATCCTGGGGCTCGGCACCATCGGCCAGAAGATCGCCAAGCGCGCCGCCGCGTTCGACATGGAGATCGGCTATCACAACAGGAAGCCGCGCGAAGGCGCGACGCACCGCTACTTCGACGACCTGAAGTCGCTCGCGGGCTGGGCGGATTTCCTGATCCTTGCCGCGCCGGGCGGACCGGCGACGAAGCACCTGGTCAATGCCGAAGTGCTCGATGCGCTGGGGCCGCAAGGCTACCTCGTGAGCATTGGCCGCGGCAGCGTGGTCGACACCGAGGCGCTGGGTGCCGCGCTGCGCGAGCACCGCATCGCGGGCGCCGGTGTCGATGTCTACGAGAGCGAGCCCAAGCGGCCCGAACCGCTCGTGGGCCTCGACAACGTCCTGCTCACCCCGCACATGGCCGGCTGGTCGCCCGAGGCGACGCAGAAGTCGGTCGATCATTTCCTCGCGAATGCCCAGGGGCACTTCGCGGGGCGCGGCGTGCTGACGCCGATCTGAAGGTCTTGCTCCTTCCCCCTCTGGGGGAAGGTTGGGATGGGGGCAGACGGCGCTTGCAACGCAGGCAGCGCTTGATCAGCGGCCGCTTGCCCCCACCCCAACCCTCCCCCAGCGGGGGAGGGAGTCAAGCCAGCACCGACGGGCGCCGCACGCCCCAGCCGCAGGCCCGGTCATAGGCATGGCCGAGCCGCAGCACGTCGAGGTCCGAGTGGATCGGCCCGGCGAGCTGCAGGCCCATCGGCAAACCGCCTTCGCCGAAACCGGCGCGCACATTCAGCGTCGGCAGCCCCGCCAGCGTGAACGGCGTGACGATCTCCATCCAGCGGTGGTACGTGTCGCTCTTCACGCCGCCCACCGAATCGGGCCAGTGCAGTTCGGCGTCGAACGGAAAGACCTGCGCGGTCGGTGCCACGACGAAATCGAAGCGCTCGAAGAGCTTGAGGAACGCGCGGTACACGTTGGAGCGATAGATCGAGGCCTGGTACAGCGACGCCGCATCCAGGTGCTGGCTCTGCTCGATTTCCCATTGCGCCTCGGGCTTGAGCTGCGCGAACAGCTTCGGATCGCTCAGGTACGACCCGAGCTTGCCGCCGACCAGCAACTGCCGCAGCCGCAGCCACGCGCTCCAGTTGTGCTCGCGCGGCACGTCGAGCGTGCAGGGCTCGACCTCGCAGCCGATGGTGCGGAAGGTGTCCAGCGCCTTCTCGCCGAGGTCGCGGATGCCGGGTGCGAGCGGCAGATCGGGCCAGATGCTGCCGAGCCAGCCGATGCAGAGGCCCTTGCCGTCGCCATCGAGCGCGATGTCATCGGGCGAGGGCAGGGCGTGTGGCGACGACAGCGGCAGGCGCCCGTCGAAGCCCGACTGCACCGCGAGCAGCCGCGCCGCATCTTCCACCGTGCGGGCCATCGGGCCTTCGATGCTCAGTTGCTGGAAGAACAGTTCCTGCTCCGGGTCGCCGGGCACGCGCCCGCGCGAGGGCCGCATGCCGATCACGTTGTTGAAGGCGGCAGGGTTGCGCAGCGATCCCATCATGTCGCTGCCGTCGGCCACCGGCAGCATGCCCAGGGCCAGCGCCACGGCCGCGCCGCCGCTGCTGCCGCCCGCGCTGCGCTCGGGCGCGTAGGCGTTGCGGGTGATGCCGAACACGGTGTTGTAGGTGTGCGAGCCCAGGCCGAACTCGGGCGTGTTGGTCTTGCCGATGACAAGGGCTCCGGCCGCACGCGCACGTGCGACGTGAAGGCTGTCGATGCGGGAAGGCGAGCGCGGCGACAGGGGCGAGCCCATCGAGGTCGGCAGCCCGGCGGCGTGGCTCAGGTCCTTCACCGCGAACGGAAAGCCGTGCATCCAGCCGCGCCGTTCGCCGCGTGCCAGCTCGGCATCGCGCTCGCCCGCTTCGGCCAGCAGTTGTTCGGGCTCACGCAGCGAGACGATGGCATTGAAGCGCGGGTTCAGCGCCTCGATGCGGGCCAGCGAGGCCTGCATCAATTCATGGCAGGACACCTCGCGGGCCGCGATGCGGCGCGAGAGTTCGGTGGCGCTGAGGGCGAGCAGATCGTCTGAAGGCATGGCGGATGCGGGAAAAGGAGGGGGCGCCCAGTATGGCGCGGCGCTCGCATAATCGCCGCGTATGGAAACAAAGTGGCTTGAAGACTTCATCAGTTTGGCGGAGACCCGCAGCTTCAGCCGCTCGGCCCAGTTGAGGCACGTGACGCAGCCCGCGTTCTCCCGCCGCATCCAGGCGCTCGAAGGCTGGGCCGGCACCGACCTCGTCGATCGCAGTTCCTACCCCACGCGCCTCACGCCCGCGGGCCAGACGCTCTACAGCCAGGCCATCGAGATGCTGCAGTCGCTGCAGAGCACCCGGGCCATGCTGCGCGGCCACTCGGCCGCCGGGCAGGACGTGATCGAGATCGCCGTGCCGCACACGCTGGCCTTCACCTTCTTCCCCTCGTGGGTGACCAGCCTGCGCGAGCACTTCGGGCCCATCAAGAGCCGGCTTATCGCGCTCAACGTGCACGACGCGGTGCTGCGGCTGGTCGAGGGCAGCTGCGACCTGCTGATCGCCTACCACCACCCCTCGCAGCCGCTGCAGCTGGACAACAACAAGTACGAGATGGTCAGCCTCGGCGAGGAAACCGTGGCCCCCTGGGTCAAGGCCGATGCCGACGGCGCGCCGCGCTACCGGCTGCCGGGCCGCCCGGGCCAGCCGCTGCCCTACCTGGGTTATGCGCCGGGCGCCTACCTGGGCCGCGTGGTCGACCAGTTGCTCAAGGAGTCGGGCACGGCCATCCATCTCGACCGCGTCTACGAGACCGACATGGCCGAGGGCCTGAAGGTCATGGCGCTCGAAGGCCACGGCATCGCCTTCCTGCCGCAAAGCGCGGTGCGCAAGGAGATCAAGGCCCGCAAGCTCGTGAGCGCGCTGCCGCCCGAGATCGACAGCCTGGAGGCGACGATGGAAATCCGCGCCTACCGCGAGCGGCCGAGCGCGCCGGCGCCGGTGAAGACTGGCAACGGGCGGTCCGCCAAGGTCGCGGCAGTGCCCGAGGGCATCCAGCCCAAACGCACGGCCGACGCGCTCTGGTCTTACCTCGTCGGCACCCAGCCGGACGCTCGCTGACTTCATTTTTTGTGCGCTGCACAATCTATAAGCGCCGCGCATGAGGCCTCCCGCATTCAGCATTGGCGCCATGAGCACGCCGGTACTACAGTCGCGGCAGTTTTTCTTCAGCCGCAATCGCGGCATCATTCGAGGCACGCCATCCGCGTGCTTTTTTTTAGCCGAGGAACCTGTATGAGCTCCAATTTCAGGACCGAACACGACTTCCTCGGCGAGAAGCAGATTCCCGCTGCCGCCTACTGGGGCGTGCACACGGCACGTGCCGTCGAGAACTTCGCGATCTCCGGCACCCGCATCTCGGCCATGCCCGACCTGGTGCGCGCGCTGGCCTTCGTGAAGAAGGCCGCCACCCGCGCCAATGCCGACCTGGGGGCCATCGACCGCGACCGCGCCGCCGCGATCATCCTGGCCTGCGAGGACATCATCGAGGGCAAGCTGCTCGACGAGTTCGTGGTCGACGTCATTCAAGGCGGCGCCGGCACCTCGACCAACATGAATGCGAACGAGGTGATCTGCAACCTCGCGCTCGAAAAGCTGGGCCACGAGAAGGCGCGCTACGACGTGCTGCATCCCAACGACCACGTCAACGCCTCGCAGAGCACCAACGACGTGTACCCCACGGCGGTGCGCCTGGCGCTGTGGTTCGCGATCGGCAAGCTGCTCGAGGCCATGGCCGCGCTGCGCCGCAGCTTCGAGGCCAAGGCGCTCGAGTTCAAGGACATCCTCAAGATCGGCCGCACCCAGCTGCAGGACGCGGTGCCGATGACGCTGGGCCAGGAGTTCCTGACCTACGCGATCATGATCGGCGAGGACGAGGCGCGCCTGGGCGAAGCGCGCGCGCTGATCGAGGAAATCAACCTCGGCGCCACCGCCATCGGCACCGGCATCAACGCGCCGCACGGCTACGCCAACCTCGCCTGCCAGTACCTGGCCGAGCAGACCGGCGTGCCGTTGAAGCAGGCCGCCAACCTCATCGAGGCCACGCAGGACACAGGCGCCTTCGTGCAACTCTCGGGCGTGTTGAAGCGCGTGGCCACCAAGCTCAGCAAGACCTGCAACGACCTGCGCCTGCTCTCCAGCGGTCCGCAGGCCGGCTTCGGCGAGATCCGGCTGCCTGCGCGGCAGGCGGGCTCGTCGATCATGCCGGGCAAGGTCAACCCGGTGATCCCGGAAGTCATGAACCAGGTGGCCTTCGAGGTCATCGGCAACGACATCACCGTGACCATGGCGTCCGAGGCCGGCCAACTGCAGCTCAACGCCTTCGAGCCGATCATGGGCTGGAGCCTGTTCAAGAGCATCAAGCACCTGGGCAACGCCTGCAACACGCTGCAACTCAATTGCGTGGACGGCATCGAGGCCAACCGCGAGTTCCTGGCCAAGCGGGTGCGCGAGTCGGTCACGCTGGTCACCGCGCTCAACCCGCTGATCGGCTACGAGAAGGCCGCGCTCATCGCCAAGACCGCGCTCGCCACGGGCGGGCCCATCGACCTGGTGGCCGAGTCGCTGGGAATCATGACGCGCGCCGAGATGGAGGCGCTCCTCGTGCCCGAGAACCTGACCCAGCCGGTGCGCCTGTCCGCCGCACCGGTTCCTCCGGCTGCCGAGCCTTCGGGCACAAAGGCTGCTTAGTGAAAGTCGGACAATGCCAGGAGGCAGGATCGCACCAGGCTGGCGCTGCGATGCGCGCGACCGGTGCAGCAATGCACGGCGGGATGCCCCCCGGATGCACCGGGTTGGTCCGGGTATCACGCAAAATATGTATGTCTAGAATTTAGTTGTATCTGTTTCAGTCACCCTCAGGAGTTTTCTGTATGAAAAAACAAGCAATGGCATTGGCAATCGCGGCGCTCGCCACCAGCGGCGCCTTCGCTCAGGCCAATGACACCCTGGCCAAGATCAAGGCCTCGGGCACCATCACCGAAGGCGTGCGTGAATCGTCGGGCCTCTCGTACACGCTGGGCAACGGCCAATACACCGGCTTCCACTACGACGTCTGCGCCAACATCATCAAGGACCTCGAGAAGGCCGCCGGCAAGAAGCTCGAAGTCAAGTACCAGCCCGTGACCTCGCAGAACCGCATTCCCCTCGTGCAGAACGGCACCGTGGACATCGAGTGCGGCTCGACCACCAACAACGCCACCCGCCAGAAGGACGTGGCCTTCGGCGTGACCACCTACGTCGAGGAAACCAAGATCGTCGTCAAGGCCAACTCGGGCATCAACTCGCTGGCCGACCTGAAGGACAAGACGGTTGCCACCACCACCGGCACCACGCCGCTGCAGACCGTGCGCAAGCAAAAGCGCGCCGAGAACCTGACCTTCAAGGAGGTCTACGGCAAGGACCACTCCGACAGCTTCCTGCTGCTGGAAACCGGCCGTGCCGACGCGTTCGTGATGGACGGCTCGATCCTGGCCGCCCTGGCCGCCAAGTCGAAGTCGCCCAAGGACTACAAGATCCTGAACGACGTGCTGGCCGTGGAACCCATCGCCATCATGATCCGCAAGGACGACCCCGCCTTCAAGAAGGCCGTGGACGACAGCATCAAGGCACAGGCCAAGTCGGGCGAGCTCGCCAAGCTGTATGACAAGTGGTTCCTCAAGCCGATTCCGCCCGCAGGCGTGACCATCGGCCTGCCGCTGGGCGAAGCCACCAAGAACGCCTGGGCCAACCCGAACGACAAGCCCGCGGAAGAGTACGTCACCAAGGAATAAGCGCGCGTCGCTGCGTGAATGACGCCCACCTTTCGCGGTGGGCGTTTCTTTTCAAGGGACGGTTTTGTCGAAGACGGTGAAGGAGTAAGACATGGGAAACTGGGATTGGCAGGTGTTCCTGCAGGACCCGGGTGGGGAATATCCGAGCTACCTGCAATGGATGCTCTCGGCCTGGGGCTGGACGGTGTCCGTCGCGCTGCTGGCGCTCGTTGTGGCACTCGTGCTGGGCTCGCTGATCGGGATCATCCGCACGCTGCCCGACAGCCCGTGGCTGGTGCGTTTCGGCAATGCCTGGGTGGAGCTGTTCCGCAACATTCCGCTGCTGGTGCAGATCTTCCTCTGGTACCACGTCATTCCGGCGATGGTCCCGGTGATGAAGGGCGTGCCGAGCTTCATCCTGGTGGTGCTGGCGCTGGGCTTCTTCACCTCGGCGCGTATTGCCGAGCAGGTGCGCTCGGGCATCCAGGCGCTGCCCAAGGGCCAGCGCTACGCGGGCATGGCGGTGGGCTTCACCACGGTGCAGTACTACCGCTACGTGATCCTGCCGATGGCCTACCGCATCATCATCCCGCCGCTCACGAGCGAGACGATGAACATCTTCAAGAACTCGTCCGTCGCGTTCGCCGTGTCGGTCACCGAGCTCACCATGTTCGCCATGCAGGCGCAGGAAGAAACCTCGCGCGGCATCGAGGTCTACCTCGCGGTGACGGCGTGCTACGTGGTGTCGGCCCTGGCGATCAACCGGCTCATGGCGTTCATCGAGAAGAAGACCCGCGTGCCGGGCTTCATCGTTTCGGCCAGCGCCGGCGGCGGAGGCCACTGACATGATGAATCTCGACCTGTCGTTCTACAACTGGGACGTCATCAGCAACTTCGTCGTCAAGGGCTTCTACTTCAGCATCATGCTGACGGTGGTGGCCACCATCGGCGGCGTGATCTTCGGCACCATCCTCGCGCTCATGCGGCTGTCGGGCAAGAAGTGGCTGGACACGCCCGCCGCCATCTACGTCAACGGCATGCGCAGCATTCCGCTGGTGATGGTGATCCTGTGGTTCTTCCTGCTCGTGCCGGCGTCGTTCTACTCGCTGTTCGGCTCGCTCGGCTCGAACTACCGCTCCGAGATCTCGGCGGTCATCACCTTCGTCGCGTTCGAGGCAGCGTACTTCTCCGAGATCATGCGCGCGGGCATTCAGTCGATTCCGCGCGGTCAGGTGAACGCGGGCCAGGCGGTGGGCATGACCTACGGCCAGAACATGCGCCTCGTGGTGCTGCCACAGGCGTTCCGCAACATGCTGCCGGTGCTGCTCACGCAGACCATCATCCTGTTCCAGGACACCTCGCTGGTCTACGCCATCGGTGCCTACGACATGCTCAAGGGCTTCGAGACGGCGGGCAAGAACTTCGGCCGTCCGATAGAGGCGTACCTGCTCGCAGCCGTCGTGTACTTCGTCATGTGTTACGCCCTTTCTTGGCTGGTCAAGCGCCTGCACAAGAAGATCGCCATCATTCGCTGAGTGGCTGAACCGGAGAGAAAGAAATGTCCGAAAAAATGATTGAAATCAAGAACGTCTCCAAGTGGTATGGCCCGGTGCAGGTGCTCAACGACTGCTCGGTGAACATCTCCAAGGGCGACGTGGTGGTGGTGTGCGGCCCGTCGGGTTCCGGCAAGTCCACGCTCATCAAGACCGTGAATGCGCTCGAGCCTTTCCAGAAGGGCGAGATCACCGTCAACGGCATCCCGCTGCACGACCCCAAGACCAACCTGCCCAAGCTGCGCTCCAAGGTCGGCATGGTGTTCCAGCACTTCGAGCTGTTCCCGCACCTGTCGGTGACCGAGAACCTCACGATCGCGCAGATCAAGGTGCTGGGCCGCTCGCCCGACGAAGCCAAGACGCGCGGGCTGAAGATGCTCGACCGCGTGGGCCTGATGGCGCACAAGGACAAGTTCCCGGGCCAGCTCTCGGGCGGCCAGCAGCAGCGCGTGGCGATTGCCCGTGCGCTGTCGATGGACCCGATCGTGATGCTGTTCGATGAACCCACCTCGGCGCTCGACCCCGAGATGGTCGGCGAAGTGCTCGATGTGATGGTGGCCCTCGCCAAGGAAGGCATGACCATGATGGTGGTCACGCACGAAATGGCTTTCGCCCGCAAGGTGGCGAGCCGCGTGATCTTCATCGACGTGGGCGGCAAGATCCTGGAAGACTGCCCGAAGGACGAGTTCTTCAACCACCCTGAAAACCGTCAGCCGCGCACCAAGGATTTCCTCAACAAGATCCTGCAGCACTGATCGATTCGCTGCGGCTCAAGAAAGACAAAAGCCACGCTGTTCTGCAGCGTGGCTTTTTTCATGGCGCGGGCAATGCCTTGTCGAAGAACGCCGGGATTTCGTGGCCCAGGCGCGCGAGAAAAGCCTTGCGGTCGAAGCCTGGCGGGTCGGCCCTGATATCTCCGTCGTCGGTCGGGATGGCGGTGGCTGGCGTGTCCATGAACGCGAAGTGCCAGGCGTTGGGAACGCGGACGAGTTGTGCCGCGGGCATGTTCTGCGCGACCCACTCGGCATGGAAACGCGGGACGAGGAAGCGGTCCTGCTCCGCTTCGTAGATCTGCGTGGGAATCCGGATCTCGGCGAGTGAAGAAGCAGTGAAGTGCACGCCCGCCGGCGCCAGCGCGACGACTCCGCGCACTCGCGGATCGCGAAGTGAAGGCAGGACCGAAGTTGTGGGCGGTACGGCCGCGGAGGGCGCGTTCCGGTTCACACCGCAAAAGATCGGGTCCGCCGCCCGCTCGCTTTCGCAATGCGTGCGGACGCGCGACAGGTCGGCCTGCCCGCCCGCGAGCGCGAGCACGGTGTACCCGCCGGCCGAGTGGCCCACCGCGCCGATGCGAGGGCCTTGCGCATCGCTCGCGATTCGGTCCTTCCACTGCGGGTCCTGCAGCAACGCATCGATCACGCGCGATACCTGCCGCGGCCGCTCCGTGAAGTAGGCGTTGGCGCCTTGCTTCAGCAGCGACTGATCCTGCCAGTTGTCGCCGGGATGGCGGATGGCAGCGACCAGGTAGCCGCTCCGCGCGAGCGCTTCGGCGAGGCTGCTGTGGCCCAGTTCGGTGCCGCCGATGCCGTGGCTCAGCAGGATCAATCCCTTGAACTTGTCCTCGGGCGCCGACTGGATGGCCGCCTGGACCGTGAACGGCCCCATGGCCGTGGTGCGGGCGGTTGCCTCTGTCGGGTAGTAGAGCGCGACGACGGTCGGTGAGGCATCGGGCGTCGCGCCTGGAATGCGAAGCTGCCGCCAGCCGGCCTCGGCGGCCATGAGTTGGAAGGACAGCAACAGGCCCGAGGCCAGCAGCAGGATTGGGCGGAAAGCGGTGCGCATCGCGGAACTCCTTGACGTGTTTGTCAGTGGAGTCCGCATGGTCGCCGCGTGCTGTCGCCGCCGCCACCGCATTGCGACGAATTGCGTCAAACACGGCGCGAAACGACGCAGGCGCCGCGCCGTCCTCAGAAAAGACTCAGGGCAGCCGCGAGATGCGCTGCGTCAGCAGATCGAAGAACCCTTGTGCATCGCCCTCGGCGATCCAGTTGACGTTGGCCGGCCGCTTCAGGCCACCGTACCAGTCCGTCACCGTCTGGCCGAAGCCGAGGCCTTCGCGGCTGTCGACTTCCACGCTCACCTGCTTGCCCTTGAAGAGCGAAGGCTGCAGCAGGTAGGCGATGACGGTCGCGTCGTGCACCGGCCCGCCGGGCAGGCCGTAGTACTGCATGTCGTGCTGCACATAGGCATCGAGGATGTCGGCCACCGTCTTGCCCGCCTGGTTGCCGAGGCCGCGGAGCTTCGCGATGCGGTCGGGGCTCGTGAGGATCTTGTGCGTCACGTCCAGCGGCAGCATGGTGATGGGCACGCCGCTTTTCAGCACGATCTCGGCCGCATGCGGATCGGCGAACACGTTGAACTCCGCCGTCGGCGTGATGTTGCCGCCGTTGAAGTGCGCGCCGCCCATGAGCACCAGCTCGCGCAGGCCGCGCACGATGTCCGGGGCCTGCGTGAGCGCCAGCGCGAGGTTGGTCTCGGGTCCGAGCATCGCGAGCGTCACGCTCTTCTCGGGTGCGGCGCGCAGCGTGCGGATCAGGTAGTCGACCGCGTTGCCTTCGGCCAGCGGCTGCTTTGGCTCGAACACCTTCACGCCGGTGATGCCTTCGCTGCCGTGCACATCGGCCGCATAGATCGGCGTGCGCAGCAGCGGGCGCGGCGCGCCGGCGTAGACCGGAATATCGGGGCGCTTGGCCCATTCGCGTGCGAGGCGCGCATTGCGCGAAGTCTTCGCGAGCGGCACGTTGCCGGCAACCGTGGTCAGAGCCTGGATCTTGAGCCGCTCGGGCGATGCCATGGCGAACAGCAGCGCGATCACGTCGTCGGCACCCGGGTCGGTGTCGATGATCAGCGTGTGCACCGTGTTGGCGTCGGCGGCGTGCGCTGCGGTCGGAGCGATGCTGGTGGTCATCAAGAGGACGAATCCCGCGAGAAGGAACGAGGAAAGATCGGCTTTCCAACGCGAAGAGAGAGGCATGAATTGGCTTCCTTGAAGCGCGAGAAAACGCGCGGTGAAAACCAGTCTGCCAGAGCAATTCGCGTCGGCGGCATGAAATCGAAGGCGTGTTCTGGGCCTCTGCCACGGGGCATCCGGCACTTCGCAAACCAAGGATTTCGCCCGCCATTTTCGTTGCAGTTGAAAGTGCGCAACCGGCAAAGAAAAAGCCCCGCAAGCGGGGCTTCGGCGAGGCCATCGAAGGCCTTGCAGTGTTGTGAAAACGCTGCTTACTTCTTGCGCGCGGCGATCGCCTTCTCGGCCTGCGCCACCAGGTCGGCGCCGACCGTCGACTTCCACTTGTCGTACACCGGCCGCGTCGCCTTCACGAACGCGTCGCGCTCGGCCGGCGTGAGGCTGGTCACCGTCACGCCCATGGCGGCGATGTCTTTGAGCACCGGCTTGTCGGCTTCCACGAGGCCCTTGCGCGCGATCGCTATTTCCTGCTTGCCCGCATCGATGGCGGCCTGGCGCACGAGGGCCTGGTCGGCGGGCGTCCACGAGGCCCAGATTTCCTTGTTCACCACGAAGACCAGCGGGTCGGCCACGTAGCCCCAGGTGGTCACGAACTTCTGGCCCACGGTGTGCATCTTGAGCACGGTGAAGAGGAAGAGCGGGTTCTCCTGCCCGTCGACCGCGCCGCTCGCGAGGGCGGGCTGCGCATCGGCCCAGCTCATCTGCGTCGGGTTGGCGCCGAGCGCGGTGAACATGTCCGAATAGATCGGCGAGCCGACCACGCGGATCTTCATGCCCTTCAGGTCCTCGGGTGACTTGATCGGCTTCTTCGAATTGGTGATCTCGCGGTAGCCGTTTTCGCCCCAGGCGAGCGGCACCACGCCGGCCTTGTCGAGCGTCTTGAACATTTCCTTGCCCACGTCGCCCTGCGTGAGCGCGTCGATGGCCGCGTAGTCGGGCATCAGGAAGGGCATGGAGAACAGGTTGAGCTGCTTGACCTGCGGCGACCAGTTGATGGTCGAGCCCACGGCCATGTCGATCACGCCCTGGCGCAGCGCGCTGAACTCGCGCGTCTGGTCGCCTTGAATGAGCGACACGCCGGGGTACAGCTTGATGTTGATGCGGCCCTGGGTGCGCTCCTTCACGAGGTCGGCCCAGATCTTTCCGGCCTGGCCCCACGGCGTGGGCGGGCCGAGCACCAGCGACATCTTGTACTCGGGCTTGTAGGCCGCCTGCGCCATGGCGCCGGTCGAGAAGAGGCCGAGCGTGGCGGCGACGGCGGCGAGGCCCAGCAGGGTGCGGCGGAATTTCATTTGAAGGTCTCCTCTTTGTAGATGGAACGAAATGCGGAACGAAAAAATCAGTAGCCCAGCTTGCGCGGCAGCCAGAGCGCCAGCTCGGGGAATGCGATGACCAGCACCATCACCACGAACATCGAGAACAGCATCCAGCCCACCCAGCGCACGGTCTCTTCCATGCGCACCTTCGCGATGCGGCACGAGACCATGAGGTTCACGGCCAGCGGCGGCGTGAACTGCCCGAGCGCGACCTTGAGCGTGAGGATCACGCCGAACCACACCGGGTCCCACTTGTAGTACTGCACGATGGGCAGCAGGAGCGGCACGAAGATCAGGAAGATCGACACGCCATCGAGGAACATGCCCACGGTGATCAGCAAGAGGATCAGCAGCGCGAGGATGCCGTATTCACCCAGCCCCGAATTCACGATGGCCCGCGTCACCGGATCGATGATGCCCAGCGTCGAAAGCGAGTAGGCAAAGATCCCCGCGAGCGACACCACCAGCAGGATCACCGCCGAGAGCTCGCCCGATTCGCGCAGGATGACGAAGAGGTCGCGCACCTTGATGGTCCGGTGGATGCACATGCCCACGAAGAGGCCGTAGAACACCGCGACCACGGCCGCTTCGGTCGGCGTGAACCAGCCCGCGCGCATGCCGCCCAGAATCAGCACCGGCGCCGCGAGGCCCCAGATCGCTTCGCGAAAGCTCTTCCAGAACGGCGGGCGCGGCAGCGTCGCTTCGAGCGCGCCCATCTTGTGCGTGCGCGCCAGCCACACGGCCGGAATCATCAGCGCCAGGCCGGCCATGATGCCGGGGATCATGCCGGCCGCGAACAGCGCCGGCACCGAGGCACCCGGCACCAGCACCGAGTAGACGATGAACGCGACCGACGGCGGAATCAGGATGTCGGTGGCCGCCGCGGCGCCCACCACGCTGGCCGAGAACGCGGCCGGGTAGCCGGCGCGCGACATGGCCGCGATCATCACCGCGCCCACGGCGGCGGCATTGGCCGGCCCCGAGCCCGAGATGCCGCCGAGGAACATCGCCACCGCAATCGCCACCAGCGGCAGCATGCCCGGGCCGCGCCCGACGATGGCGACCGCGAAGTTCACCAGCCGCAGCGCCACGCCCGAGCGGTCGAAGATCGAGCCGACCAGCACGAACATCGGAATGGCCAGCAGCGGGTATTTGCCCAGGCCCGCATAGAAGTTCTGCGGCACGGCCAGCAGGCCGAACCACTGGGCGTCGCTGTTGGCCAGCGCGATGCAGGCGGCGCCTGCCAGGCCGAGCGCGGCGCCGATGGGCACGCCCACCAGCATCATCAACACGAAGGCGACGAAGAGCAGGGTAGCGATCACTTGGCGTCGCCTTTGTTGTTATTGCTGCTGTCGTCGGACTTGTAGTTCGTTTTTCGCCCGCGCCGCACCATGAGGCCGATGGCCCGCCCCGCGATGGCGAACGACACGATGGGCAGCCAGATCGAATACCACCAGGCCGGCAGCCCGATGCCCGGCGTGGTTTCCTCGAAGCGGTAGTCGTCCCACACCATGCGGATGCTGAGCGCGCCGATCAGGCCGAAGAGGATGGCGATCATCAGCGCGCCGAACTGCGCGAGCCGCTTGCGCCGCGCCATCGAGCCGCTTTCCGAGAAGTACTCGATGCGGATGTGCCGGTCGCGCGCCACCGCGGCCGAGCCGGCCACCAGCGCCAGCATGATCATGAGGAACACCGAGAACTCCTCGGTCCACGCGAACGACGAACTGGTGAAGTAGCGCACCAGCACGTTGGCAAAGGTGATGAGCGCCAGCGCGCCCATGATGATGACGGTGAGCCAGTCCTCGATGGCCAGCGGCACCTTGGTGGGTTCGTCGGCGGCTTCGATGTCGGGGGGAAGGGGGCTGGCGGCGTCCAGCGTGGGGCCGGACTCGGGAGGAGTTGTCATCGCAGGAAGGGCAGGTGAGGCAGGCGCCATGTCACCGGGCGGACGCCGGGACGCGGTCCGTACACCTTGACAGGCGAGCAGCGCTCGATCCTAGGGGGTCAATGACCACTCATCTATCGGGGGTTTCCTTAGCTGTGGCGGCGCGTTGACGGCCTCAATTGGGGGCTTCGGGGCGCGTGCCCAGGGCACCGGGTACTTCCCTCCGCGAATGTCCTCCGGCCTGCGGCCTCCCCCTTGATTTCGCTGCGGGAAGCACCCATTGCCCTGGGCACGATGAGTGCGGCTGCGGCGTTTACGGTTCGACCGCTGTGGTGGATTGCAGATGGACGTGCGGGGGCGTACCACTGAGCTTTCGCGAGAGACGGGCAGGGGACAAGCAGAAGTCCGAAGGGCTGGGGTCGGTCGCGGTCGACTTTGGGATGACTGCTTCAATGTTCGCTTCAGACTGTGAGCTGTCGGTCGCGCATGCTGCTTCGAAGGACTGCTTTGACCGAGAGCGGACGCCATGCAGCTTGCGGGCTTCGACGCAGTCCTGGTACAGCGAGCAACTGAAGGCGTGCCCAAGGCTGAAGTGGCTGATTTGCCCTTGGCGCTCCGCTTGACCGATGGGTCAGGCTTCACTCGGTGGCTCGTGGATTCGTGACTCCGAATGGGATGTGAACCGAAGGCACGACAGAGGAAGCCGCAGCGAGATGAGCAGATTGATCATCGAAGAAGATGTGCGGCTTCAGCACACCGAGGACGGTGCGCTTTTCAATGCCACCAAGAAAAAAAGCATCGTTGGGCATGACACCCCAACTCTTGAGCGTGTTCAGCGCACGCTCATGCGAGGGTGCATTCCTGGCCGTCACTACGGAGATGCGTAAGCGATTCTTGTACGTGGCATCGGCGCGGCGGCGATCTTCTTCAACCGACTGAATCTTTGCGACTCGGATCAGAAACTGTTGCAGCGGCCCAGGGTTGTGGGGCTGCATCATGTTCTTGACCTCGTACTCATGAAACTTGCTGACGTCTTTCGTCGTCTGCATAACCGTTTCAGACTCATCGTCGGCGAGCACGCCGTCAAAGTCGAAGGCGATGCGCAGACCGGTGTCGCCCTCATCGTCTTCGATTGCTGAGTCAAGAACTTGGCCTGCGGGAAAGTTTGCTGCGATTGCAGCGGTCACATCGTCCGCGTTGCCCGAAAGGAACAGTGCGATATTGAGCGCGGGTATGTACTCGTACGGTGCCTTGCCTTGCATAAAAATCGCACGGGTGATCGCCAGTCCATGATGCTCGATGGACTTCATTACCCTGAGGCCGGTGTCAGGGTCGTTCTTTGACAGGAGAACGACTTCAACAAGTGGATCTTTGGCTGGGTCCGTGCTCAAGTCGTTGAGCGATAACAGTCGGCGTATGAAGGAGAAGGCGATTCCCTTTGCCAGCGGTTTACCCAGATTTTCCTGCTGAAAATTGCGGTACGGCTCTTCGCCCTGGGCGCGGAAGACCGCATCGGATTCGCGGAGATCGAACATCGCGCTGGATGCAACGCCAATGACAAGTCGGTTCTGAAGATCGTAGGCCATAACGCGATGCTACTTCTGAGGCCTGACGTTCTAGGGAAGGTCTGAGCAGGTCCCCAAACGGCGTGCGATGAAGGTCAATGGAGCGCACGGAATCAGACCTTCCTTAGGGCGCGCGGCGCTCCACCTTGTAATCGAACTCTTCTGAAAGAAGCTTTGTAAACCGCGTCTTGTGGTACGGCCAAGTGCGGTGATCATCTAGGACTTGAACAAAAACATCGCCGGAAAGACCGAGGCCCAACGCGTTGAACAGAAGAACGAGCAGCACGTCGTATACGTGTTCAAGTTCGCGAACGAACAACTCTAACTGCTTTGCCGTTTCGAACCCAGGGGAGATACCTTGGGCCAACAGCCTCAGTGATTCCTGCACTTGTTCGGGCGATCGATGTACGTAGCGGCACAGCAACGAGTACCGGCTCTTGATTTCATCCATGAACGCCTTGTTCTCTGGATCTGAGAAACTGTAAAGGCGTAAATCCTCCACAAACGAGACCGAAGAACTGGGAATGTGTTCAGCGAGGAAGCGGGCCTTTTCGGCGAGCGGTTTGCCCATGAGCTTCAGGTCAGCGTAGACGTGCTTGGACACGGACTCAAGCAGATACCGCAGCTCGCGTTTTGCCACTGTCAGTTGCCCTTCTTTGGCCAGGGACCAGACGGCCACGACGGATTGCAGCGTATCGTCTATGAATCGGAATGACAAGAATGCCTCATAGATGGAGGACCGCCTCGACATTGACCACATGGCATGGATCCCGAAAGCGACGCCTTCCGTCAGTCGCTGAAGTCGCTTTGTTTGAGCCACAAACGACTCAGTGGAGCGAAGTGCAGCGTGATCCGCCACGACTTTCTCGTGTGCGTCTCTGATGGATTGCAATGAGTCGTTGTTCATGCGCGCTAATCGTCGACAAGAGGGGTGACTGAAAGGCACAGCTACTTTTAGGCATCGTCCCGATGGCATACGAAGGGACAAAACACACAAGACTGCAAAGAACTGCGTCGAAGCCGCGGTTGCCACCAAGCTTCTTCCGGCCAAGTTTAAGTAGTCAGCCGTTCGAATATCTTCTACGCATCTCAGTTTCGGCGCACGCGATGGCGTCACCAAACATTGAGCGATAGTCAAGATCGAAAAAGGCCTTGCCTATCTTGAATTTTCCGTTCCTCATTGGGGCTAAGCACTCATTAGCTTCGGACGCTGTCAACGGAAAACTGTTCGACCCCGTACCCGCTAACTGCACGCAGTGGTGCAAGCCGGCCACATAGTCGGGAAGCAGGAGCAATGGCTCATCTTGCTCCGTGGTCAGTCGAACATCGCAGGTCTTGAACGTAACGCCAACCGCCTGGGTTCTAGGTTGAGGCCGCACTCCACTCCACAACTCCATGAATAATTCCCGGCTTTCGCCGCCAAGCTCATCATCAAAAATCAGCGTTTGATCAATGTTGATCGGGCCATGCGCATTCGCGCGTTCGATTGCTTTCGAGAGATACGCAGCATGGCCGCTTGCGACGATCGCGCCATCAAGGAGCGCCATGGTCCTGGCGATGTTAGCGGGCTTCAGCAGGCCAGCCTTGCCGCCTTGGAGGCGGTTCAACATGTATTCGTGAGCCGCGCTCTCTTCCCAGAATCTCTGCCACGCCGGCGTCGCGAGATCTCGGGTAATTGCGCCGACCGCAAGGCACTCACGTGCCACGATCCAGCCAACTTCCTTCGCTTGTGCCAAAGTGCACTGTCCCCACTTTGGGAGGCCGGGGGGCAAGAGACTCCGAACATAGTCGGCACGATCAGCCGCTATTGCAACACCACCTGTGGTGACTGAGAGATTGGCGCCATCGCGGTTAAACCGGCCCGCGATGTCGACAAGCAGCATGTGATGTTCCATGCAAAGCAAGTCCCGTTTTATGGTGGGCATGAATCCTAGCTGAAACTGGTCTTCGATCTGATTGAGCATTGCCCTGTCCAGGGCTGATACGAGCCCTTCAGCCAGACCATAAGGGCATGGAACGTTGTTGTGAACGACCGTTCATGGTCGATGGTATGAGTTCGATGAAAAAGATCGGATGACTGAAATCGCTGCATAGCCGCCCTCAGCAGACCAACGTCGAACGCCCGCAACGGGTCGACTGTGTAATTCACAGACTAACGCAGCAGACATTTGGTCAGCTCTGACCAGGCGCCAAGCAAATCAGGGTACATAAAGCCTCCATCCACAGTTAGCTGAAATCGCGCAGCGACGGAGGCTCTAGTTGCTATCGAGCGGCAGTGGCCAGAGTGGCTGAACTCCTGTCTGTCTTGGGTCAATAGGCACCCATGTAGTCGCGCTTGCCGATCTCAATACCGTTGTGGCGCAAGATGGCATAGGTGGTGGTCACGTGGAAGAAAAACTGCGGCAGTCCATAGTGCAGAAGATATGCGCCTGCGGTCAGCTTCTTTTCCTTGGGGGTGCCGGGGCGCAATACGATCTCGCGGCTCTCGCTTGAATCAAATTGCTCCGGCTTGAAGGAGCCGATATGGGCCAAAGCTTTGGCGATCAACGCTTGCAGGTCGGAGAAGCTGACCTCGGTGTCGGGCCAGGACGGCACCTCGGCACCGGCCAGGCGGGAGGCAATGCCCTTGGAGAAGTCTGCGGCGATCTGTACCTGACGTACCAGCGGAAACATGTCAGGGAACAGCCGCGCCTGCAGCAGCGCATTGGGATCGATATTTTTTTGCGTCGCGTGGTCTTCGGCCTTCTTGAGCACGTCGGACAGGGCGCGCAGCATCTGCTGCATGACGGGAACGGAGGCGTTGTACAGCGGGCTGGTCATTGAGTTCACTTCTAAAATTGGGCACGATGGCCGGAGTTGGCGTGGCAGAGATCCTGCCGACCATGTAAGGCTAACAGCACAGGGCGGACTGAATCTCCCCGGCTTTTGTGGCCAGCTTTTCTTCCCGCTGGTAGTCGGAGCAGCCGCGTTGAAGGGCAGTTCACTAGCAAGAAGCGGACGTCAATTGCAGACGCACGACAGGCCGCGATCGCTGCACAGCTGTACCTCCGCGTACGCACGTTTCAGACTGTCTGCTGCCGTTCGACACCAGGCAGCGAACGACGCGGGTGGGCTCATAGCTGAAGTTAACCTGCAGCCAACATAAGCGTCGAAGGGTTCTGGAGCCCTTCATATTCAAAACCTACCCCCGCTTGCTCGAGATGCCGACCTTTCGTCATGGATAAATTCTTGCTGCAACAGCAGGTGCTGGAACGGCTCGCCGAAGACCTGTTGCAAGCCGAACAGGCAATGCGGGCAGCTCATGAAACGGCGACTCACGAAGAGAACATCGCCGAAAACAAATACGACACATTGGGACTCGAAGCCGCCTACCTGGCCACCGGCCAAGCTCGGCGCGCCGAAGCGATCCGCCAGGCGATGGCCAATTGGCGCCGATTCCGCCCGCCTCCCTATGACGCCATCAAAGGCATACAGCTCGGCGCGCTGGTCTGCCTGGTCGATTCCGACGACAAGCAGCAACAGCTTTTCCTCGGTCCGAATGGGGGCGGCATGACGTTGGTCAGCGGCGCTCAGCTCGTTCAGGTCATCAGCAGCGAAGCACCTTTGGGCAGGGCCATGCTGGGCAAATGCGAGGGTGAGGAGGTGTCGATACAGGTGGCTCTAACCCGACGGCAGTTTGAGGTGCTGCGGGTTCATTGAGCCGCAAGCAAGTTCACGGAGGAGGCCGAAGGCCGGGGGACATTCGCGGAGCAAGGTACACCGTCGGCGCGAGAGCCCCCCGGATGCGAGCAGAAAGACTCAGTCCATCCAGGACCGCGCCCGGTCCAGGTGCTCCCGGCATTCGCGCACCATGCGCTCGATCAGCTCCGCGCAGGTCGGCACGTCGTCGATCAGCCCGATGCACTGGCCGGCCGACACCACGCCGTTCTGCACCTCGCCCGATTCCAGCGCCGCGCGGCCGCGCGCGCCGGCCACCAGCGGGCGCACTTCCTCGAACTCGCAGCCGCCGGGGCGGTTCTCCGTCGCCACCACCTCTTCCGAGATTGCGTTGCGGAACACGCGCGCGGTATTGCGCATGGTGCGGAACATCAGCTTCGTGTCGCGCTCGGTCGCATCGACCAGCGCCTGCTTGATGTTCGGGTGGATGGGCGCCTCCTGCGTCACGCAGAAGCGCGTGCCCATGTTCACGCCCTCGGCGCCCAGCGCCAGCGCCGCCGCCATGCCGCGCCCGTCGGCGATGCCGCCCGAGGCGATGATCGGAATCTTCAGCTTGCGCGCCGCGATGGGCAGCAGCACGAGGCCGGGCACGTCGTCCTCGCCCGGATGGCCCGCGCACTCGAAACCGTCGACCGACACCGCATCGACACCGTTGCGCTCCGCCGAGAGCGCATGGCGCACCGAGGTGCACTTGTGCACGATCTTCACATCGTGGCGCTTCAAGGCTTCGATGAAATCCTTCGGGCTGTTGCCCGCGGTCTCCACGATCTTGATGCCGCTGTCGATGATGGCCTGCACGTACTCTGCATACGGCGGCGGCTTCACCGCCGGCAGGATCGTGAGGTTCACGCCGAAGGGCTTGTCGGTCAGCGTGCGGGTGCGCGCGATCTCGTTTCGCAGGTCGTCGGGCGTGGGCTGCGTGAGCGCCGTCACGATGCCCAGGCCACCGGCGTTCGACACGGCCGCGGCCAGCTCGGCGCGGCCCACCCACTGCATGCCGCCCTGGATGATCGGATAGCGGATGCCGAGCAGTTCGGTGATGCGGGTCTTCATCGGCTCACAGCGCCTTGACGAGTTCCGGCACGGCCACGAACAGGTCGGCCACGAGGCCGTAGTCGGCCACCGAGAAGATCGGTGCCTCTTCGTCCTTGTTGATCGCCACGATCACCTTGGAGTCCTTCATGCCGGCCAGATGCTGGATCGCGCCCGAGATGCCCGCTGCGATGTACAGCTGCGGCGCGACGATCTTGCCGGTCTGGCCAACTTGCCAGTCGTTCGGGGCGTAGCCCGCGTCCACGGCGGCGCGGCTGGCGCCCAGGCCTGCGTTGAGCTTGTCGGCCAGCGGTGCCATCACTTCGGTGAACTTCTCGGCGCTGCCCAAGGCGCGGCCACCCGAGACGATGATCTTGGCGGCCGTCAACTCGGGGCGCTCGCTCTTGGTGACCTCGCGGCCGACGAAGCTCGACTTGCCGCTGTCGGCGACGCCTTCAGCCGTTTCGACCGCTGCGCTACCGCCCGTTGCGGCTGCCGCGTCGAAGCCGGTCGTGCGCACGGTGATCACCTTGGTGGCATCGCTGCTCTGCACGGTGGCAATCGCATTGCCGGCGTAGATCGGGCGCTCGAACGTATCCGGGCTGTCGACCTTCGTGATGTCGCTGATCTGGGCCACGTCCAGCTTGGCGGCCACGCGTGGGGCGACGTTTTTGCCATTGGCGGTCGAGGGGAACAGGATGTGGCTGTAGTTGCTGGCAATGGCCAGGACTTGGGCAGCCACGTTCTCGGCAAGGTTTTCAGCGAGGCTCGGGCTGTCGGCCCCGATGACCTTCGTGACGCCAACGATCTGGGCAGCAGCCTTGGCGGCTTCAGCCGCATTGGCACCGGCCACGAGGATGTGCACGTCGCCACCGCAGGCCAGCGCAGCGGTCACGGTGTTCAAGGTCGCCGGCTTGATGCTGGCGTGGTCGTGTTCGGCAATAACAAGTGCGGTCATGTTCAGATCACCTTCGCTTCGTTCTTCAGTTTGTCCACCAGCGTCGCCACGTCAGGCACCTTGATGCCGGCACCGCGCTTCGGAGGCTCGCTGACCTTCAGGGTTTTCAGGCGGGGCTTCACATCGACACCCAGGTCTTCGGGCTTGAAGATGTCGAGCTGCTTCTTCTTGGCCTTCATGATGTTGGGCAAGGTCACGTAGCGCGGCTCGTTCAGGCGCAGGTCGGTCGTGATGACGGCCGGCAGCGTGAGGGTCAGCGTTTCCATGCCGCCGTCGACTTCGCGTGCAACGGTGACCTTGTCGGCGGCCAGGTCGACCTTGGAGGCGAAAGTGGCCTGGGGCAGGTCGGCGAGCGCTGCCAGCATCTGACCCGTTTGATTGGCGTCGTCATCGATGGCTTGCTTGCCGAGGATGATGAGCTGGGGCTGTTCCTTGTCGACCAGCGCCTTCAGGAGCTTGGCGACAGCCAGAGGCTGGAGCTCTTCAGTCGTTTCCACCAAGATACCGCGGTCTGCACCGATGGCCATCGCGGTGCGCAGGGTTTCCTGGCACTTGGCATCGCCGCAGGAGACGGCGATGACTTCAGTCACGACGCCCTTCTCCTTCAGCCGAACCGCCTCTTCGACAGCGATCTCGTCGAAGGGGTTCATGCTCATCTTGACGTTGGCAATGTCCACCCCGGTGCCGTCGCTCTTGACGCGCACCTTCACGTTGTAATCGACGACCCGTTTGACAGGCACAAGTATCTTCATGGTTGTTCCTTCGAATATCGGATGAGGTTCGTTCACTCGAGCTTCGCGCCCGATTGCTTGATGAGCCGCTCCCACACCGGGCGCTCCTGCTTCCAGGCGGCGGCAAAGAGTTCGGGCGAGCTGTCCTTGAGCTCGAAGCCCATGGCCGCGATGCGCTCGCGCACGTCGGGCTGCTGCGAGGCCTTGCGCACTTCGTCGGCGATGCGGTCCACGATGGGCTTGGGCGTCTTGGCAGGCACCGCGAAGGCGAGCCAGCCGGTCACGCGGTAGGCCTCGTCCTTCAGGCCCTGCTCGGCCATCGTCGGCACGTTGGGCAGCGCGGCCATGCGGCGTTCGCCGCTCACGCCGATGGCCCGCACCTTGCCCGCATCGATGTGCGGCTTGGCCACGAGCGCGCTCGCATAGGCCATCTGGATCTGCCCGCCGATCAGGTCCTGCATCATCGGCGCCTCGCCCTTGTAGGCGACGTGGTTCATGTCGGCCTGCTGCGTGAGGCTCATGTGCGCGCCGGCCAGGTGCGGGTACGCGCCCACGCCATAGGAGCCGTAGGCGACCTTGCCCTTGTTCGCGGCCACGTACTTCAGCAGTTCGGGCGCGGTCTTCACCGGCACGCTCGGATGCACCACCAGCACCAGCGGACCCATCGCCACCTGGTAGACCAGCGTGAGGTCGCGCTGCGTGTCGTAGGGCAGCTTCTCGTAGAGGAACTCGTTGGTCAGCAGCGCGTTGCTGAGCGAGAAGACGATGGTGTAGCCATCGGGCGCCGACTTGGCGACCGCATCGGTGCCGATGATGCCGGCGGCGCCGGGCTTGTTGTCGATGACGACGGGCTGGCCGAAACCGGCCGACATCTTCTGGCCGAGCACGCGCGCGAGCACGTCGGTGGCGCCGCCGGCCTGGAAGGGCACGACGAGGCGGATCGGCTTGTTCGGGTAGGGCGCCTGCGCGTGCGCGGGTGCCAGCGCGAACAGCGCGGCGGTCGATGCGGCTGCGGCGCAGAGCCATGCGCGGCGGTTGGAGGATGGATGGGCCATGGTCTTGTCTCCCTTTGGTTTCAGAAACTCTTGAGGTTCAGTTCACTTCAGCGCGATGCGCGTCTTGAAGGGCAGCGGTGCCAGCGCCTTCTGCAGCCGCTCCTGCAGCGTTGCAGCCAGAGCGCCCGCTGCGGCGGCGTCGATCTGCACGTGCACGAGGCTTTCGCCTTCCGTGGTCACGGCGGGCTTTGCCGCATCGCTCGCGCCGAGTTCGGCGCACACCTCGGCGACCGTCGCGGTCACCACCTGCCGCGCGGCCATGGCGCGCAGCTCGGGCTTGTAGATCTTGCCGACGTTGGTCATCGGCATCGTGCCGATCACCGACACCCACTTGGGCTTGGCGGGCGCTTCGTCCACGCGCGCGGCGGTGAAGGCGAGCAGTTCGTCTTCGGTGGCTGAAGCGCCGGGCACCAGCGTCGCGAAGATCACGGGCAGCTCGCCCGCATAGGCATCGGGGGCGCCGACCGCCGCGCACAGCTGCACCGCAGGGTGCGCGCCGAGCGCGTCCTCGATGGTCTTCGGATCGATGTTGTGCCCGCTGCGGATGATCAGGTCCTTCGAGCGGCCGGTGAGGTTGAGCCGCTCCTCGCTGTCCATCCAGCCCAGGTCGCCGGTCGCGAGCCAGCCATCGGCGGTGAAGGCCTTGGCGTTGTCCGCCGGGTCGACGAAGCCCGAGAACACGTTGGGCGACTTGAAGAGCACCATGCCCTGCTCGCCGGGCGCCACGTCGCGGTCGCTCGCATTGCCGCTCTCGTCGAGCGCGACGATGCGGATCTGCGAGTACGGCAGCCGGAAACCGACGCAGCCCGCGGGTCCGTTCACACCGGGCGGCGTGATGGTCGAGATGCCTGCCATCTCCGTCATGCCCAGGCTCTCGTGCACATGCAGGCCGAACAGGCGCTCGAAGCGTGCGGCCAGTTCGGGCGCGAGCACGGCGGCGCCGGTGCGGCAGTAGGTGATCGAAGAAATGTCGGCGCCGTCCAGCGGCACGTTCGCCAGTGCCGCGAGCACCGTCGGCACCGCCGAGAGCGAAGTCGGCCGGTACTTCGCGACCAGCTTCCAGTAGTTGGCGAGCACCTCCTTGTTGCGCAGCAACGATGGCGTCGGAATGATCACCTCCACGCCCGCCGACAGCGACGAGAGCGAGGCCGGCAGCACGCCCGCCACATGGAAGAGCGGATAGCCGTTGATCGAGATGCCCTGATCGTTCATGCCCGCCAGCTGCACGCTGGCCCAGGCGGTGAACACCTGCGCGCCGTGGCTGTGGCGCGCGAGCTTGGGCGCGCCGGTGGTGCCGCCGGTGTGGAAGTAGGCGGCGATGTCGGAGGGCGCGATGTCGCGGCCGCTCACGAGGCGGTCGCTCGGTTGCGCCGCGCGCAGCACGTCGAACTCGGCCACGCCTTCGGGCAACGCGCCCGCGGTGCCCGGCGCTTCGTCGTGCGGCGCCACGCGCAGCACGGTCGTGAGCGTCGGCACCTGGCCGCGCAGGCGCATCGCCTTCGACCACATGCCCGATTCGGCATCCGAGCCGTAGGCGATCAGCACCTTCGCGCGCGCCGCGGTCATCAGCGCGACCAGCTTCTCGTCGGTGAGCAATGGGTTGAGCGGCTGCACGATGCCGGCCGCTTCGCCGCCCCAGAGCGCGAGGTGGTATTCGAGGCAACCGGGCAGCAGCACCGCGACCGCGTCTTGAGGCCCCACGCCCAGCGTGTGCAGCAGGTTCGCGGTCTGGTGGATGCCCGCGAGCAATTGCGCATATGACCAGCGGATCGGTTCGTCGGCCGGATTGCCGGAGCGCAAGAACGTGAGCGCGGTCTTGTCGCCGAAGGCTGCACCGGAATTGCGGAACAGCTCGTAGGTGCTGCGCACCGTGAGCGCTTTTTCGAGCGGTGTTTCTTCCAGCCGCCGGATGTCGGCGAGGCCGCGCACCGGGAACAGGGGGCGGAACGGCGCACCGGCCGTTCCCATGTTGTTGTTCTTGTCGTTGCCTGTTGTCATGTTGTCTGTCGTCTTGCCGGCTGCGGACGGGTGGCTGCAGTTTTACTGGTTCGTGATCTTGTTGTCGCGAATGACCTTGCCCCAGCGCTCGAAGTCCTGGCGCATGCGAACGCCGGTCTGCTCGGGCGTGCGGTAGGCCGCGAAGGAGCCGACGCTTTCGAGCTTCTCCTGCACCTGCTTGTCGGCCAGCGCGGTCTTGAGTTCTGCGCTCATGCGGTCGATCACATCCTTGGGCGTGCCGGCCGGCGCCAGCAGGCCGCCCCACGAGGTCGCATCGAAACCGGGGAAGCCCTGCTCGGCCACCGTCTTCACATCGGGAAGGAGGCTCACTCGCTGGCCCGAGCCGACCGCGATGGCGCGCAGCTTGCCGGCCCTGACGTGCGGCAGCACGCCCACGAGGTCCGAGAACATCGCGGGCACCTGGCCGCCGATGAGGTCGGTCACGGCCGGCGCGCTGCCGCGGTAGGGCACGTGCTGCATGTCGAACTTGCCGATGGTCTTGAGCTGCTCGGTCGTCAGGTGGCCGAAGCTGCCGGCGCCGGCCGTCGTGTAGTTGAGCTTGCCGCCTTCGGCCTTGGCCTTGGCGATCAGGCCCTGCAGGGTGGTCACGTCGGGCAGCGATTTCGGGTTGACCACCAGCACGATCGGCAGGTCGTACACCGAGCCCACGGGCGTGAAGTTCTTGAAGATGTCGTAGCCGGTCGGGCCGTAGAGGTGCGAGGCCAGCAGCGTGGGCGTGGCCAGCATCACGAAGGTGTAGCCGTCGGGTGCGGCGCGTGCCGCGGCGGCGGCGCCCACGGTGCCCGAGGCGCCGCTGCGGTTGTCGATGACGATGTTCTGCTTGAGCGCGACAGACATCTTCTGCGCCACGCGCGAGGCCACATCGGTCGGGCCGCCGGGCGGGAAGGGCACGATCAGCGTGATCGGCTTGGCGGGCCAGGCCTGCGCAAAGGCAGCGCCGGTGACGAGGGGAAGAGCCAGGGCGATGAGAGCACGGCGAAGAGGATTGCGAAGGGAGCGGGAAACGAGGGAGGCCATGGACTTCTTGCTAATTCAGGGATCAGGAATGCACAGGCGTCTTCTTCAGACGACGCCACTTGATTTCAGCGCGGCCAGCTTCTCATCCGACAGGCCGAGCAGGGACTGGAGCACGTCGTGCGTGCCTTCGCCCAGCGTGGGCGGCGCGCTGCGCACCGGCAGGCGCTCGCCATCGAAACGGTAGGGTGGCGCGAGCACATTGACCGTGCCGGCCACCGGATGCGGCTGCGTGGTCACGAGGCCCGCATCGGTCGCGCGCTTCGATTGCAGCGCTTCGAGCAGGCCCAGCACTTCACCGCACGGAATGCCCGAGGCGGTGAGCTTCGCGAGCAGGTCGGCGCGCTGGCGCTTCGCGAGTTCGGCGTGCAGCTCGGGCAGCAGCACCGCGCGGTTGGCCGAGCGCAGGATGTTGGTCTTGAAGCGCTCGTCGGCCGCGAGGTCGGGCCGCTCGATCACCTCGGTGCAGAAGCGCGCGAACTGCGCGTTGTTGCCCACGGTGATGACCAGCGGGCCGTCGGCCGCATCGAACACGCCGTAGGGCACGATCGACGGATGCGAGTTGCCGTAGCGCGGCGGGTCTTCGCCCATCAGGAGCGCCTCGAGGCCGTAGTAGGCGGTGATCATCAGGCCGCAGTCGAAGAGCGCCATCTCCACGTGCCGGCCCTTGCCGGTCTTCTCGCGCTGGTAGAGCGCGGCGAGGATGGCCTGCGCCGAGTACATGCCGGTGAAGAGGTCCACGGCGGCCACGCCGAACTTCAGCGGCGGCTGGTTCGCTTCGCCGTTGAGCGCCATGAGGCCCGCTTCGCCCTGCACCACGAGGTCGTAGCCGGGTCGCGCGGCCTCGGGGCCGGTGCGGTCGTAGCCCGAGATCGAGCAGTAGATGAGGCCCGGCTGTTCCTTGCTCAGTTGCTCGTAGCCGAGGCCCAGCTTGTCGATGCCGCCGAACTTGAAGTTCTGGATCACCACGTCGCACTGCTTCGCAAGGTCGCGCGCGATCTGCTGGCCCTCGGGCGTCTGCAGGTCGAGCGTGACCGAACGCTTGTTGCGGTTCACGCTGTTGAAGTAGGCGGTCTCGGTCTTGCCGACGCGCAGGCCCCAGTCGCGCGTGTCGTCGCCGCGGCCCGGGTGCTCCACCTTGATCACCTCTGCGCCCATGTCGGCCAGCACCATGCCGCACCAGGGGCCCGCGAGGATGCGGGACAGATCGAGGACACGCACGCCGGCGAGCGGCAGCGAGGAATTCAGCAGTGGCATGAAGGCAACTCCCTGGAGACGAGAAAGCCCCGCACGGCGTGACCGGTGTGCGAGGCGGGAAGGCGGGGTTGTGCGGACGGCGTCAGGGCGCGTCCTGCTTGTTGTGGCGCAGCGCGACGAAATCCGCCTTGCGCTTGCCGAGGAACGCGCCGATGCCTTCGGCCGCTTCGGCGTCGGCCTGCGACTCGACCATGTACACGGCCTCGGCGTCGAGTTGCTCCTCGAGCGTGGCGCGGTGTGCCTGGCGGCACAGCGTCTTGATTCGCGCGCTCGCACGTTGCGGGCCGTCGGCCACCTTGGCCGCGAGTGCAATCGCTTCGGCCAGTGCGGTGCCCTTGTCGGTGAGGCGATTGACCGCACCGAGTGCATGCAGGCGCTCGGCCGGCATGCGGTCGCCGGTGAGGCACATCTCGGTGAGCACCTGGCGCGAGACGAACTCCGAGAGGAAGGCGGTCGCGCCGCCGTCCGGCGTGAGGCCGACCTTGACGTAGGCCACCGTGTAGAACGCATCGCTTGCCGACACCAGCATGTCGCAGGCCAGCGCCATCGACAGGCCCGCACCGGCCGCGCCGCCTTCGACGGCCGCGATCACGGGCTTGCCGCAATCGCGGATCGCGCGAATCAGGTCGTGCAGGCCTTCGAGCTTTTCGCGGCGCTCCGAGGCGGGCAGTTCGCGGCGCTTGGCCAGCAGGTTGAGGTCGCCGCCCGAGCAGAAGAAATCGCCCGCGCCGGTGAAGACGATGGCGCCCACTTCGGGGTCGTTCTGCGCGTCGGCGAGGGCGGCCGAAAGTTCGGCATACAGCGTCGGCGTGATCGCGTTGCGCGCGCCGGGGTTGCTGTTGGTCAGGATGCGGACCGCGCCTTGCTGCGAGATCAGAACCGTCTTGTCCGTCATGCGGTCATCTCCTTGCCGAGCGTGATGTAGCGCTGCAGGTGATGGTCTTCATCGCCGAGCTGGTGGTCGATCATCACGAGCCGCTTGGCGTAGTGCGGCAGCGGCAGCTCCCACGTCATGCCGATGCCGCCGTGCATCTGGATGCTTTCTTCCGCCACCAGCGCGCCGATGCGGCCGATGCTGAACTTGGCGGCCGACAGCGCGCGCTCGCGCGCCACGCGGTCCGTGCCGTCGATGGCGGCTGCGGCGTTGATCACGGCCGAGCGCGCCTGTTCGATCTCGAGCAGCAGGTCGGCCATGCGGTGCTGCAGCGCCTGGAAGCTGCCGATCAGGATGCCGAACTGCTTGCGCGTGCGCAGGTACTCCAGCGTCGCGGTCTTGGCGGCTTCCATCGCGCCCACGGCTTCGGCGCAGAGTGCGAGCACGCCGCGGCCAATGGCGCGCTCCAGCGTCGCGGCGCCCTGGCCTTCAGCGCCGAGCAACGCGTCGGCGCCGAGCTTCACGCCGTCGAGCGCGAGTTCGGCGACGCGGCCACCGTCGATGGCGGGGCAGCCGCGCACCGTGAGGCCCGCGGTCTTCGCGGGCACGAGGAACAGCGAGATGCCGGCTTCGTCGTCCACGTTGCCCGAGGTGCGGGCGGAAACCAGGAACAGGTCGGCCTGCTCGCCTTGCGGCACGACAGCCTTGGCGCCGTTCAGCACCCAGCCATCGCCGCTGCGTTCGGCGCGGGTCGCCACGCGCGTGCGTTCGTAGTGCGCGTCGGCCTCGTCGTGTGCAAAGGCCGCGACGGTCACGCCGTTGATGATGTCGCCGAGTTTTTCCTTCTGCGCGCCGCTGCCGGCGGCACTGAGCGCTTCGCCGACCATGACGGCGCCCAGCAGCGGCTCGACCACGAGGCCGCGGCCCAGTGCTTCGAAGACCACGGCGATGTCGAAGCCGCCGCCGCCGAAGCCGCCGTCGGCTTCGCTGAACAGCGCGCCGATCACGCCGAGTTCGGCGAACTGCTGGAAGATTTCCTTGCTGAACCCGTGCGCGGACTTCGCGATGCGGTCGCGTGCATCGAACGCGTACTGCTCGGCGATGAAGCGGTTCAGGCTGTCGGCGAGCATGCGCCGGTCTTCGGTGTGTTCGAAGTTCACTGCATGTCTCCTTACAGGCCCAGGATCATCTTGCTGATGATGTTTTTCTGGATTTCATTGGAGCCGCCGAAGATCGACAGCTTGCGGTTGTTGAAGTAGCGCGCGGCGGCTGCCTTCGCGTAAGCCGGACCGAAGGTCTCGCCTTCGAAACCGTCCTGCAGCGCCTCTGCAACGAAGGGGCGGCCATAGACGCCCATCGCACGGCGGGCCAGCGATGAGATATCTTGCCGGATCTCCGTGCCGCGAATCTTCAGCATCGAGCTCTCCGCACCCGGCACGCCGCCGCCGGCCACGGCAGCGATCACGCGCAGGTTGGTCGTCTTCATGTTCTCGAGGTCGATCTCGACACGCGCGATGCGCGCAGCGAACGACGGGTCGTCGGCGAGCGGCTTGCCGTTCTTCACCTGCTTGGCGGCAATGCCCTTGAGCTGTTCGAGCGCGGCCACCGAGAAGCCCACGCCCGCGATGTTCGTGCGCTCGTAGGTCAACAGGTACTTGGCGCAGGTCCAGCCCTTGTTCTCTTCGCCCACGAGGTTCTCGGCGGGCACGCGCACGTCGGAGAAGAACACTTCGTTCACTTCATGCTCGCCGTCGAGCGTGATGATCGGGCGCACTTCCACGCCCGGCGAGGTCATGTCGATCAAGAGGAAGCTGATGCCTTCCTGCTTCTTCGCCTCGCGGTTGGTGCGCACCAGGCAGAAGATCATGTTGGCGTGCTGGCCCAGCGTGGTCCAGGTCTTCTGGCCGTTCACGATGTAGTGGTCGCCTTGCGCGTCGATGCCGCGCACGGCAGAGGTCTTCACCGCCGCGAGGTCGGAGCCCGCGCCCGGTTCCGAATAGCCCTGGCACCACCAGTCCGAGCCGTCGAGGATGCGCGGCAGCCAGCGCTGCTTCTGTGCCTCGTTGCCGTACTTGATGAGCACCGGCCCCAGCATGTTCACGCCGAAGGGCACGATGCGCGGCGCGAAGGCCAACGCGCATTCGTGTTCGAAGATGAACTTCTCCACCGCCGTCCAGCCCGGGCCGCCGTACTGCTCGGGCCAGTGGTTGGCGAGCCAGCCGCGCGCGTTGAGGATGGCGTGCCATTCCTGCATGTCGGCCTTGCTGAGGATCTGGCCGCCGCTGACCTTCGCCGAGAGGCGCACGGGCAGCTTGTCGGCGAGGAAGGCGCGCACTTCCGCGCGGAAGGCTTCTTCTTCGGGGGTGAAGTTCAGGTCCATCGCTGGCTCCTCAGTAGATTTCAAAGAGGCCGGCCGCGCCCATGCCGCCGGCGATGCACATCGTGACCACCGCGTACTTCGCGCCGCGGCGCTTGCCTTCGATGAGCGCATGGCCCGTGAGGCGCGCGCCGGTCATGCCGAAGGGGTGGCCAATGGAGATCGCGCCGCCGTTCACGTTGAGCAGCTCCGACGGGATGCCCAGCTTGTCCTGGCAGTAGATCGACTGCGAGGCGAAGGCTTCGTTGAGTTCCCAGAGGCCGATGTCCTCGACCTTCAGGCCGTGGCGCGCCAGCAGCTTGGGCACCGCGAACACCGGGCCGATGCCCATTTCGTCGGGTTCGCAGCCGGCCAGCGCCAAGCCACGGAAGGCGCCCAGCGGCTGGATGTTGGCGCGCTCGGCGTCCTTGGCTTCCATCAGCACGCAGGCCGAGGCGCCGTCCGAGAGTTGCGAGGCATTGCCGGCGGTGATGAACTTGTCCTCGCCCATCACCGGCTTGAGCTTGGCGAGCGCTTCGTAGGTGGTGCCGCGGCGGTTGCAGTTGTCTTCGGTGGCGGTGACTTCGCGGTAGGTGACTTCCTTGGTCTCCTTGTCGGTCACGGCCATCGTGGTGGTGCAGGCGACGATCTCGTCCTTGTAGCGGCCGGCCAGTTGCGCTTCCTCGGTCCTGCGCTGGCTTTCGGCGGAGAAGCGGTCCTGCGCCTCGCGGCTGATGTTGTAGCGCTTGGCGACGATGTCGGCCGTGTCGATCATCGCCATGTAGAGATCGGGCTTGTGCTCGACGATCCACGGGTCCAGGCTGAGGTCGCCGCCATCGCCGGGGCTGCGGCCACGGATCTGCGAAATGCTTTCGACGCCGCCTGCGATCATCGCCGGCGCGCCGTCCACCACGATGCGGCCCGCGGCCATCGCGATCGCCTGCAGGCCCGAGGCGCAGAAGCGGTTCACCGTGGTGCCGGCGATGCTGATCGGCAGGCCCGAACGGATGATGGCCTGGCGCGCAATGTTGCGGCCCGTGGTGCCCTCGGGGTAGCCGCAGCCGAGGATCGCATCCTCGATCAGTGCCGGGTCCAGCCCCGAGCGTTCGACGGCGGCCTTCACCGCGAAGGATGCCAGCGTGGCGCCGGGGGTGATGTTGAATTCGCCGCGATGCGCCTTGGTGAGCGGGGTGCGGGCGGTGGAAACGATGACGGCTTCACGCATGAGATATCTCCTTATTCGGATTGGTTGAGGCTCGAAAAGTCGGCGCCGCGTTCGACGAGCTCCACGAGCAGCGGCGACGGCTTCCAGAAGATCGGGTCTTCCTTGGCGAACTCGCGAATGTCGGCCAGCACCTTCGGCAGGCCCACGGTGTCCGCGTATTTCATCGGGCCGCCGCGGTGGCGCGGGAAGCCGTAGCCGTAGAGGAAGGTCACGTCCACGTCGAGCGGGCGCAGCGCGATGCGCTGGAGCACGACATTCGCGCCCTCGTTGACCATCGCGGCCATGTAGCGGCGGATGATTTCCTCGTTGGTGAAGCTGCGCCGCACGATGCCCGCGCGCTCGCGCTCGGCGTCGATGATGGCGAGCACTTCAGGGTCGGGCGAGCCGGTGCGCGCGCGTTCGGGGTACAGGTAATAGCCGCGCTGCGTCTTCTGGCCGAACCAGCCGCGCTCGCAGATGCGGTCGGCGATCTGCACGTAGCGCGCCTCGGGGTCGCGCGTGGCGGCCTTGCGCTTGCGCGTGGCCCAGCCGATGTCGCCGCCCGCGAGGTCCGACACCTGGAACGGGCCCATCGGGTAGCCGAACTCGCGCACGGCTTCGTCGATCTGGTAGGGCGAGGCGCCGTCTTCCATCATGTGGTCGGCCGCCTGGCGGTACACCGCGAGGATGCGGTTGCCGATGAAGCCGTCGCACACGCCGGCGCGCACCGGCACCTTCTTCAATTTCTTCGCAAGCTCGAAGCCGGTGGCCACCACGTCGGCGCTCACCTTGGCGGGCACCACGATCTCCAGCAGCTTCATGATGTTGGCCGGCGAGAAGAAGTGCAGGCCCACCACGTCCTGCGGGCGCTGGATGCTGGCGGCGATCTCGTCGATGTCCAGGTACGAGGTGTTGGTGGCGAGCACGGCGCCGGGCTTGCAGACGCGGTCGAGTTCGGCGAACACGGCCTTCTTCACGCCCATTTCCTCGAACACGGCTTCGACCACGATGTCGACGTTGGCCAAGGCGTCATAAGAAGTGGAGCCGCTGAAGCGCGCCATCACCGCGGCCTTGGCCTCGGGCGTCATGCGGCCCTTGGCGATGAGGCCGTCGTACACCTTCTCGACATGCTGGCGGCCACGCGCGAGGCTGGGCTCGTCGCGCTCGATCATGGTCACGGGCAGGCCCGCGTCGAGCATCGCCACCGCGATGCCCGCGCCCATGGTGCCGCCGCCGACGATGCCGGCCGATTCGAGCTTGCGCGGGCTGGCGGACTTGGTCTCGGGCGCCTTGAGCACTTCGCGCTCGGCGAAGAAGGCGTGGATCAGGCCGGCGCGCTGCGGGCTGTCGATGCACTGCATGAAGAGCTTGCGTTCCAGCGCCATGCCTTCGTCGAAGGGCAGCGTGAGCGCGCCCTCGACCGCTTCGATGATCTTCATCGGCGAGAAGAGGCCGCGGCTCTTCTTGGCGGTGTCGGCGCGCGCGGCTTCGAGCGCGGCGCGGCTGGCTTCCTTGTCGGCGAGGCCAGTGGCTTCGCGCGTGCGGCGCACCGGAGCCTTGGCGGCGATGAGTTCCTGCGCGTAGGCGAGGCCTTCGGCGCGTGCGTCGGCTTCGGTGCCGAGGCGGTCGATGAGGCCGAGCGAGAGCGCTTCCTTCGCGCCCGCATGGCGGCCGCTCAGCATCAGTTCGAGGGCAGGCTTCACGCCGATGAGGCGCGGCGCGCGCTGCGTGCCGCCCGAGCCGGGCAAGAGGCCCAGCGCCACTTCAGGCAGGCCGAGCTTGGCGGTGGGCGAGGCGATGCGGTAGTGCGCCGAGAGCGCCACCTCGAGCCCGCCACCGAGGGCCGCGCCGTGGATGGCGGCGACCACCGGCTTCGAGCAGTTCTCGATCGCAAGGCACACCTCGGGCAGCGACGGCGGCTGCGGCGTCTTGCCGAACTCGCGGATGTCCGCGCCCGCGATGAAGTTGCGGCCCGCGCCGACGATCAGCACCGCCTTCGCGCCGCTGTCGGCCTCGGCCGCGTCGATGGCGGCCACGAGGCCGCGGCGCACATCCACGCCCAGGGCGTTGACGGGCGGGTTGTCGATGGTCACCACGAACACGTCGCCATGACGTTCAAAGGTGACGGGACCGGAAGACGTGGAGGGGCTGGGAGTGGTGGTGGCCATGTGCTTGTCTCTTGCGTTGGCGGGCCCTGCGTATACGGATGCAGGCGAGGGGCCCGAGGCTCTGGGGGTGAACCCAGCATTCTTGGCCCGCATCGCAGCTTTGACAATTGCATAGACGGTTGACAGACTGTCAAAGAATTTTTGACACAATCGCCGCATGGACCTCCAATCGCTCACCCTGCTGGTGGAAATCCTTGACGCCGGCAACCTGAGCGCCGCCGCCCGCCGGCTCAAGATGAGCCGCGCCAACGTCAGCTACCACCTGAACCAGCTCGAGCGCTCGGTCGGCGCGCAACTCGTGCGACGCACCACCCGGCGCGCCGAACCGACCGAAATCGGCCTCAGGCTGTACCAGCACGGCGTGGCCATCCAGACCGAATTGCTGGCCGCGCGCGAATCGGTCACCACGCTGGGCGAAGGCCTGCAGGGCCGCGTGCGGCTGAGCGTGCCCAGCGGCTACGGGCAGCTGGTGATGGCCGACTGGCTCATCGACTTCAAGCGGCAGTACCCCGGCATCGTGCTGGACGTGGTGTTCGAGAACCGCATCGAGGATTTGCTGCGCGACGAGGTCGACATCGCGGTGCGCGTGATTCCCGAGCCGCCGCAGAACCTCGTGGCGCGCGACCTGGGGCCGGTGCGCTACGTGGCCTGCGCCTCACGCGACTACGCGGACAAGCATCCGCTGCCGGTACAGCTCGACGAACTGCAGGGCGCGCCGGTGGTCACGGCCGCGGTCATCGGCCGGCGGTTGCGCGTGTCGGCCTACCAGGGCGAGACGCGGCGCGAGGTGATCCTGGAACCGACGCTGATCTCTGAAAACTTCCTGTTCCTGCGCCAGGCGATCCTCGCGGGTCTCGGCATCGGCCTCGTGCCCGACTACGTGGTGCAGGAAGACGTGCGCAAGGGCGAGGTGCTGACCACGCTGGACGACTGGCGCCTCTCCATCTTCGGCACGCAGATGTTCATGCTCTACATGCCGAACCGGCAGCACACGCGCGCGATCCGCACCTTCATCGACTTCATCCTCGAGCGGGTGCGCACGGCGGCCGCGCAGCCGCCCGATCAGTCGCAGCGGTAGGTGACTTCGGCCTCCGGCGCGCGGCGCGCCGCCTTCGGATCGAGGTAGCGCAGCGGTGCGCCGAAATTGCGGCAGTAGGCCTCGGCATCCTGCGTGGTGGGCGACTTGAACAGGCCGTCGCCGAGGAAGCTGACGCGCGGCGCAGGCCGCGAGGAGGCGCAGCCTGCGACGACGAGCGTGGCCGAGAGAAGAGCGAAGAGGGCGGGCGAGGGGCGCATCGGAGATGCGCATCGCTGCGCACGGTAAGGGAAGGAGCCTGCGACTTTAGCGGCTGTAGAGCCCGACCACGCTCTGCCCGCCGAGCGCATGGCCCTTGAGCGCCGCGAGCAGCGCATCGCGCGTGAGCCCGGCCGGCAGCGCGTCCGGCGGAAGGTCGGAAGCCACCACGCTCAGCACATAGTGGTGCGGATGGTCGCCGACCGGCGGGCACATGCCGCGGTAGGCGGTGGCGCCCGCGACGTTCGTCCCGACGGTGAAGCCGCCCGTCTCGCCCGCCTTGAGCTGGCCGCGCTCGGCCGGGATGTTGTAGGCCACCCAGTGCGAGACGCCCAGGCCTGCCGCGCCGTCCGGGTCCGACAGCAGTACGGCCACCGACTTCGCCTTGGCGGGCAGCTGCGTCCAGGCCACCGGCATCGAGACGTTCTTGCCGCCGCAGTCGCCGACGCCGGCGTGCTCGGCCGGGATGGTGGTGTTGTCGGCGAAGGCGGTCGATGTGACCTTGATGCCCGTCGGGGCCTTGCCGCCGGTGCCGGGCTGCAGGGCGGTGCAGCCGGCCATCAGGGTTGCGAAGGCGATGGCGGAGATCGGGAGGGTGAGGGGGCGAAGGATGGGCATGTGTTTTCCAGGGGTTGTCGTCAGTCAGTTGAACAGCCACACGCTGCCGTCCGCATCCTCGCGGACCGCCAGCGGTGTGAGCCGCGCGCCGCGGCAGGGGCCGCCGACGCACTTTCCGGTATCCGGCTCGAAGATCGCGCCGTGCCGCGCGCACATCAGGAAGCGGCCCGAGCTTTCGAGGACCTGGCCCTCGAAGTCGAGCGGGCCGCCCGCATGCGGGCATTGGTTGAGGTAGCTGTGGACCTTGCCGTGCCAGCGGACGGCGAAGGCCGGCGTGCCGTCGGGCGTGTTGAACGTGGCGGCCAGGCCGCCATCGGCGAGGCTGGGGGAAATCAGGCGGGGGGGCTGCGGTATCGCTGGGGGCGGGGGCGTCATCTGCAACGGAGCGTAGCCCAGACATCGGGCGCCGCGCAATGCGCCGCGGCAAGCTCGTGCCTTCTTCTGGCGGGGTTTTAGGACTCATAGGGGGTGTCCTCCTGGCTCCAAAACTCAACAAATAACCTGGGCGTAAATGCCAAGTTCGTTGCTGCGTCAAGACGTTTGATCGCGCGTTAATCGTTGTCGCTTTCCCGAAGGTTCTTCAGGGGAACCCAGCCGCTGCGAGCATTTGACGGGCAACGACACCACACCCAGCCGTTGAGGGTCCTTGAACCAATCAACACATCACCTGGGTCGACATCCAGTTCCAGGGCCGTGTAGTCTTCCAACGCCTTGCCGCTGCTGGGACCGAGTTGTTCGATGATTTGCCCCGGCACCCAGCCTTCCTGCGAATCGGGCGTGCGACAGAGATGCCAGTTGTCCCAGCCTTCGGGACCTTCGTACTTTTCGCCAATGGTGATGAGAGTGCCTCTGGCAAAGGAAATTGGTTGCGGGTATTCGCTTCGATGCTGCATAACCACGATGAATCTCACAGTGCCTCCTTGGACTGCGCCCCTGGAGCGCGATTGAATGACGTCTTTCGCATTTCGGGCAGACAAATCCACGCTCCCAACGCAGCCGTTCCAGGTATGAGGCGGTCGTCCTCGGTGGTAACCAGTCGAGGAATTCGTTCCAGGCTTGGGGGTACTTTTTCTCTGCCATCGGCGCTAATATCTGTATATTCATCCAGTATTTTGTCGTACTGGAGCTAAAAAGATACCCCCGTATTCGTGCAGTACTTTTGAGCCCAAGCCTCCCGTGGACCTCCAGCGCAAACTCGCCATCCTTGCGGACGCCGCCAAGTACGACGCCTCGTGCGCGTCCAGCGGTTCGCAGCCGCGCGACTCGCTCGGCGGGCGCGGCATCGGCTCGACCGAGGGCGCCGGCATCTGCCACAGCTACGCACCCGACGGCCGCTGCATCTCGCTGCTGAAGGTGCTGCTCACCAACCACTGCCAGTACGACTGCCTCTACTGCGTCAACCGCGCATCGAGCAACGTGCCGCGCGCGCGGTTCCGTGTCGAGGAAGTGGTGCAGCTCACGCTCGATTTCTACCGCCGCAACTGCATCGAGGGCCTGTTCCTCTCCAGCGGGATCATCAAGTCGCCCGACTTCACGATGGAGCAGGTGGTCGAGGTGGCGCGCCAGCTGCGCGAAGACCATGACTTCCGCGGCTACATCCACCTGAAGACCATTCCGGACGCCAGCGACGAACTCATCGCGCGCGCCGGCCGCTATGCCGACCGGCTCAGCATCAACGTCGAGATGCCGACAACGGAAGGCCTGCAGGCGCTGGCGCCTGAGAAGGACGAGAGCGCGATCCGGCGTTCGATGGCGCGGTTGCGGCTGCGCATCGACGACACGCGCGAAGAAGCGCGCCGCGTGGTGCCGATCCGCGCACTGCCCGGCGCGGCGCCCACCGCCGCGAAGCCACCGCCTTTCGTGCCCGCGGGCCAGAGCACGCAGATGATCGTGGGCGCCGATGCGACCGACGACCGGCACATCCTTGCCTCCAGCGCCACGCTCTACGGCGCGTACAAGCTCAAGCGCGTCTACTACTCGGCCTTCAGCCCCATCCCCGATGCGGCCCGCGCGCTGCCGCTGGTCGCGCCGCCGCTGATGCGCGAGCATCGGCTCTACCAGGCCGACTGGCTCATGCGCTTCTACGGCTTCGAGCACCAGGAGATCGTGGCCGCGCCCGATGGCCTGCTGCGGCTCGATGTCGACCCCAAGCTCGCCTGGGCGCTCGCGCATGCCGAGCGCTTTCCGGTCGACCTGAACCACGCGCCGCGCGAGATGCTGCTGCGCGTGCCGGGGCTCGGCGTGAAGGCCGTCGAGCGGCTGCTGCAGGCGCGGCGCGTGCGCCGGGTGCGCGCGGACGACCTGCGGCGGCTGCATGTGCCGGCGCGCAAGGTGCTGCCGTTCGTGGTGGCGGATGGGCACCGGCCGGCGGCGGGTGCCATGGCTTCGGCGGCCCCCACCGCGCAACCCACGCAAGCCGCGTTGTTCTGAGCAGGCTTGCGATGCACGTGCGGCTCGATGACCCGGTCGATTTCGAAGCCTTTCGTCGCCACGCGCGGCAGTTGCTCGCGGCGGGCGTGCCGCCGGATCGTGTCGAGTGGAATGGCGAACAGGCCGGCGATGGCGCAGCCGATCTGTTCGGCGCGCCGCACGACATGGCGCCGCCCGCAATGCCCGGTGCTGCCGGCGCGCGGCATGCCGTGCCCGCATCCTTTGTCGCGCTGTGCGGCGACGTGATCCTGCACCGTGCCCCGCAACGCTTCGCGCTCCTGTACCGCCTGCTCTGGCGCCTCGCGCACGAGCCCGCGCTGCGGCACGATCCGCTGGACGCCGACATGATGCAGGCCCAGCTGATGGCCAAGGCCGTGCACCGCGACATCCACAAGATGCGCGCCTTCGTGCGCTTCACCCGGGTCATGGGGGAAGACGGGCTCGAGCGCCACGTCGCGTGGTTCGAGCCCGACCACCACATCGTGGAGGCCAACGCACCGTTCTTCGCGCGCCGCTTCGCGCAGATGCGCTGGGCCATCCTCACGCCCGAGCGGTGCGTCGAATGGAACGGCGAAACGCTGGCCTTCGGCGAGGGCGCCGACCGCCGCGAGAAGCCGCCGCCCGATGCGGGCGAGCAGCTCTGGCTCACCTACTACGAACACATCTTCAACCCCGCGCGCCTGAAGGTCGCGATGATGCGGCGCGAGATGCCGCGCCGCTACTGGCACAACCTGCCCGAGGCCGCGCTGATCCAGCCGCTGACCGACGCGGCCGAAGCGCGCAGCCAGTCGATGATCGATGCGCCGCCCACCGAGGCACGTCGCATCCGGGCGCCCATTGCACTGCACCTGCGGCCGGCCGACGGCGTGGCGCCCGCCGACCTGGGCGAGCTGCGCGCAGCGGCGCATGCCTGCCGCGCTTGCCCCATTGGCGCGCTCGCCACGCAGGCCGTCTGCGGCGAAGGGCCGCTGGCGCCGCAGCACATGCTCGTCGGCGAGCAACCCGGCGATCAGGAAGACCTCATGGGCCGCCCCTTCGTCGGCCCGGCCGGCCAGTTGCTCGACCGCGCGATGGTGCAACTGGGCTGGGCGCGCGACAGCGTGTACCTGGCCAACGCCGTCAAGCATTTCAAGTACGAGCTGCGCGGCAAGCGGCGCATCCACAAGACGGCGGCGCAGCGCGAGGCCCTGGCCTGCGCGCACTGGCTCGACAGCGAGATATCGCTCGTCAGGCCGCAGGGGCTGGTGGCGCTCGGTGCCACGGCTGCGCGCGCGCTGCTGGGACGGACAGTGGCGGTGAAGGCCGAGCGCGGTGCGTGGCTGCATGAGCGCAGCGATGGCAGGCCGGTGTTCGTGACCCTGCACCCTTCGGCGCTGTTGCGGCTTGCGGACGGCGAGCGCGCCGAGGCCTACGCCCGCTGGCTGGACGACCTCGAACGCGCGCGCGGCACGGTTTCTGCTGCAATCGCGGCATGAACGACGAATCACCCGGCGCCGCGCTGCTCCTTGCGCAACCGCTGACAACCCCGGCCTTCGCGCCCTACGGCACGGTGATCGAGGCGCCCGCCGGCGACGGCCGGCCGATCAACGGCGGCAACGCGCGGCGTTTCGACCTGCTGGGCGATCTGCAGCTCGATGCAGAGGGTGGCCGGCCGATGCTCGCGCTGTTCCGTGCGCAGGCGCGGCATTTCCCGCACGAGGTCACGGAGATGGAACGGCATGCGCTCGGCAGCCAGGCCTTCGTGCCCCTGGGTGAGCGGCGTTTCGTGATCGTGGTTGCGCGGGCCGGCGATGCGCCTGTGTCGCACGGTGACCTCGCGGCCTTCGTCACGGATGGCCATCAAGGCGTGGTGCTCGCCCCCGGCACCTGGCATCACGCGCTGCTGGCGGTCGATGCGGGCGACTTCGTGGTGATCGAGCGGGCGGCGGGCACTGTCGATTGCGACGTCTGCGCGTTGCGGACGCCGGCCCGCGTCGCGACGGCCTAGACCGGGCGCAGCTGGTCTGCGAGCGAACGCGTCTTCTCGGTGACGGTGCTTCCGGTGTGCAGCGTGGTCTTGCGCTCGATGAGCATCAAGTGGCATTCCTCTTCGGCCACCGGGTTGTGCCGCACGCCCTTGGGCACGACGAACATCTCGCCTTCGCCGAGTTCGACCGGCCCCGCTTCCATCTCGATGCGCAGACGCCCCTTGAGCACCATGAACAGCTCGTCCTCGTCGTCATGGCTGTGCCAGGCGAGCGAGCCGTGGACCTTGGCGACCTTGATGTAGGCGTCGTCGACTTCGGCGACGACGCGCGGCGACCAGAACTCGGTGAGCGAGGCGGCGATTTCCTTGGGGGTGGTGACTTGGTTGTTGTCGGACATGGGATTCCTGTGGCTGTTCGCGGCGTGAGGTACGCGGATTGGCTATGTGACCGTTTCTCGAAAAGGCTCTGCCGTGATCTGGAATGCGTCTTCGTAGACGATATACCCAGGCCGTTCCGTTTGCAGTGTGTCGACGGCGATGCCATGCGCTTCCAGGATCTGAATCAGCTCGTGCATCTTCGAGATGTGTTCGATCGCAGTGTCCTTGAACCAGCTCAGTGCAACTTTCTTTGCATGTGGCTTGGACGACCTGGTGAAGCTGCGGGGCTTTCGGAGGTGCTTTCGAAACCACTCGTAGGTTTCGTCGTACTGCGCCTGCTCGTGTGCGAGCAGAACGCCCTCATCTTCGAGAGCGAACAACGCCTGGAAGAGACCTTGCCGACGGCCCGAGTCCTGATCGTTCCTGTGGATGACGAAGCGTATGAGCATGGGTGCGGCGCATCGTATCCAGCGTGACCGCGAGGCGGCAAGGACTTCCATGGCGCGGGGCCACGATGTGTTGCGAGAGTGTCGACTTCGACATCTGTCGTCCGTTCGCGCCGGTCGGCTCGATCTCTCGATGTCGGACGAAGACGAGCCCCATGAGGTGACCGCGCGCACCGTGCGTGATGCACAGGCCGTGGAAGCGCTGCTGCGCCCGCTTGCGCACCTGTGCATCGATCCGCCGCAAGGGCGCAATTGCCTGAGCCCGAAGGCTCATCCGGCGTTGTGGTCGGACGCGGGCTGAGTCGGTGCAGCGGCTAGAGGGTTCCACCCTCGGGCCAGTTCTCCCAATGCGTGTTCGACTCGAGCGCGGGCCGGTAGTGCGAAACATCCCCGGTCACCAGGACCTTCGCAAGTTGCTGGAAGGTCGGCGAGTTGCCTGGACGATGCTCCTCCTCGACCACATCGGGGTGATGCCACGCTTCGAGTTGCAGGATCTGCTGCATCTCCGGCAGCACACTGGCGCGGCGCTCCAAGGTGCTGGCCAGCACGTCGTCGCGGTTCGTGGCCGCGAGGACGCGGGCGAGTTCGAAGGTGTGCATCTGCGCCGCATCGAGCGGCACGATGCCGTGGGCGTGGCTGTCCGCAAGGACTGGTGCCGGCACCGGCTTGCCCCTCAGTATCAATTCATGCGGGCCACCAACGACCCACTCGAGGTTTTCCGGGTCCAGCCAGTCGCCCTCCTCGATGGGGTAGACAAAACGCGATTCGTTGTGCGGATGGCGGGCCAGATAGTTCTCGTAGGCCTCACGACTGACGTAGTTCGCTTCCGTGTCGCGGTTGTGCAGTCGGCTGGCGAAGGTGTGCACATGCGTGTCCGGAATGCCGGCCCGCGGCGAAAAGCCGAACACCTCGATCACCAGCGCCCAGTCCTCGGTCGACCGGAACAGAGACAGGCGTGTCGCCGCGAGGTACACATAGCCGTTGTCCAGCATCGGGAATGTGTAGCTGTCGCAGCACTGGTCGAGAACGGAAAGGATGTCGGCTTCTTGCCAGTTCATCATGAGGACCCGATTCCGGAGTTGGCGTCGGGTCCGACTGTAGCTGCGGATGCCGCCGTGGCACGCTCAGGCCGCGATGCGCTCGGCCAGCGCGACCAGCGACCGGTCCGACCCCGCCGGCCCCAGCAGCGAGATGCCCAGCGGCGCACCATCGCGTGTCGCGAGCGGCATCGAGAGCTGCGGAAAGCCCGCCAGCCCCGCGATGCACAGCAGCCGGATCGCGCGGTTGCGGTAGTCCTCCATCGACGCCTCGCTGTCGCTGCGCAGCGGCGCGATGTCGGGCATGGTCGGCAGGAGCAGCACGCCGTCGGTGCCGAGCAGGTTGGCCAGGTGCGCGCGAAATGCGGTGCGAAAAACCCGTGCGGTCGCCACCTGCGCATCGGTCACTTCGCGCGACCACGCAAAGCGCTCGGCCACGCCCGGGCCGAGCGGCGGCGCGTAGCGCTCGATCAGCGGCCCGTCGGTGGTCCAGGCCTCGCGCGATTGCAGGTAGCGGAAGTTCCAGTACATCGCATCGAAGGATTCCAGCGCCACCGTCGTTCCTTGTGCGGGGCCGAGCAGGCTTTGCACGCGATCGGCGGCGCCTTGCAGCGCTGCGGCCGCGGCAGGCACGGCCAGCGCCCAGACGTCGTCGGGCCGCAGCAGCCGCACGCGCTCGGGCAGGGCGGCCGGATCGGCGCCGAGCAGCACATCGGCCACGCGCGCGAAGGTGCCGACGTCGCGGGCGAACCAGCCGCAGGTGTCGAAGCTCGGCGCGAGGTCGAGCGCGCCTTCCAGGCTCACGCGGCCGTGCGTCGGGCGCAGGCCGTACAGGCCGCAGTGGTTGGCCGGCGCGCGCACCGAGCCGCCGGTGTCGGTGCCGAGCGCGAAGTCGCACAGGTTCGACGACACGGCCGAGGCCGAGCCCGACGACGAGCCGCCCGTGATGCGCAGCGGCGCGCCACCGTTGACCGGCGCGCCGAAGTGCGCGTTGTTGCCGTTCATCGAGAACGCGAGCTCGTCGGTCACGGTCTTGCCGGCGAAGCGCGCACCGGCATCGAGCAGCTTCTGCACCGTGGGCGCGGTGCGGGTCTTGATGCCCGACATCGCCAGCACGATGGGGTTGCCGCCGCCGGTCGGATAGCCGGCCACGTCGAACAGGTCCTTGGCGGCAAAGCTCAGGTCCGACAGCGGGCCGGTGCAGGCGCGCGCCACTGGCACATCGGGGTATGGAACGAAGGCGTGGGCGGGGTCGTGCAGTGGCATGGCGATGGACGTGAAGAAAGAAATATCAGGCAACCAGCACGGGCGCAATGGCCGCGGCCGCCTCCGTGTGGATGCAGCGTACACGGTGATTCGGTGCGAGTTCAATCACCGGCGGTTGTGCGGCGCGGCATGCATCGCTCGCGAGCGCGCAGCGCTCGGCAAAAGAGCAGCCGGGCGGCAACGCCGAAAGATCGGGCGGCGCACCGCCGATGGTCTCCAGACGCGTGCCGCGCGCCAGCGCCCCATGCGCCCGGCTCTTGAGCAGCGCGATGGTGTACGGATGGCGCGGCGAGCGGATCAGTTCGCGCGCCGTGCCTTCCTCGACGATGCGCCCCGCATACATCACCGCGATGCGGTCGGCCACCTCGACGGCCGCGCCGATGTCGTGCGTGACGAAGATCACCGAGAGGCCGAGGTCGCGCTGCAGTTCGCGCAGCAGCAACAGGATCTGGATCTGCACCGTCGCGTCCAGCGCGGTGGTCGGCTCGTCGGCCAGCAGCAACTGCGGCTTGCAGGCGAGGGCGAGCGCGATCATGGCGCGCTGGCGCATGCCGCCCGACATCTCGTGCGGGTAGGCCTGAAGCCGCCGTTCGGGGCTTGGAATGCGCACGCGCTCGAACAGCGCCAGCGCGCGCTGCTGCGCTTCGGCCTGGCTCACGGACTCGTGGCGGCGGATCGACTCGACGATCTGCGCGCCCACCGAGTACACCGGGTCGAGCGCCAGCAGCGGCTCCTGGAAGATCATCGACGCGACCTTGCCGCGAAAGTCCGCGAGCTCGCGCTGCGACATCGCGAGCACGTCGCGCCCCGCCACTTCCACCAGCCCACCCATGCGCGTGCGGCGCTCGGGGTGCAGGCGCAGCAAGGTGCGCATGGTCACGCTCTTGCCCGAACCCGATTCGCCGATCAGCGCGACCACCTCGCTGCGCTGTACTTCGAGGCTCACGCCGCTGACTGCATGCACGGGTTTGCGGCCGCCGCTGAAGGTCACGCTGAGATCGCGCAGCCGGACCATGGGGCCGGTGGCGGGGGTTTCTGCCACTGCTGTTGCTGCACTCATGCGACCTGCCTCTGGAAGGGTTGCGGCTGCGCCATCGGATGCCCGCTGCCGGGCTCATGCACCAGGCAGCTCACCGCATGCTGCGAATCCGTCGCGATGCGCTCGGGCACGATCTGGCTGCATACCGGCGCCGCGATGGAACAGCGCGGATGGAAGCGGCAACCCGACGGCGGATTGATCGGGTTCGGCGGATCGCCCGCGAGCGCCGCCACTTCGGTGCGGTGGTCCGGGTCCATCGAGGGCATCGAGGACAGCAAGGCGCGCGTGTACGGATGCGCGGGCGTTTCGTACAGCGCATCGGCAGGGCCGATCTCCGCGACCTGCCCGAGATACATCACCATCACGCGGTCGCTCACATAGCGCACCACGTTGAGGTCGTGGCTGATGAAGACGTAGGTGAGGCCGAACTCCGTCTTCAGGTCGAGCAGCAGGTTGATGACCTGCGCTTCCACCGACTTGTCGAGCGCCGACACGGCCTCGTCGAGGATCACCATGCGCGGCTGCAATGCGAGCGCCCGCGCGATGTTCACGCGCTGCCGTTGCCCTCCGGACAGCTCATGCGGATAGCGCTCGGCAAAGCGCTGCGGCGCGAGGCCCACGCGCGCGAGCAGGTCGCGCGCCCGCGCCACCGATTCGCGCCGCGACACGCCGTGCACCTGCGGCCCGAAGGCGACCGAATCCTCGATCGTGAGGCGCGGGTTCAGCGAGGCGTAGCTGTCCTGGAACACCATCTGCACCTGGCGGCGGAATTCCTTGAGCGGCAGGTCGCGGCTGCCGACTTCGCGGCCGTCGAAGATCACCTCGCCGCGTGTCGGCTCGATCAGTTGCATGAGCAGGCGCGCGGTGGTCGACTTGCCGCAGCCCGATTCGCCGACCACGCCGAGCGTCTCGCCCTTCATGACTTCGAAGTCCACCCCGTCCACGGCGCGCACCACGCCGCCGCCGCGGCCCAGCGGGTCTTTCTTGAGCGGGAAGTGCTTGACCAGTCCCGTGATGGTGAGAAGCGGCTGCGCCGGGCCGCCGATGTCTTTCAGAGCTTCCATGGCCTCAGCCCTTGTTGTCCATGGCCGAACGCAACCCGTCGGACAGGAGGTTGAAGGAAATCGAGGTGATGAAGATCATCACCCCCGGCAGCGCCGCCACCCAGGGCTGCACATAGATCGCGGTGCGCAGCGTGTTGAGCATCAGGCCCCACTCGGGCTCGGGCGGCTTCACGCCCAGGCCCAGGAACGACAGGCCCGAGGCCAGGATCATCGACACCGCGATCAGGCTCGTGGCGTACACGAAGATCGGCCCGAGCACGTTGCCCAGCACATGCACCCGCACGATGGTGAAGGGGCTGGCGCCCGAGGCGCGCGCTGCCTCCACGTAGTCGCGGGTGCGCACCTGCGTGGTCACGCTCTCGGCCACGCGTGCGATCTGCGGAATGAACACGATGGTCAGCGAGATCAGCGAATTGACCACGCCCGCACCCAGCGTGCCCGACAGCGCGATGGCCAGCAGCACCGAAGGGAACGCGTAGAACACATCGATGGTGCGCATGATCAGCGTGTTGGCGAGGCCCCCCGCATAGCCCGCGACGATGCCGATCACCGTGCCCAGCACGAAGGCGCAGAGCACCGGCGTGATGCCGATGAAGAGCGACAGCCGCGCGCCGACGATCAGCCGCGAGAGCATGTCGCGGCCCAGCTCGTCGCTGCCGAAGGGCAGGCCCTCGGTGCCGATGGGCTTGAGCCGCTTGAGCATCGACGACTGGTACGGGTCGGACGGCGCGAGCCACGGGCCGAACACTGCGAGCGCGATCAGCAGCAGGACGACGACGGCTGCGCCGACCGCGACCGGATCGCGGCGGAAGCGCAGCCAGACCGAGGCCCAGTAGCCGCGCGAGCGTTGCGCCGGCAGCGGTTCGACGGCGGCGGCGGTGGGAGAAGAAGCGAGCACGGTGGACATGGCTTGTCGGCTTCCTTCTTCAGGCCCGCGCGATGCGCGGATCGAGCAGCGTCTGCAGCACGTCGACCAGCAGGTTGAGCACCACGAAGAACATCGCGAGCACCAGGATCGTTCCCTGCAGCAGCGGCAGGTCGCGCTGGAAGATGGCCGAGTTCAGCAGGAAGCCGGTGCCGGGCCAGGAGAAAACGGTCTCGATCAGGATCGAGCCGCCCAGCAGGTAGCCCAGCTGCAGGCCCATCACGGCGAGCGCCGTGGGCGCCGCGTTCTTCACCATGTGGCGGAACACGCCCAGGTGCGTGAGCCCCATGGCGCGCAGCCCGACGATGAACTCCTGGTCGAGGATGTCGGCCACCAGCGCGCGCACGGTGCGCGCGATGATGCCCATCGGGATCACCGACATGGTGAGCGCCGGCAGCAAGAGGAACTGCAGGTGCTCCCAGTTCCAGGCCCAGTCGTCCGAGCCGCTCGGACCCGCGCCCGTGGCCGGCAGCCACATGAGCTGCGACGAGAACACGATCACCATCACCATGCCCAGCCAGTAGTGCGGCACGCTCACGCCGAGCACGGAGAACATCGAGGCGAGCCGGTCGATCCACGAGTTGCGGAAGTAGCCGGCCACGAAGCCGAAGAGGCACCCCAGCACGAAGCCGATGAAGGTGGCCACCACCGCGAGGCGCAGCGTGTTGCCCACGGCGGTGAACACCTCGCCGGCCACCGCGCGGTTGCTCGCGATGGACACGCCCAGGTCGCCGTGCACCGCGCGCCAGACCCACATGGCGAACTGCTCGGGCAGCGAGCGGTTGAAGCCGTAGAGCTCGCGCAACTGCGCCTGCAGGTCGGCCGAGGCGTCGGGCGGCAGGATCGACACCAGCGGATCGCCGGGCGCGATGTGCACGAGCAGGAAGCACACGAGGGCCACGCCGATCATGATCGGCACGGCGTAGATCACGCGGCGCAGGAGGTAGGCGAGCATGGCTGGCTGTGTCGCTGGCTGGAGGAGGCGGTCAGTCCATCGTCATCGTCGCGATGTCGATGAACCAGCTTTTCGGTTGCACCACGTTCTTCACCTTGGCCGACATGGCGCGCGGGCCCACGTCGTGCGCGATCCACACGAAAGGTGCGTCGTCCACGATGTGCGTGTGCAGCTTGGCGAGCGCGGCGTCGCGCGCCTTGTCGTCGAAGCTGGTGCGCGCATCGGCCACCAGCTTGTCGACCTCGGCGTTGCCGTAGTAGCCCCAGTTGTTCGACACCGGCGGAAAGGCCTTGGTGCTCACGAAGCGCACCATCGCGAAGAACGGGTCCATGGCCGCGAAGCTGATGTTGACCGCGTTGGCGCCGTTGGCCGATGGGTCCTTCGCACCCTTGCGCCAGTTGGTGAAGAGCGTGTTCCATTCGATCACGTCGAACTGCACGTCGAAGAAGCATTGCTTGAGCGACTGCTGCGCGAACTCGTTCATTGGCAGCGGCTGCATCTGGCCCGAACCCGAGGCCGAGATCTGCACCTTCACCTTGATGGGCTTGGCCGCGGAGTAGCCGGCTTGCGTCATGAGGGCCTGCGCGGCCTTCACGTCGTAGCGGATGTCGAAAGTGGGCTTGCCGAACCACGGATGGCCCGGCGGCACCGTGCCCTTGGGCTCGGCCATCATGCCGCCCAGCAACTGCTTCATGCCGCCGCGGTCGATGCACAGGTTGGCGGCCTGGCGCACGCGCTTGTCGAGCCAGGGCGAGCCTTCGGCGAACGACAGCTGCCACGGCCACACGTGCGGCTGCGCATTCGAATAGATCTTGAAGCCGCGCTGCGTGATCTGCGCCATGGCGTCGGGCGAGGGCGCCTCGATCCAGTCGACCTGCCCGCCCAGCAGCGCGGCGGTGCGCGCGTTGGCTTCGGGCATGGGGATCATCACGACCTTGTCGATCTTGGGCACGCGCTTGGCATCCCAATAGGTCTTGTTGGCGGCCAGCTCCAGCCGCTCGCGCGCCACGAAGCGCGTGACCTTGAACGGACCCGAGCCGGCCGGGTCCGCGGCGAAGGCGGTCCATGCGGCCTTCGCCTTGTCGGCGGGCGTGGCGCCGGCCGCGGCATCGAACTTCTTCTGCCAGTGCGCGGGCGAAGCCATGAACAGGTTCGACAGGTTGATCGGCAGGAACGCATCGGGCTCGCTGGTGGTGAGCTCCACCGTCATGTCGTCGATCTTGCGCGCGGACTTGAGCGTGGGCATGCGCGATGCAGTGACGCCGACCTGGCTCGGGTCGAACTGCGGCGCGTCCTTGTCGAGCACCTTCTGCACGTTCCACACCACCGCATCGGCATTGAAGGCCGAGCCGTCGTGGAACTTGACGCCGGGACGCAGCTTGAAGACCCACTTGGTCTTGTCCTTGGCATCGACCGCCCATGTGGTGGCGACGCCGGGAATCAGCACGCTGGGCGCGTCGGCCTTGGACAGGTCCCACTGCGTGAGCGCGTCGTAGATCGGGATGCCGGTGAAGCGGTTGCCTTCGAAGCCCTGGTCGGGCTGGCCGAGGGTGCGCGGAATGTCGGCCGCGGTCATGGCGATGCGCAGCGTCTTTTCCTGGGCCAGCGCGGCGGGCGATGCGAAGACCAGGGTGGCGAGTGCCGCGCAGGCGGCCAGGGGTTTCAGGGACAGGGCGGGGGCGGCACGCTTCACATGGAACTCCGGTGTGGGGGGATGACGGAAAGGGCGAAAGAAAATCTCAAGCACGACATGTGCCAGCCGGCGCAGAGGCCCCAGGCATGCGCTGGCTATTGCCTGCTATTGCAGCGATGCCGCCATCCCGGCTAGGCCATCCGACCGATAGACGCGGCGGCGCCCCGCTTTCCACAATGCAGCCGCCCCGCTTCGAGCGTCAAAGTCGCGTGGGCGAGGGCAAGAACCGATGACAACACTGAGACAAGGCTCGCGCGGGGCCGATGTCCGCAGGCTGCAGGAGGCTCTGAACAGGAAGCTGCAGCCCGGACCCGGGCTCGTGATCGACGGCGACTACGGTCCGTTCACACGGATGGCCGTGCGCCGGCTGCAGGCTGCGCACTGGCTCGTCGAGGACGGCGAGGCCGGCCCCTGTACGCAAAATGTCGTGTTCGACCGCGAGGGCCGCGAGCCGATCCTGCACCCCGTCGCGTTGATCCCGCAGCCGGAGCCCGCCCTGTGCTGGGCGGCCGCCGTGGCCATGATCACGCGCTCCACCGTGCAGGCAGTGGTCGCGCGCACGCCGGGCGAGCTGATCGCCGAAGACGGCGGGCTGCGCACCTTCGCGGACGCCGACGAGGCGATGACGGCCGATGCGCTCTTCGCGTCCGCGCACGGCCTGGTGCTGCAGCCGGCGACGTCGTGGACGGTCGGCGCCATGCGCACCGCACTGGAAAACGGACTGCTGATGTTCGACCTGCGCTGGGGCGCCAAGGGCTGTGCCGAGCGCGTCGGCAGCCCGGGGCACATGGTCGTCGTGGCCGGCATCCGCGGCGATGGCGACGCCGGCACCACGCTGCGCGTCTTCGATCCCTGGCCGCCGAACAAGGGCGCGCGCTGCTCGGTCAACCATGCGAGCTGGAGCCGGCACACGGCCGGAAACATCTGCCGGGTGTTCCTGCATTCGTAGCCCGGAGGGCGCCCCGGGTGAGAGGCGGTGCGACAATCCCCGCGCCATGACAGACACCCTCACGATCACCCGTCCCGACGACTGGCACCTGCATGTGCGCGATGGCGCCGCGCTCGAAGCCGTCGTACCCCACAGCGCGCGCCAGTTCGGCCGCGCGCTGATCATGCCGAACCTGCGTCCCCCCGTGACCACCGCCGCACAGGCCGTGGCCTATCGCGACCGCATCCTCGCCGCCGTGCCCGAAGGCATCGCCTTCGAGCCGGTGATGTCGCTCTACCTCACCGACAAGCTGCCGCCCGAGGAAATCGCCCTCGCCGCCGAAGCCGGCGTGCGCGCGCTCAAGCTCTACCCGGCCGGCGCCACCACCAACAGCGATGCCGGCGTGACCGACATCCGCAAGACCTACAAGACGCTCGAAGCCATGCAGAAGCACGGCCTCCTGCTGCTGGTGCACGGCGAGGTGACCGACCCGGCCATCGACCTGTTCGACCGCGAGGCCGTCTTCGTCGACCGCGTGATGATCCCGCTGCGCCGCGACTTCCCCGAGCTCAAGGTGGTGTTCGAGCACCTCACCACGAAAGAGGGCGCCCACTACGTGCGCGATGCCGACCGCTTCACGGCCGCCACCATCACCGCGCACCACCTGCTCTACAACCGCAACGCCATCTTCACCGGCGGCATCCGCCCGCACTACTACTGCCTGCCGGTGCTCAAGCGCGAGACGCACCGCGTCGCGCTGGTCGAGGCGGCCGCGAGCGGCAGCGACCGCTTCTTCCTCGGCACCGACAGCGCGCCGCACCCCGCGCACCTGAAGGAGCACGCGCTCGGCTGCGCGGGCTGCTACACCGCGCTGACCGCGATCGAGCTCTACGCCGAGGCCTTCGACAGCGTGAATGCGCTCGACAAGCTCGAAGGCTTCGCGAGCTTTCACGGCCCCGATTTCTACGGCCTGCCGCGCCACACCGACACCGTCACCTTGAAACGCGAGACCTGGACGGTGCCGGAGACCGTGCCCTACGGCGAAGCCACGCTCAAGCCCTTGCGCGGCGGCGAAACCATGAACTGGAAACTCGTATGACACCGACGCTGCGCGTGATGCTTCTGATCGATGCCGACAACGTCTCGGCCGATGTGATCGAGCAGGCCGTGCAGCGCACGATGGACGAGTACGGCGCCATCCATGTGCGCCGCGCGTACTGCAACGCCGAGATGGCGGTCAACCGGCAGGCGCTCTTCAAGCAGCTTTCGGTGCGGCCGATGGTGAATCTCTCGGCCGGCAAGAACAGCACCGACATCGCGCTCGCGGTCGACGCGATCGACCTGGTGATCGCCGAGCGGCCCGACGTGGTGGTGCTGGTGTCCTCGGACTCCGACTTCGCGCCGCTGGTCAGCCGGCTGCGCGAGAAGGGCTGCCGCGTCTGCGGCATCGGCCAGCAGGGCAAGACGGGTGACGAGACAGTGGGTGTGTACGACACCTTCATCGATCTTGCGCATCACAGCGCGAAGCCGGCCGGCCGCACCGCTGCGGCGAAGAAGGTCGTGGCGAAGGTGCCGGCCGCGAAGACCGCGCGTGCGAAGAGTGCGACGGCGCCTGCGAAGAAAGCGGCGACGAAGACAGCCGCCAGGAAGACGACGCGGGCCTCGGCAGAGCGCCAGCCTCAACCAGCGCCACAGCCGGTCTCCGAAGCCGCCGAGTTCATCCTTCAGGCCGCGCCAGCCCTGCGCAGCGGCAAGGACGTGCCGCTCAACGACGTGGCGAAAGCCTTGCGCACCGCAGGCCTGCTCAGCAAGAGCGGCAGTTCGCTCAAGCTGTTCGACAAGCTCACCGCGGAGTTCGCCGTGCTGCAGCACCCGGACCGCATCCGCTGGACGGGCGCGTCCGCGTCCTGATTCGATGCTGCCGGCGGTCGATTGGGCGCAGCCCTGGCTCGCGCCCTATCGTGCCCACGGTGAAGCGGCGGCGCGGGCTGCGAGCGACATATCGGTCGCCTCGGCGCTGCAGGCCATCAAGCCGCCGTCGGCGCCCGACTTCGTGCACCAGGGCCATCTGCCCGCCGGCCAGGCCTACGAAGCGCACATCTTCCAGACCCGCACCGTGCCGACCCGCGACAACCTGCACGACTTCTTCAACGGCCTGGTCTGGCTCGCCTTTCCCGAGTCCAAGCGGCGCCTCAATGAACTGCAGGCCGCCGAGATCGCCCGCACCGGCATCGGCGCCACGCGCGGCCCGCTGCGCGACGCGCTCACGCTGTTCGACGAGAACGGCGCGGTGCTCGATGCGCCGCCCGCGCTGTGGGAGGCGCTGGCGGCGCGCGACTGGCACGCGCTTTTCGTGACGCGGCGCGCCCTGTGGTCCGACGCGCGGCTGCTCGTGTTCGGCCATGCGCTGCTCGAGAAGCTCGTGGTGCCCCGCAAGGCCGCGACGGCGCACGTGCTGCTGCCGGATGCTGCGCATTCAAACACGCTGGATGACGCCGCGCTGGCCCAGCGCCTGGGCCCGGAATGGCTCGCGCAGAAGCCCTTCGTGCCACTTCCGGTGCTGGGCGTGCCGGGGTGGTGTGCAGAGAATGTGTCGGCCGAGTACTACGACGATCCGAAGGTCTTCCGACCCCGTCCGTAGAACTTTTGCTCCTATCATTGCTCTACCCGCAGCCGCCATGCCGGGGCCGCGTCAGTATTCAAACAACAAAGAAGCGCCGGCAACACCGCATGGCTTGAAGAGGGCCCGCCGGCCCTCATCTGAGCGGCAGTTCCCCACGGAGAATTCAACTTGAAACGTATCCTTCTGTTCGTTTTGACCAATGTGATGGTCGTCGCAGTGCTCGGCATCGTCGCGAGCCTGCTCGGCGTCAACCGCTTCCTCACGGCCAACGGCCTGAACCTGACGGCGCTGCTCGGTTTCGCGCTCATCATGGGTTTCGGCGGCGCGTTCATCTCGCTGCTCATCAGCAAGCCGATGGCCAAGTGGACCGCCGGCCTGCGCATGATCGACAACCCCCAGTCGCCTGACGAGGCCTGGATCGTCGCCACCGTGCGCAAGTTCGCCGACAAGGCCGGCGTCGGCATGCCCGAGGTCGCGATCTTCGAGGGCGAGCCCAATGCCTTCGCCACCGGCGCCTTCAAGAATTCGTCGCTCGTGGCCGTGTCCACCGGCCTGCTGCAGAACATGACGCGCGAAGAGGTCGAGGCCGTCATCGGCCACGAGGTGGCGCACATCGCCAATGGCGACATGGTCACGATGACGCTGATCCAGGGCGTGATGAACACCTTCGTCGTGTTCCTCTCGCGCGTGATCGGCTACGCGGTCGACAGCTTCCTGCGCCGCGGCGACGACCGCTCCTCGGGCCCCGGCATCGGCTACTACGTGAGCACCATCGTGCTCGATATCGTCCTCGGCTTTGCCGCCGCGATGGTGGTGGCCTGGTTCTCGCGCCAGCGTGAGTTCCGCGCCGACGCCGGTGCCGCCGCGCTCATGGGCCAGAAGCAGCCGATGATGAACGCGCTCGCGCGCCTGGGCGGCCTGCCCGCCGGCGAACTGCCGAAGGCGGTGGAAGCCATGGGCATCACCGGCAGCATTGGCAAGCTGTTCGCGACGCACCCGCCGATCGAGGAGCGCATCGCTGCGCTGCAGAACGCGCGCTGACATCGCCGCGGCACTGCCGCCGGATGTAAAAAAACCGCCAGCTTTTGCGTGGCGGTTTTTTTATGGGCCGTTGCGGCCCAGGGGTGGCTGGCGTGTCAGTCGGCAGCGGGTTCGGTGGGCTCGACCGGTGCGACCGGTTCTGCAACGGCAGCAGGAGCCGGTGCCTGCCGCTCGGCGCGCGCATGCTGCAGCGTGCGCGCCACCTCGCCCGGCTTCATGCCGTACATGTCGGCGAACTCCTGCTCGGTGCGGCCGCTGGCCTCGAAGGCGCGCAGCAGGGCCTCGCGCTTGGCGGCCTGCTGGGCGAGTTCGGCCAGTGCTTCGTCGACCACCGCGTTGTTGTTCGCATCGCGCGAGCGCACGAGCACCGCATAGGCTTCGCGATCGAGCCCTGAGGCCTCGATCGCCTTGGCGATGCGCGCCACCAGTTGCTGGCGCAGGTCTTCGCCGGGGTTGCGGTGCATGCGGCGGCGGTGCAGTTCGAGGATGGCGTGGTGCACATGCTCGGGCGCGACCGGGTCGAGCGCGTTGCCGTCGAGGTCGTGGCGCGCAAGGCCCGCGGCCACGCTTTCGAGGTAGCGCGTGGAGCGTGCGTGCTGGCCCATCGCGATCTTCAGGTCTTCGGCCTTGAAGTCTTCCGGGTGGCGCGCGATCAGTTCCTCGTACACGCCGAGCTTGAGCGGCACGAAGCGTGCGCCGAAGAGCTGCGGGTACAGCTCGAACAGGCGCTCGAGCACCGGGTTGACCTTGCGCGGCGCGCGCTGGGGTTGCTGCTGCGCTTGAGCTTGAGGCTTGCGGGCCTGCTGCTGTTGACGGGGCTGTTGCCCTTGTTGTCCCTGCGGACGCGGCTTCTTCTCGCGCGGCGGCCGCTGTTCTTGCTGCTGCCGAGGCTGCTGCTCGGCGGGCGCTTCCGCGCCCGCACCTGCGTCGGCACTGGCGCCGGTCTTGAGCTGTTGCAGCTGCTCGGCGAGGTCCGGGCGCTGGCGCCGTGCGTTGCGCGCGTTCGTGTTCGGGGCTGCGGTGGATGCGTCGGTCATACGGTGTGGCTCGGCGGTGGGCGCGATGGGATGAAAGGGGAACAACAGAAAAAACCGGTTCTGCGCTCAGCGCGGCCGGAACATCCTGAACATATTGTCGGGGCTGATCTCGAAATAGTCGGCCGGACCGCCGCCGCGCAGGATGGGCTGCGCCGCCGCGGTGTCGTAGATGCCGTTCTTGAGCAGGTGGCGCGCGATGTGCACGCCCACCACTTCGCCAAGAACGAGCCAGGTCTGCACCGGCACGCCATCGACGCCTTCGAGCTGGATCAATTGCGTGAGACGGCATTCGAAGGACACCGGGCTCTCGGCCACGCGCGGCACCGCGATCTGGCGCGAAGCCACGGGCGTGAGGCCGGCGAGCTCGAACTCGTTCACCTCGGGCGGCACGGCTGCGCACGACCGGTTCATCTGCTCGGCGAGCGGGCGCGTCGCAAGGTTCCAGCCGAACTCGCGCGTCTGGCGGATGTTGTGCAGGCTGTCCTTCGCGCCGATGCTCGCGAAGCCGACGATCGGCGGCGTGTAGTTGAAGGCGTTGAAGAAGCTGTAGGGCGCGAGATTCAGCACGCCGTTCTCGTCCTGCGACGAGATCCAGCCGATGGGGCGCGGGCCGACCATCGCGTTGAACGGGTCGTGCGGCAGGCCGTGGCCCTTGGCCGGTTCGTAGAAGTGGAAATCGTCGCTGGACATCATGGATCTCAGTGGCTCATCGCCGAGGTGCGCGCGGCCTGCCGACCGATCAACAGCCGGAACGGCAGCAGCATCAGCACGCCCACGCCGAGCTTCACTGCAAGGTCGCCTGCGGCCCAGGTGAGCCAGGGGCCGTCGGTGCCCGCGAAAGCGATGCCCCAGAACACGATGCTGTCGAGCACCGCCGCGATCACCGTCGCCACCAGCGGCGCGCGCCACCAGAGGCCGCGGCGCAGGCGGTCGAACACACGGATGTCGAGCAGTTGCGAGGCGATGAAGGCCAGGCCGGATGCGAGCGCAATGCGCATCGGCGCGAGCATCAGCGAGGCGACGATCGCCACCGCGAAACCGACCCACGCCACGCGGCGCGCCATGCCGGGGCCGAAGCGCCGGTTGACGAGGTCGCTCACGAGGTAGGCCACCGGGTAGGTGAAGGCGCCCCAGGTGAGCCAGTCGTTGAGGGCGAACTGCACCAGGATGTTGGAGGCCAGCACCACCGCGGCCATGGCCAGCGTGGCAATGGCGAACTGGCCGGCGGTGGGGCGTGCGAAGGACATGGTCTGCATCAGACGTTCGCCGTGCGCTCGCGTTCCGCTGCGGCGAGCACATTGCGCGCCACCGCTTCGGCCACCTTGATGCCGTCCACGCCGGCCGACAGGATGCCGCCCGCGTAGCTCGCGCCTTCGCCGGCGGGGTACAGGCCGCGCACGTTGAGGCTCTGGAAATCGTCGCCGCGCGTGATGCGGATCGGCGACGAGGTGCGCGTCTCGACGCCTGTGAGCACTGCGTCGTGCAGATCGAACCCCTTGATCTTGCGGCCGAAGGCGGGGAAGGCCTCGCGCATCGCTTCGATGGCATAGGCGGGCAGGGCCTCGCGCAGGTCGGTGGGCGTCACGCCCGGCTTGTACGAAGGCGTCACGCTGCCGAGCGCGGCCGAGGGCTTGCCGGCCACGAAGTCGCCGACCAGTTGCCCCGGCGCGTGGTAGTTGCTGCCGCCGAGCACATAGGCGTTCGATTCGAGTTCGCGCTGCAGCGCGATGCCTGCGAGCGCATCGCCGGGGTAGTCCTTCGGATCGATGCCCACCACGATGCCCGCATTGGCGTTGCGCTCGTTGCGCGAGTACTGGCTCATGCCGTTGGTGACCACGCGCCCCGGCTCGCTGGTGGCCGCGACCACCGTGCCACCGGGGCACATGCAGAAGCTGTAGACCGAGCGGCCGTTGCTGGCGTGGTGCACCAGCTTGTAGTCGGCCGCGCCCAGCAGCGGGTGGCCCGCATGCCGGCCCCAGCGCGCGCGGTCGATGAGGCCCTGCGGGTGCTCGACGCGAAAGCCGATGGAAAAAGGCTTGGCCTCGATGTGCACGCCGCGCGCGTGCAGCATCGCGAAGGTGTCGCGCGAGCTGTGGCCGAGCGCCATCACGACATGATCGGCGCGCAGTTCGCTCGACTGGCCGGTGGTCTGGTCGAGCACGGTGAGCGCACGAAGCTGCCCGTCTTCGATGCGCACGTCGGTCACGCGCTGCTCGAAGCGGATCTCGCCGCCGAGCGCGACGATCTGCTCGCGGATGTTCTCCACCACCTTCACCAGCTTGAAGGTGCCGATGTGCGGATGCGCGACATAAAGGATTTCGGGCGGCGCGCCGGCCTTCACGAACTCTTCCATCACCTTGCGGCCGAGGAAGCGCGGGTCCTTGATCTGGCTGTAGAGCTTGCCGTCGGAAAAAGTGCCGGCGCCGCCTTCGCCGAACTGCACGTTCGACTCGGGGTTGAGCACGCTCTTGCGCCACAGGCCCCAGGTGTCGCGGGTGCGCTGGCGCACGGTCTTGCCGCGTTCGAGCACGATGGGCCTGAAGCCCATCTTGGCGAGCATCAGCGCCGCGAAGATGCCGCAGGGGCCGAAGCCGATCACCACGGGGCGGCTCGTGCCTTCGGGCGCATCGGCCGGCGGCACGTAGGCCATGTTCGGCGCGGGCTGGATGTGCGGATGGCCTGCATGCTTCGCGAGCAGGGCAGCTTCGCGCTTCGCATCGGTCAGTTGCACGTCGCAGATGTAGACCGTGAGCAGGTCCACCTTGCGCGCATCGAAGCTGCGCTTGAAGACGGTGTGGGAGGCGATCGCCTCGAGCGGGACGTCGAGGGTCCGGGCGATCAGGGTGACCAGCGCTTCAGGCGCGTGGTCGAGCGGGAGTTTGAGTTCGGAGATTCTCAGCATGGCGGTGGCTTGTGTTTATCAAGCAGACCGCGGATTTTACGCGCCGGAGCGCTATGAAAGAGATAGCTGGATCAGGCGGGGAGGAAGCCCTCGACCGACAGGTATCGCTCGCCGGTGTCGTAGTTGAAGCCCAGCACCACCGCATCGGGTGCAAGCGACGGCAGCTTCTGCGCAATGGCCGCGAGCGTGGCGCCTGACGAGATGCCCACCAGGATGCCTTCTTCCTGCGCGCACCGACGGGCCATTTCGCGCGCCGGTTCGGCATCGACCTGCAGCACGCCGTCGAGCAGCGAGGTGTCCAGGTTCTTCGGAATGAAGCCCGCGCCGATGCCCTGGATCGGGTGCGGCGATGGCGCACCGCCGGAGATGACGGGCGAAGCCACCGGCTCCACCGCGAACACCTGCAGCTTGGGCCACTTCTTCTTGAGCACCTTCGCCACGCCGGTGATGTGGCCGCCCGTGCCCACACCGGTGATGATCACGTCGATGCCGTCGGGAAAGTCCGCCGCGATTTCCTCGGCCGTGGTGCGCACGTGCACCTCGACGTTGGCCGGGTTGTTGAACTGCTGCGGCATCCACGCGCCGGGCGTGCCGGCCACGATCTCTTCAGCGCGCGCAATGGAGGCCTTCATGCCGCCGGCGCGCGGCGTGAGGTCGAAGGTGGCGCCGTAGGCCAGCATCAGGCGACGGCGCTCGATGGACATGCTGTCGGGCATCACCAGGATCAGCTTGTAGCCCTTGACCGCCGCGACCATCGCCAGGCCGATGCCGGTGTTGCCCGAGGTGGGCTCCACGATGGTGCCGCCGGGCTTGAGCGCGCCGGACTTCTCCGCGTCTTCCACCATCGACAGCGCAATGCGGTCCTTGATCGAGCCGCCGGGGTTGGCGCGCTCCGACTTGATCCAGACCGCCTGCTTCGCATTGCCGAACAGGCGGTTGATGCGGATGTGCGGCGTGTTGCCGATGGTCTGGAGGATGTTCTGGGCCTTCATGGAATCTCCTTGGATGCGGTTGTTCGACGGACAGCGCGCATTGTGAGACCAGCCCGTGACCGCTTCAGCGCGAGGGTGTTGCAGCAGGCAACAGGCGGCCCTGCACCAGCAGCGCGATCGTCCTGACCGCCAGGAATCCGATGATCGCGTTGGCCGCCGCGAAGGCCGCCGGCGCGACCCATTCGACGGGCCCGGTGGCGCCGGCCGCGACGAGGCGCATGGCCAGGGTCGGCAGCGCCGCCACGCCGAAGGTGAAGCCCCAGTACGACGGCGTGAAGGGCTGCCTTGCGATCCACGGCAGGAGGCGAAGGAGCAGCAGCGCCTGGAACAGGCCGTAGCCGAGCAGCACCTGCGCGAAGAGGTCGGGCGCGCCGTGGTTCAGGCTCATGTACGTGACGCCCCCCACCACCGGCGGCGCGAGCTGGATGCCCAGCACGGGGCGCAGCGCTTCGGGCAGCGGCTCGCGTGTCGCCGCGCGGCCGAGGATCAGCGATTCGATGGCCAGCCACGAGAAGAGCCCCGCGCCGAAGAACCACATGCCCAGTTGCGGCCAGCCGAAGGCCGCCGCGGCCGCGCCAGCCACGAAGTTCTGCCCGACGGCCGGCAGGTAGAAGGCCGGCGTGACGAGTTCGGGCGCGAGCCCGCCCTGCCATGTGCGCCCGTAGAGCCAGAGGCCGAGCACGAGCGACGCGGCAATGGCCACCACGAACACGGCCAGCGCCAAAGTCCTCGCGTAGGGCTGCAGCGCCATCGCCGCGAGCATGCTGGCCAGCGGGACCAGCGACGCGAAGGACGACTGCACCGGATGGTTCATCTCGGCCCGCGCGGCCTCGCCGTGGCGCAGCCACTTGTGGGCATAGAGCGCCAGCAGCGCAAGCCATACCGCCAGGCCGCTCCATGTCGCGACGAGAGCAATGTCCTGCGGCAAATGCCAGAGCGGCACCGCGACGCGCCAGGCATTGCCCAGCGCCAGCGCACCGACGGCGATGCCGAAATAGGAAACGGGAATGGGGGCACGCGCGGAAGTCATTCGGTTCACCTGAGAGGAGGATCGGTGAATGAATTCTGGGCGCCGGAGGTAAGATTTTGAATGCTCCAAAGCCTCTGTAAATTGCTCCATCGTCTCAAATGAGCCCGCACGCCGATCCCCTGAGCGAACTCGTCGACTGGCTCGGCCTGCGCGGCCGCATGGACCTGCGCTGCCTGTTCGGCGAGGACTGGGCGGCGCCGCACGCGGCCATCGGCCCGTGGCGCGCCCCCTTTCACATCGTGCTGCGCGGGCGCTGCGAACTCTGGCTGCCCGAGAGCCGCACGCTGGTGCCGCTGGAGGAGGGCAGCCTCGTCATCCTGCCGCGCGGGTCGGCGCATGTGCTGCGCACCGCCGGGCTGCAGGGCGAGGGCCGCGCGATCCGTTTGCGGACGGGCGAGCTGCTCGATCTCAAGACCAACCTCCGGCGCCCCGAGAAGGCGGACACCGACATCCTCTGCGGCGAGTTCGAGTTTCCCGGCCGGCGGCGCAGCGTGCTGCTCGAGGCGCTGCCCGAACCCCTGGTGATCGCCTTCGCCGGCCGCCCCGGGTTCGCGTGGCTCGAAGGGCTGGTGCGGCTCATGGCGCAAGAGATTTCGCAGCAGCGCGCCGGCGCCGCGGCCATCGTGGCGCAGTTGTCGGGCACGCTGTTCACGCTGGCGGTGCGCGCGCACCTGGAGACGCGGCCCGAGCTCAGCGGCGTGCTCGGCCTCATGGCCAGCCCGCGTCTGGCGCCTGGCCTGCAGGCGATGCTGGCGCAGCCAGAGGAGCCCTGGACCGTGGCGTCGCTGGCCGCGCGCTGCCACCTCTCGCGCGCCACCTTCGCACGTGAATTCACGCGGCGCGTGGGCACCGGGCCGCTCGAATTCCTGACGACGCTGCGCATGGAGCTGGCCTCGCGCCTGCTGGTGCAAGGCGGACAGGACACGGCCAGCATCGGCGAGGCGGTCGGCTACCGCTCGGAGGCCGCGTTCAACCGCGCGTTCGCACGGCACGCAGGCATCACGCCGGGGCGGTTCCGGCGTTCTTCGACCCTCGACACGATCGCCGTTTGATCAGGCCGCGCCCGGCGTGAACTTCATCGCCACGCCGTTCATGCAGTAGCGCAGCCCCGTGGGCTTGGGGCCGTCGTCGAACACATGGCCCAGGTGCCCGCCGCAGCGGCGGCAGTGCACCTCGGTGCGGCGCATGCCGAAGGTCCGGTCTTCGGTCTGGCCCACGGCGTTGTCCAGCGGCTGCCAGAAGCTGGGCCAGCCGGTCTTGCTGTCGAACTTGGTCTTCGAGGAGAACAGGTCGAGCGCGCAACCGGCGCAGGCGAACTTGCCCGCGCGGTGCTCGTCGTTGAGCGGGCTGGTGTAGGGCCGCTCGGTGCCTTCCTTGCGCAGCACCGCGTAGGCGTTGGCATCGAGCAGCTTTCGCCATTCGGCGTCGGTGCGGGTGACTTCGAATGTCGCCGCTTCCGCGGCCTCGGCCGGGCGCGTGCCCCAGCCGAATGCGTGGGCGATGGCCAGGCCCAGCGTCGATGCGCCGGCGGCGAGGGCGAAGCGGCGTCCCGTGGTTTGCGTCATGGCGGCCCTTTCATGGAAAGTTGGCGAAAACGCACTTTCGATGTATCCGTTGGAATATAGCGATGTACATTCGCTCCGGCGATTTCGGCGTTTACGTCTTTAGTTCGTCCGGAAGGGCTGGCGGGTTACAGGGCCGACGCATGAATTTCGCTGTGCCTGAACAAATACATCGATATGGAGATTCGAGCTATGCGCCGGTCAACAGGACTTGCTTTGGGGATTACCGCACTCGCATTGGCGGGCTGCGGCGGCGGGGGCGACAACGGGAGCACGTTCTTCCTCATCGTGCCGCCGCCCGCACCGGCGCCCGCACCGCCGCCGCCACCTCCCCCCGCACCGCCGCCCGCGCCAGCGCTCCAGGTGGGTGGCGCCATCGATCGTCCGGCCGATTTCACCGTGGCCGACCTGTCGGCGCGCACGGCCGTCACCCAGACAGTCACCTTCACCAGCGGCGGCAGCGGCGCGCAGACGCACATCTACACCGGCGCCGATCTCTGGTCGCTGTTGAGCGATGCGGGCATCCAGACCAACGCCACGCCGAAGAACGACCTCCTCAACCGCTACGTGCTGGCGACCGGCGCCGATGGCTACAAGGTAGTCTTCACGCTGGGCGAGCTGAGTCCGGATTTCGGCAACAAGCAGAGCGTGGTCGCGTATGCGGAAACGACCGCGGGCGCCTCCGCGCCGCTCAATGCCACCGACGGTCCGTTCCGCGTGACCGCGCCGGGCGATATCAAGGGCGGGCGCTATGTGTCGAACATGACGCGGCTCGACGTGAGCGCCTCGTCGGCCACGACGGTGGGTGTCGGCGGCGGCGTGCCGTCGGGCTTCGCGGTCTCGGGCCAGGTGAACACGCCGATGAGCTTCGACATCACCGCGCTGAAGGGCCTGCCGGCCATGGGCGTGACGGTGGGTCCCAACTCCTACAAGGGCGTCACGCTCTGGACGCTGCTCAACACCATCGGCCTGCGCCTGCCGGCGGGGAAGAACGCATCGCTCGGCATGTATGCGGTGGCCACCGGCAGCGACGGCTACCGGGCGGCGGTGTCGCTGGGCGAAATCGATCCGGGCTTCGGCAACAAGACGGCGCTCATCGCCTACGAGATGAACGCCGCGCCGCTGGGTGCGAACGGCGTGGCGCGCCTGGTGGTGCCGGGCGAGGTGAAGCAGGGGCGCTCGGTGTCGAACCTCATCGCCATCGAGGTGTTCGCCGCGAGCACGCCGTAGCGCCTGTTCAGGAGCCGGCCAGCGAACGCGCCCTCAGCGGCGCTTTCCAGAGCTCGGCCAGCAGCACGCCGGCCACCGTCAGGACGCCACCCACCGCGTGGTATGCCGCGAGCGATTCGCCGATCACCACCGCCGCGATCACCGCGGTGAACAGGGGGATCAGGTTGAAGAACATGCTCGCGCGGCTCGGGCCGATGTGGGCCACGGTGTGCATCCACACCAGCGGCGCGACCATCGAGGCGCCCAGGCCCGCGAAGCCGATCAGCGGCAGGTTGGCGGCCGACAGGCCCATCCTCGGCGTGAGCAGGTAGAGCGGCAGCAGCGCGACGACGGCCATCACGATCTGCAGGTAGAGCAGCTGCAGCGCGGGCACGTCCTTCATGCCCCAGCGCTTGAGCAGGATCACATAGACGGCGTAGGCCAGCATCGCGAGCAGCATCAGGCCGTCGCCCATGTTCGCGCCGCTCTTCGTCAGCAGGCCGAGGTCGCCCGACGACACCACCACCAGCACGCCCATGATCGACAGCAGCGAGCCCGCCACCGCGCCGGCCGTGAGCCGCTGGCCCAGCAGCACGATCGACAACCCCAGCACCATCATCGGCGTGAGCGAGCCGATGATGCCCATGTGGGTGGCGGTGGTCATGTAGGCCGCGTAGTAGGCCAGGCTCTGGTAGACCACCATGCCCAGGAGGCCGAGCACCGCGATGCGGCCCAGCTGCGGGCGGATCGCCGTCCAGTTGCGCAGCACTGGCCTGAGCGCCAACGGCGTGAAGAGCACGGCGGCCAGCAGCCAGCGGTAGAAACTGATCTCGGCCGGGGCGATGGCGCCCGCGGCCATCTTGCTGACGACGGTGTTGCCCGACCAGATGACGACGGCAAGCAGGGGGAAGGCGTAAAGCCACATGGAGACGGTCCTTGGAGTGCAGGCCTATCATCGGTGCGTCCGTCCTGAGGCATATAGCTCGATCAGGACATATCGTCCGGAATTCCGGACCTTCTTCGCCCTGGGATACCGAATGGCCACGCCCGCGATGCGCTTTGTCGAAATCCAGAACGTCGAGGGGATGGCGGGCCCCTTCTATTTCCGCTACGACGAGTTCGGTGCCGATGTGCGGGCCGCGCCGCACAGCCACACCTGGGGCCACCTGAACTACGCCGCGCACGGCACGATGCAGATGGAAACCGAGGGCCTGCGCTTTCTCTCGCCGCCGCAGTACGCGGTGTGGATCCCGCCGACGGTGGTGCACAGCTGCACGCTGCGGCACGCGGTGGTCTACCGCTCGATCTACATCACGCGCGACCTGTGCGAGCGGTTGCCTTCGGAGCCCTGCACGGTGCGCATCAGCCCGATCATCCGCAGCGTGCTGGCCGACTTCGCGGCGCGCGATGTGCATGTGCCCTCGACGCCGGCCGACCTGCGTCTCGCGCACGTGGTGGTCGACCAGCTGGCCGTGGCCGAGGTGCAGCGCTGCTACCTGCCGGCGGCCGCCGCGCCCGCGCTCGTCAGCGTGCTCGAGGCGCTGCAGGCGAACCCCGGCGACCATCGCTCGCTCGCCGAATGGGCCGAGAGCGTGCACATGACCGAGCGCACGCTCGCGCGCCAGTGCCAGCGCGAACTGGGCATGTCCTTCGGCGACTGGCGCCAGCGGCTGCGCTTCCTGCGCGCCATCGATGCGCTCGAAGCCGGTCGCACGGTGCAGGAGATCGCGTTCGACCTGGGCTACAGCACCGCGTCGGCGTTCATCGCGATGTTCCAGCGCGAGGCCGGGACCACGCCGGAGCAGTACCGGCGCGAGTTCTGCGGCATCGCCTGAAGGGTCATCGGCGCGCCGGGCGATAATCGAGCGGTGAAGCACGCCAGACCGCCGCTGGTGCAAGTCTCGAAAGAGCGCACTGGAGGAACGTCCGGACTGCAAAGGACAGCGCAGGAGTTAACGACTCTCCACCGTGAGGTGAGGATCAGAGCAACAGAGACGAGCCGATTGAGTTCGGGTGAAACGGGCAATCTCTGCGCGCAGCAACACCAAGTAGGCCAGTATCGAGGTGGTTCCGCTGAGCTGGCGGGTAGGTGGCATCGAGCCGTTTGGCGACAAACGGCCCAGAGTAATGGCGGTCACGCCGAGGGCTTCGCAAGAGGCCTTCGGTGCACAGAATCCGGCTTATCGGCGGGCTTCACACTTTTCTTCTTTCCCCCGTTTTTCTTTTCCCGGTTTTCCGGCGCCCGAGGCGGGCGCCAGCGTTGCCGCTGCACGGATTGGTAGTTACCCGTATAATCGATAGCAAGCTAACTAATTGCTATCGACGTGCCTACCCCCAAGAACACCCAGACCCGCGAACACGCGCTCATGCACCTGGGCATGTCGCTGTCCACGCTGCAGCGCTCCTACCGTGCCGCGGCCGACAAGGCGGTGGCCCACGTCGGCGTGTCGCAGACGCTGGCCTGGCCGATCGTGATGATCGGGCGCATGGGCGACGGCATGCGCCAGGGCGTGCTGGCCGAGGTGCTGGGCATCGAAGGGCCGTCGCTGGTGCGCTCGGTCGATCAACTGGTGGAGGCAGGCTTCGTGCGGCGCCTCGAAGACCCGGCCGACCGCCGCGCCAAGACCCTGCACCTCACGCCCACGGGCGTGACCGCCTGCGCCACCATCGAGGCCGCGCTGAGCGAGATGCGCAACACGCTCTTCGAAGGCATCGGCGACGACGACATCGCCGCCTGCCTGCGCGTCTTCGCCACGCTCGAGGAGCGCCTTGGCCGCAACGCCCTGGCCACGCAGGAAGGCCGCAAGTAGATGACCGCGCTCCGCCTGCCGCGCTTCAGCCGCGCGGAGCTCCTGTTCTCCGGCAAGAGCTTCGCCGCCGCGATGCTCGCGATGTATCTCGCCAGCCGCGCCGGCCTGCCGCGTCCATTCTGGGCGCTCATGACCACCTACATCGTGGCCCATCCGCTGGCCGGCGCAGTGCGCTCCAAGGCGGTGTACCGCTTCGCCGGCACGCTCATCGGCAGCACGGCGACGGTGCTGCTGGTGCCTGCGCTTTCCAACGCGCCTGAACTGCTGACACTGGTGCTCGCGCTGTGGGTGGGCCTGTGCCTGTGCATCTCGCTCCTCGACCGCACGCCGCGCTCGTACGTCTTCATGCTCGCGGGCTACACGGCCGCGCTGATCGGCTTCCCGTCGGTGCAGACGCCGCTGGTGCTCTTCGACACCGCCGTGGCGCGGGTCGAGGAGATTGGCCTGGGCATCTTCTGCGCCACGCTGATCCACAGCCTCGTGCTGCCCACGGGTCTTGCGCCCACGGTGCTGGGCCTGCTCGACCGCACGCTGCAGGACGCGCGCAAGTGGCTCGGCGACCTGCTGCAGCCGGCCGGCCGCAAGAGCGATGCCGACCCCAAGCGCCTGGACGACGACCGCCGCCGACTCGCGGGCGACATCACGCAGCTGCGCCTGCTCTCCACCCACGTGCCTTTCGACACCACGCACCTGCGCTGGACGGCCGGCGCGATCCGCGCGATGCAGGACCGCGTTGCCGCGCTCACGCCCGCACTCTCGGCTGTCGAAGACCGGTTGCTTGCACTCGAACAGGCCGAAGGCACGCTCGCACCTGATGTGGCCGCCGTGCTCGCGCAGGCCGCGCAATGGCTGCGCGCAGAAGCCGAGCCCACGAGCGACAACACCGCGCGCACCGAGCGCCTGCAGGCCCTTCGCAATGCCATCGCCGCACTGAGCGCCACACCGCAAGCCGACAACGGCGCACAACCCACTGCCTGGGGCCGCGCCTTGCGCATCGGCCTCGCCGGCCGCCTCGAAGAACTGGTCGATGGTTGGACCGCTTGCGCCCAACTGCGCCTCGACATCGACGAAGGCCTCCAGGGCGCCGCCCCATTGCGCCGCACGGCTGCGCTCGGCAGCCGCGCATTGCACCGCGACTACGGCATGGCATTGCTCTCCGCATTGGCGGCCGTCATCGCCATCTGCCTGTGCGGCGCGTTCTGGATCCTCACGGGCTGGACCATGGGCTCGGTCGCCACCATGATGGCCGCCGTCTTCTGCTGCTTCTTCGCGACCATGGACGACCCGGTGCCGGCGATCCACGGCTTCCTGAAGTGGACGCTGTGGTCCGTTCCCATCTCCGCGGTCTACGTGCTGGTGCTCATGCCCACGGTGCAGGATTTCGGCATGCTGGTCGCGATCTGCGCGCCGCTCTTCCTGGTGCTGGGCCTCTATCTGCCGCGGCCGGCCTACTTCATGCCCGCGATGGCGATGGTCTTCGGCGTGGCCGGCACGCTCGCGCTGCACGACACCGCCAGCGCCGACCTCGTGAGCTTCATCAACAGCACGATCGGCCAGATCGTCGGCGTGGTGGTCGCGGCCCGCGTCACGCGTCTCGTGCGCTCGGTGGGCGCCGACTGGAGCGCGCGCCGCATCCAGCGCGCGACCTGGCGCGAGCTCGGCGAGATGGCCGCTTCTTCGCAGCCGCAGTACGCGCAGAGCGACGCCTACGCGGTGCGCATGCTCGACCGCATCGGCCTGCTCGCACCGCGCATCGCGCAGGCCGGGGGCACCGTCGAGGGCGTGGCCGCCAACGACGCGCTGCGCGACCTGCGCATGGGCGCCGACATCGCGGTGCTGCAGCGCGTGCGCGCCCAATTGCCGCTGGCCACCTCGGCCGCGCTGCTGGGCGGCATCTCGCGCTTCTTCCGCCAGCGCGGCGAGGGCCGCATCACGCCGCGGCCACAAGGCCTGCTGCCGCAGATCGATGAAGCGCTCAACGCGGTGCTCGCCGCGCGCGACACGTCTTCGGCGTCGCGTTCCGCCGTCACCGCACTGGTGGGCCTGCGCCGCAACCTGTTCCCCGACGCACCGCCAACGCTCGCGGCCGTCATTCCCCAAGGAGCTTCCGCATGATCGGCGAAGCCAGTTTCTACGGCCTCTACGTGCCATGGCTCATGGTGCTCGCCGCCGGTGCGCTGCTCGCGCTCTGGGGCGTGCGCCGCCTGCTCGCGGCCACCGGCCTCTACCGCTGGGTGTGGCACCCGGCGCTGTTCGACATGGCGCTCTACCTGCTGCTGCTCTATGCGCTGAGCCGCCTCACCTCCCACCTTCAATGACGAAGAGATTCCCATGACAGCCAGTTCTTCTTCAGACAACTCCCGGATACAGCGCCTGCTGCGCGTCCTCCTCACCGTGGCCGTGGTGGCCGCGGCCGTCTGGGCCGGCTTCCGGCTCTGGGACCACTACGAGCTCGCGCCATGGACGCGCGACGGCCGCGTGCGCGCCAACGTGGTCCAGATCGCGCCCGACGTGTCGGGCCTCGTCACCGCCGTGCCGATCCAGGACAACCAGTCGGTCGCCGCCGGCACGCTGCTGTTCGAGGTCGACCGCGCCCGCTACGACCTCGCCGTGCGCCAGGCCCAGGCCGCGCTTTCCGCGCAACGCGCCGCGAGCGCGCAGGTGCAGCGCGAGAACGTGCGCAACACGGGCCTGGACGAACTCGTCTCCAAGGAAGCGCGCGAACAGACCCGCTCGCGCGTCGAGCAGATGCAGGCCGCCGTCGCGCAGGCCGAAGTGGCGCTCGATTCCGCGCGTCTCAACCTGCAGCGCGCCCAGGTGCGCGCGCCGGCCGATGGTCTCGTCACCAACCTCGACCTGCGCCAGGGCAGCTATGCCGCGGCCGGCCGGCCGGTGCTCGCGCTGGTCGACGCGCAGTCGTTCTACGTCGAAGGCTATTTCGAGGAAACGAAACTGCCCCGCATCCACCTCGGCGACCGCGTGCGCGTCACGCCGATGGGCGGCGGCGCGGTGCTCGAAGGTTCGGTCGACAGCGTGGCCGCCGGCATCGCCGATCGTGACCGCTCCACCAGCGCGAACCTGCTGCCCAGCGTGAACCCGACCTTCAACTGGGTGCGGCTCGCGCAGCGCATTCCGGTGCGCGTGAAGCTCGATCCGCTGCCCGCAGGTGCGCGGCTCGTGGCGGGCCAGACCGTGACCGTGCAGGTGCTGGATCGCGTCGCTGCCCGCAGTGCTGCCGCACCGCAGAAGGGATGACGCCATGACCCGCTTCGCTTTTCGCATGGCCTCATTGGCGGTTGCCGCCGGGCTCGCCGCGTGCGCGGCGGTCGGGCCCGACTACAAGCAACCCGCCGATGCGCTCGCCAGCCAGCCCGCCGCCGCAAGGCCTTTCGCCGAGGCGCCCGCGAATGCCGCGCCGCTGCCCCCGCACTGGTGGCGCCTGTACCACGACCCGCTGCTCGACAAGCTCGTCACGCAAGCCCTCGCGCACAACACCGACCTGCGCCAGGCCGTCGCGAATCTCGAACGCGAGCGCGCCATCGAGTCCGAAGTGGCCGGTGCCGAACGCCCCACGCTGGGCGTGAGCGGCGGCCCGTCCTTCGGCCACGTCTCGGGCCTCTCGCTGCTGCAAAAGGGCTACGAGCCGCCGAGCCGCTTCAACTACAGCGCGGGTGCATCGCTGTCGTACCAGGTCGACCTGTTCGGCCAGATCCGCCGCAGCATTGAAGCGGCGGGCGCCAGCACCGAAGCCGCGGCGGCTGCGCTCGACCTCGTGCGCGTGAACGTCGCTGCCGGCACCGCCCGCGCCTACGCCGAAGCCTGCTCGACCGGCCTGCGCCTGCAGATCGCGCAGAAGTCCATCGCCCTGCAGCAAGACGCGGTGAACGTCACCGACCGCCTGCAGCGTGCAGGCCGCGCCGGTGCCATCGACACCGGCCGCGCGCGTGCGCAACTGCAGCAGTTGAACGCCACCGTGCCCCCTCTGAAGGCCGAGCGCCAGGGCGCGCTCTACCGCCTCGCCACGCTGACCGGCGCCCTGCCGCAGGACTTTCCGCGCGAAGTGGCCGACTGCACCGTGCCCCCGCGCGTGGCCGGCACGCTGCCCGTGGGCGATGGCGCGGCCCTGCTGCGCCGCCGCCCCGACATTCGCCAGGCCGAGCGCAGCCTGGCCGCATCGACCGCACGCATCGGCGTGGCCACGGCCGATCTCTATCCGAAGGTCACGCTCGGCCTCTCGGCTTCATCGGTCGGTCCCGCCACCGACTTCGGCCGCAAGGACACGATGAGCTGGAGCATGGGCCCGCTGATCTCCTGGACCATTCCCAACACCGGCATCGCGCAGGCCCGCATCGCCGAAGCCGAGGCCGGCACGCGCGGCGCGCTCGCGAAGTTCGACGGCACCGTGCTCACCGCGCTGCGCGAAACCGAGACCGCGCTCGGCACGTATGCCCGCGAACTCGACCGCCGCGCCGCCCTGCAGGCCTCGCGCGACGAAAGCGCGAAGGTCGCGGCGCAGGCCCGCCAGCTTTATCAGAACGGCCGCACCGCCTATCTCGACGCGCTCGATGCCGAGCGCTCGCTCGCGGCGAGCGATGCGGCCCTGGCGGCCAGCGAAGCGCAGTTGGCCGACGACCAGGTGGTGCTGTTCATGGCGCTCGGCGGCGGCTGGGAGCCTGATGAAGAATCCACTCCCATCGCACTCGGCAGGAACACGGCGACCGTGAAGCAATGACCTCGACCGAAGCGCTTTCGCCACGGCCGCACGCGCCGCTGTGGCTGCTCGCGCTGGTCACCTTCAGCGGCACGCTGGCGATGCACATCTTCGTGCCCGCCTTGCCGATCGCCGCGAAGAGCCTGGGCGCCGGCATCAGCGCGATGCAGATGACGGTGAGCCTCTACATCTTCGGCCTCGCCGTGGGGCAGTTGCTGTACGGCCCTATGGCTGATCGTTTCGGCCGGCGCCCCGTGCTGCTGTTCGGGCTTGGCCTCTACTCGGCGGCGGGGCTCGTTGCCGCGCTCGCGCCGGATGTGCATGCGCTCATCACTGCCAGGCTGTTCCAGGCCATCGGCGGCTGCGCCGGCCTCGTGCTGGGCCGCAGCATCGTGCGCGACACCGCCGGGCCGCAGGAAGCCACGCGCCGCCTCGCGCTGATGAACCTCATGGTCACCGTCGGCCCGAGCATCGCGCCACTGGTCGGCGGCGCGCTCGCCACCGCGCTCGGATGGCGCTCGATCTTCTACGCGCTCTTCGCGCTCGGCATCGTCGGACTGCTCTTCACCTGGCGCCTGCTGCCCGAGACCGGCACGCCGGGCGCGCGGCTCGACGCATCGGCGCTCGCGCGCAACTACGGCCAGCTGCTGCGCTCGCCCGCGTTCCTCGGCTTCTCGATCGGCGGCGGCTGCGCGACCACCTCGATGTATGCCTTCATCGCCTCCGCGCCGTTCATCTTCGTGGACCAGCTGCACCGCCCGGCGCACGAGGCGGGCATCTACCTCGCGATCCTGGTGTCGGGCGTGTGGCTCGGCAGCTTCCTCACGAGCCACCTGATCCAGCGCGTGCGCGTCGACCGCCTCATGATCCGCTCGAACGCGCTCAGCGTGCTCGCGGCCTTCGTGCTGCTGGGCGGGGTGCTGACGGGGCACCTGTCGGTGGCGCTGGCCGTGGGCGCGATGTTCCTCTTCACCGTCGGCGCGGGCATGGCCTCGCCGGCCGCGCTGACGCAGGCGATCAGCGTCAACCCGCAGGTCATCGGATCGGCCTCGGGCCTCTATGGGTCCACGCAGATGGCGGTGGGCGCGCTGTGCACGGCGCTGGCCGGCATGGGCCACACGAATCCGGCACTGGCCGCGGCCATCGTGCTGGCCGGTGCGGGCATCGTGGCGCAGTTGTCGTTCGCGGTGGCGCTGCGCCACCAGAAGAAGCTGGCCGGCGCGACCGCAGCCTGAACACGCTCAGCGCGTGAACAGCCAGCCGCCCTTGGGCTGGCGCATCAGCTCGTGGTGGCGGATCGAGTGCTCCTCGCCGTCGTCGCCCACGTAGACCACGTCGAAGCGCAACAGCTTCGGCGACACCATCTTCCAGTTCTGGATGCGCTTGACGGTCACGCAGGCCGTCTTGTCGTGGTACTGCATCTGCGCCATCGGGCCGCCCTGGAAGCCGGCGCCGTCGAACAGCCGCCCCGGCGCCGCGAAGGGGTTGAGCACCGCGCCGTTGCGCTCGGTGATGCAGCCTTCGGTCCGCACGAACGATTCGATGGTCGGCGCCGCGCCGCGGACCACCTTGCTCACGGCCGGGCTGGGCGTCTTGCCGCCGATGGCTTCGCGGATGCGCTCCACCTGTTCGCCGGTGATCGGTGCGAGCCCGTCTTTAGACACCACCGCGGGCGGCGGGGCGGGCGGCACGGCTGCCGCGGCGGGCTCGGGCGCCGGCTGCAGCGAGGCGAAGAAGCTGCAGCCCGCAAGCAGTGCCACGGGCACCGTGGAAGCCAGCGCGGTGGCCGTGGTTCTGGTTTTGGTTCTTCTGAATTTCATGGCTCGGTCTCCCTGTCGGCGGCGCCAGGCCGCTTGCTGAAAATTTCAGGCCGCAAGCACGAGGCAGGCGGCGCGTCGTTTTTCTCTTTCTCCGCGATATCAAAAACGTTCGTGCGGCGCCAGGTAGCGCCACTGGCCGGGCTGCAACCCCGCGAGCGGTACGCGCCCGATGCGGATGCGCCGCATCGCGACGATGGTCAGGCCCATCTGGTCGCACAGGTGCGCGATCTGCCCGGGCCGCGCGCCCTTGAGCGCGAAGCGCAGGCCGGTCTGCTTGCCGTCCTCGGCCTGGCGGCCGATGCTCACGCGCGCGGGCGAGCGCTCGAAGCGCACGAGCACCTCGGGGCTCACCGTGCCGGCCACGTCGACCATCACCTCGTGCTCGAGGATGCCCGCGTCTTCCTGCAGCTTGCGCTCGATGCGGAACTCCTGCGTATAGGCCACGAGGCCGCTCGCGCCGGTCTCCAGCGGCGTCATGCAGTGCTGTCCCTTCACATGTGCCGGCAGGAATTTCTGGCCGGCACGCTCGGGCTCGTGATGGTTCGCGGCCACCAGCAGCTTGAAGGCGTTGTCGGTCGGCATGCCGGCCGGCTTGTACAGCAGCATCGTCACCGGCACCACCGGCTCGGGCCTGGCGCCGGCCGCGATCTCGACCTGCTGGTGTGCCTGCACGCGCGACTGCGGCAGCTGCGCGGGCACGCCATCGACGCGCACCGCGCCGTTCTCGATCAGCAGCTCGGCCTCGCGCCGCGACACGCCGGCGAGGGCCGCCACGCGCTTGGCGAGGCGGATGCCTTCGTCTTCGGGAGCATTGTTCTTCATCGGGCGCCCGTCTGTTGTTGTTGCTGCTGCTGGATGCGCGCCACATGCGCGGCCAGCGAGCGCGCGGCCACCGGCCACATGCGTTCGGGCACGTCGTCATAGGCGATCGGCAGCCATTGCTCGGGCGTGCCATCGGGAAGCTTGTGCATGGCCGCGGCGATCTTGGCCTCGCGCTTGAGGCGGTGCGCCTTCAGCTGCGCGATGGCGCTGCGCGCAAAGCCGATCACGTAGCCGTGGGCCGGCAGGATGAATTCGACGACGCCCGCGGCGCAGGCCACGTCCAGCGTGTCCAGCGAATCGAGGTAGGCCGTCATGTCGCCGTCGGGCGGATCGACCACCGTGGTGCTGCCGTTCAGGATGTGGTCGCCCGAGAACAGCAGGCCGTCTTCTTCGAGCACCAGGCACAGGTGGTTGGCCGCATGCCCGGGGGTGTGGATCACCCGCAGTGTGTGGCTGATGGGCTCGCCCTCGGCGGTGGTGCCCGAGAGCGTCAGGCGTTCGCCGTTTTCCAGTGACCGTTCGGGCGTGAAGCGCGCCGTGGCGCGCGCGGTCGGCGCCGAGGGCAGGCCGAGGATCGGCGGCTTTGTCGCCTTGCACAGCGCCTGCAGCGGCGCGGCGCCGGGCGAATGGTCGGCATGCGAATGCGTGCAGACGATCATGCGGATGTCGCCGCGCGTGATGCGCCAGAGGCGGCCGATGTGGTCGAAGTCGTTCGGGCCCGGGTCGATCACCAGGTAGCCCGTGGCCGCATCGCCCACGATGTAGGTGTTGGTGCCCGGGCCGGTCATGGCGCTCGGGTTGGGTGCCGTGAGCCGCTGCACGTTCTTCAGGAGCGCCACCGGCTGCTCGCTCTGCCAGTCGAGCGCGTGCACGAGCTGGCCGTCGGGGCAGACCAGTGCAAGTTCGCCGTAGGGCGAATCGCTTTCCATGTAGCGCACGTCCTCGCCCTTGAGGAGGCCGGCGCGCGGGCAGCTGGTCCACAGCGGCGCCTCGCCGTTGCCGTTGGGCGCACAGGCCGCGAGCACCGCGTCGACCGTTGCATAGGCCACCATGCGCTGCAGCGTGCGCACGGTCGGGAAGATCATGAAGAAGTCGCCCGCCGCGTGGCGCGCGAGCGCATCGGCGGGGCGCACCCAGCTGGGCTCGAACTGTTCGCTCTCGTCGGCCGTGGGCTCCTGGCCCTCGGGCATGCGTGCCACGAGAAAGGGCACGTCGAAGCGCTTGGGCAGGTCGCGGTCGGTGATCCAGTGCGCGAAGGTGAATACCTGGTCCGACGCCAGCACCAGCCCGTGCGCCGCGCACTGGTCGGCGAAGCCGGTGCCCGCGGTGGCGTTGCGGTCCATCGAGGCGATGTCTTCGGCGCTCACCGGCCGGCCGTCGGCGTGGTGTGCGAGCAGCACGCCCAGTTCCTCGAAAGCCTCGCGGATGGCCGCGATGGCCTGGGTGCGTTGTGCGCGGCTCTGGGTGGGGCGACGGGTGGCGATGCGCTTGGCGGCTTCGTCTGCCGCGTCGATGTGGCCGCCGGGAAAGACGTAGGCGCCGGGCGCAAAGCTTGCGGTGGCCGAACGGCGGGTCATCAGCACCTCGATGCCGGCGGGCGTGTCGCGCAGCAGCAGCACGGTGGCGGCGGCGCGCACGGGCGCGGGCTCGCGTGCGGGGTGGATCAATTGGGAGAAGCGGACCATGGGGTGATTATGGGGAGCGGGTGCGATGCGCGTGTGGCGCGGTGCATAAGTTCATGGGGGAACGGGCATGAGCGCCGCGCCGGGCCGCCCCAAGCAAGCTCGCACCGCAGTGCGGAGCACGAAGGTACTCCGATGATCTGCGCGCCACAATCCGCTTTTGCACCCTCTGCACCGCCCGCCTCGCAGAAAGACAGTCATGGCCCATTCTCCGTCCTCTCTCTTCTCCCTGTTCTCACGCCGTTCGCTGCTCCTGGCCACGGCCTTGTGCGCCGCCGCAACGCCGGCCGCCTTCGCCCAGCACGACTGGCCGCAGCAGCCCGTCACGCTGATCATGGGCTTTCCCGCGGGCTCGGGTGTCGACGTGGTCGCCCGCACCATCCAGGAGCCGCTGGCCAAGCAGCTGGGCCGGCCGGTCATCATCGACTACCGCTCGGGCGCTGCCGGCAACATCGCCAGCGAATACGTGGCGCATTCGAAGCCCGACGGCTACACGCTCTCGTTCGGAACTGCCGCCACGCACGGCAGCAACGCCGCGCTCTACAAGAAGCTGCCCTTCGACGTGGAGACCGATTTCGTGCCGGTGGCTCCGGTGCTCGACGTATCGAACGTGCTCACCATCAATTCGAGCGTGATCGACGTGAAGACGTTGAAGGAGTTCGTCGATCTCGTCAAGGCCAACCCCGGCAAGTACAACTATGCGTCCACGGGCAATGGCGCGGGCACGCACATGGCGTTTGCCGAATTCAATTCACGCCTCGGGCTGGACATGGTGCACGTGCCCTACAAGGGCGGCCCGGAGGCCATCACCTCGGTGGTGCGCGGCGAGACCTGCTGCATCATGAACCAGGTGCAGACGGTGCTGCCGCACTACAAGGCGGGCAAGGTGCGCCTCCTGGGCGTGACCACGGCCAAGCCAGTGGCGGCGGTGAAGGAAGTGCCGACCATTGCCTCCAGCGGCGTGCCGGGCACCAAGGGTTTCGACAGCTCGATCTGGTTCGGCATCTTCGCGCCCAAGGGCACGGACCCGCAGATCGTGGACAAGCTCAATGCCGCGGTGAAGGCGGTGCTGGAGCAGCCCGAGATCCGCGAGAAGTTCGAGGCGCAGGGGAACACCATCCGCATCGAGTCGCCTGCGCAGTTCAGGAAGACCGTGCATGAGAACCGCGTGAAGTGGGCGGAGGTGGCGAAGGCTGCGAACATCAGCATCGACTGATGTTTCTGTTCGGGGCGCGTGCGCAGGCCGCCGGGTACTCCCCTCCGCGAATGTCCCCCGCCTTCGGCTCCTCCTTGATTTCGCTGCGGGGAGCACCCGACGACCTGCGCACCTGGGCACGCTGTGGGTGTGCGGCTGGTACGGGTGCTCTGACTGCGGGGCCTACAGCGTCTTCGTCAGCGTGACGATGAAGCGCGCCTTGTTCGGCGAATAGGTTTCGCGGCCGAAAGTGCCGAAGCCGAAGTCCACGCCGGGGTTGCTCACCGCCGTGTACGCGCTCTTCTTGTTCGCGCCCTGCACCGAGCCGGCCAGCGAGAGGCCGTTGCCGAAGTCGTACGAGGCGCCCACGTTGTAGTCGACGTAGCTCTTGTAGCCCAGGCTGCGGATGTCGCTCGACATGTTCGTGTAGCCGACGGCCGCCTTCAGCGTGAGCTTGGGTGCGATCTCCTTGCTGTAGGCCAGGTTCAGGTAGCCGGTGTTGGTGCCCTTCAGGCCCGAGCCGGCCTTGTTGCCTGCGTAGCCGAAGTAGTCCTTCGACACCGTGTGCGAGTACTTCAGCGTGAAGGAACCGATCGCTTCGTTCGTGTAGCCCGCGCTGCCGTAGAGCTCGGTCGTGTTGCCCGAGGAGTTGCCGGGGTAGATGTAGGTGAGTGCGCCCACGTCCATGTCGAGCGGGCCGGCCTTGAACTTGTAGCCGCCGTAGACATCGCTCTCCAGGCTGTTGCCCTTGAGCCAGTTGACGCTCGAGTTCCAGTTGCCCACATAGAAGCCGCTCTCGCCGAAGGCGTAGTCCAGGCCGCCCTGGATGGCGGGCTTGAAGCCGCTGGTCTTGGCGTAGTCGTTGCGGCCCAGCATGTCCTGGTCCTGGCCGCGGAACTTGTAGTTGCTGGTGAGCGCGACGTTGCCGGTGAGCTGCGCGCTCGCGAGCATCGGCAAGGCGGCGAGGGTGGGAAGAACGAGCACCGGCAGGGCGATGCGGATAAGGTGTTTCATCGAAAGAAATCGCTAACGGATGGAGGAGCCGGCAGCGTAGGAGCGCGCGTCTAAAAGCCGTGTAAAAAAACGGGGCTCGGGCGCAAAAGTTTTGAGCTCGGATGTCGATTCAGGCCGGTTGCCGTTCGACTACGGGTTTCTGGCTTGCGCGGTCTCCACGGCTGCAGCCTTGCCGCATGCAGAGCTGCCGCCGTGAAGACCGTCGATGGTGCGCGCAGCTTAGGCGGAGGTGGGTGGCGCGATCAGGGAGGGAAGCGGCTCGGTGGGAATGTCCATGCTCGGGTACTGCCCCAGCGGATGAACGTCGAAGTAGGAATCGAAGAGGATGCTGTTCGGGCCCGGGCTGGCAACCTTGGTTTGCAGAACCATGAGGTTCGCGGGTCTTGTGTCGATTCCGCCTTCCGTCTTTTCGGTGGGTGCGGAGAGTTTGAAGATCTCGCAGCCCCCGTAAGGCTCGTCATAACCATCGTTGCGAACGATGTATTGCACGGAGGGCAGGTACTTGTGCGTCGACGGATCGGCAGTCATGCCGCACGCGATCAAGAAATCGATGATGTAGTTGGTGTCTTCGATCTGCGCTCGCCGCGTGTAATCCTTTTCCGTGTATGAGGACATGTAGTCGAGGCAGACGTCCACGCCGAACGGCACGCCACCGAGTGGATCGTTGTCGAAGCCCTTGAATTGCTTCCCGCCTGCCAGCGACGCGGCGGTTGCCGTGGATTGCTGCAGGACCAGGATCTTGTAAGGCCCCAATTTGACTTTCCAATAGGCCCGATCATGTTTCGTGACTTCTATGGCTCTGCCCGCCGCGTTTCTGAACGCATCGAAATCGATGTGCGACACATTGCGCTTGGGCCACATCGCAATCGGTCGGCTGCCGTCGGGATTGGCCTCGCTGAAGTTGTCGATCACAAGCACGTAGTTGAGTGCTTCGTATGACGGCAGGTCCACGTCGTAAACACTCGCGTCATTGATCAAGGGTGCGGGAACGGCGCCGAGCAGCTGCTTTGTCAGAACCTGCGCAGTTCCCGGCAGCAACGCCAGCTTGCCGTATTGCTCCTGGGGGAACAACGCGATCAGTGCGCGGACATGCTTCTGCACCTCGACGACACAGGTGTTCGAGAAAACCTTGATGTCGTCTTCGCTCTGCACCGCGTCCCAGTTCACATTCCAGAAAAACTCGGGCACCACAAAGTAGCAAAGATCGGTGTCTGAACTCTTTTTGGGGAGGCCTTCCGTGAGTGCATCGCGAAGCAGCGTGAATCTTTGCTGCATGGCCCGTTGCGTGTAGGTCTTCATGTCCTCGTTCGCCTGGCGTTGCTTGGCGGGAGGTGTGTAGGTCGGGGTCTGCAGATTGAGAACGCGGACGTTCTTCACCGCCTTCTGCACCGGTTTCGGCGGCGGCGGCTCGACCGGCGGTACCTCCACCACCGAGGCGTGCGGCGGCGGATCGGCTGCCACGGAGGGCGATGGCGGCGCGACCGCCACGGGCGCGAACGATGCACCGCCGTTGCCGCCGCCGCCGCATGCCGCCAGCAGTGCGCTGGACCCGAGTGGCAGCGCCAGGCCTGCCCTCAGCAATGAACGCCGCTGTGTTCCTTGCGCAGACGGTTCTTCGGAATCAACCTTGTGTTGATGAGCCATGTCGGAAAACTCCCTGATAGTTAGTTGCGCACCATGAGTGCAGACAGGTTTCTGCAACATCCATGCCAATCGGAATCAGGTCGCGAAGGAAACATGCAACACGGTTGCATGTGGGGTCGAACCGTCGATCAGCGGCGCGCGGGCATCGTCATCGCCACCACGCCCGCCACGATGCACGCAAGCCCGACCCACGCAGTGGGCGAGAGCGTTTCGCCGAGGAACACCACGCCGATCGTCACGCCGATGGGCACGCGCAGGTACGCCTGCGCGGCGGTGGACATCGGCCCGAGCGTCCTGATCAGGCGGAAATAGATGGTGAAGGCGAGAGCGGTCGACACCACGGCCAGCGCCAGCACCGCCATCACCGATGCGGCCGACGGCGCGAGCGTCCACGGCCTGTCGATCACGATGCTCGCGGGCAGCAGCATCGCCGCACCGCTCAGCAACGAGCCCGCGGCCGGCACCATCGGGTCCAGTCCCTTGAACACGCGGCCGAACATTGCGGCGCAGCCATAGCAGACGGCCGCCGCCACCAGCCCGATCTGCGCGAGCAGCGAATGCCCGAGGCCGTGCAGCGCCTCGAAGCCCACGATCAGGCAGATGCCCGCCAGCCCCGCGCCCACGCCGAACAGCCGGCGCAGCGTGGGCTTGTCCGCGCCGCCCATGCAGAGGCCCAGCAGGAAGATGAAGATCGGCGAAGTCGAGTTGAGGATGGTCGCCAGCCCGGCATCAACGCTGCGCTCGGCCCATGCGATGAGCGTGAACGGCAGCACGCTGTTCAGACACGCCTGCAACGCGAAACGCCCCCACATCGCGGGCTCGGTCGGCAGCTTCACGCCGCGCATGCGCAGCAGCGCGAGCAGCAGCAGGCCGGCGACCAGTGTGCGTGCCGCGATCAGCGTGACGGGCGGCAGCGTCTGCACGCCTATCTTGATGAAGGTGTACGAGGCGCCCCAGCAGGTCGCGAGCACCGCGAGCAGCGCCCATTCGAAGACGAGGTTGGGGCGGGGCTTTGCGGAGGTATCGAGTGCGGTCGTGTGCATGGTGCGCCGATCATCGCGAGCGGGCGGCGAGAACACTTCGGCCTGGAACGAATCGTGTGCGGTGATGACCGCGCGCCCGAATCTGGGTACGCTGCTCACGGCAAACCGCCCGACGATTCTCAAAAAAAGAACCATGCCCACGCTCCTGATCCGCAACGTTCGCCCCCTGGGCGCCTCCCCTGTCGACGTGCTGGTGCGCGACGGCCGCATCTCCGAAATCGGCGCCACGCTTTCCGCGCCCGCCGATGCAACGGTGGAAGAAGGCGGCGGCGCCTTGCTGCTCCCCGGCCTCGTCGAAGGCCACACGCACCTCGACAAGACGATGTGGGGCATGGACTGGTACCGCAACGAAGTCGGCACCAACCTCATCGACAAGATCGAGAACGAGCGGGCCTTTCGCCATGCGAGCGGGCACGATGCCGCCGCGCAGTCGCTCGTGCTCGCCAAGGCCTTCCTCGCGCTGGGCACCACACGGCTTCGCACGCATGTCGATGTCGATACGCAGGCGGGCCTGCGCCACCTCGAGGGCACGCTGCGCACGCGCGACGTGTTGCGAGATCTGCAGCAGATCCAGGTCGTCGCGTTCCCGCAGTCCGGCCTGCTGGGCCGCTCCGGCACCGCCGAACTGCTCGACCAATCGCTCGCGCTCGGCGCCGACGTGCTTGGTGGCCTTGACCCATGCGCCATCGACGGCGACCCTGTGAAATCGCTAGACGTGCTCTTCGGCATTGCCGACAAGCACCAGCGGCCCATCGACATCCACCTGCACGAGCCGGGCGCGATGGGCGCGTTCTCGCTCGACCTGATCCTGCAGCGCACCGAAGCGCTGGGCATGCAGGGCAAGGTCGCCATCAGCCACGGCTTCTGCCTCGGCGATGTGGCCGAACGCGAGCGCGAGACGCTGCTCGCGCGCATGGCCAGGCTCGGCGTGGTGCTCGTCACCAGTGCGCCGCCTTCCCGCAGCGTGCCGCCGCTCATGGCCTGCCGGCAGGCGGGCGTGACGGTGGTCGGCGGCAACGACGGCATCCGCGATGCATGGACGCCCTACGGCAACCCCGACATGCTGGAGCGCGCGATGCTCATCGGCCTGCGCTACAACCTGCGCCGCGACGACGAGGTCGAGGTGGCGCTCGACACCGTCACCCACGCGGGCGCGCGCGGCTGCGGCTTCGAGGCCTATGGGCTCGTGCCGGGCAACCGCGCGGACCTGGTGCTGGTCGATGCGCAGACCGTGGCGCATGCGGTGGTGTCGCGGCCGGTTCGCAGGCTCGTGGTGGCGGGTGGGCGGGTTGTCGCGCGCGATGGCGTGCTGCAGGCGGAGGTGGCATCGCTCTAAGAAGCAGAATTGCGATTGCGAGGCGCGTGCCTCGATCGTCAGAAAAATCGGAGGGAATTCTCTTGAAGCAAGGTTTGATCGGCGCGTTCCTGTTCAGCGTCTGCATGGCCGCATCGGCGCAGACCCCATGGCCCAGCTACATCGGCGATCTGCCGCGCGCCGTTTCCGAAAGCCCCGTGGCGGCCGAGCTCCCGCCGCAGGTGGCCGAATCAAGAGAAGACACCACCGCACCGGCCGAGGTCGCGCAATGGAGCGGCATCTGGCGCGGATGGGCGTGCCGTGCGGCGGGCTGCGATGTCAAGGTCGCCATCCGCGATCTCACCGCCACCGGCGCGACCGTGACCTATGTGGGCGCCAGCCCGCTGCAGACCGTGGTCGACGAAGCCCCCGGCCGCTTCGAGAACGACGAACTCCAGGTCCGGCTCAAGACCGGCGCCAAGCTGGTGTTGCGCTTGCGCAAGGACGGCGACATGGAGCTCGGCATCTGGCGGCCGGAAACCCAGCTCCTGTCCGCGGGCGTGCTGTCGCGCCGCCCGCCTGCGTACGTGCGACGCGTCGAATGGCTGGACACGCCGTTCACGGAAAACGGCAAGCCGGTGAAGCTCGAGATGATCATCCACCGCCCCGAAGGCGACGGGCCCTTTCCCACGCTCGTCATGAACCATGGCTCGACAGGCATTGGCAATCGCCCGGAGTGGTTCAAGCTGACCTGGGTCAGCCCCGAGGTGAGCGCGTTCTTCGTCGCGCGCGGCTGGCAGGTCATCTATCCGCAGCGCCGCGGGCGCGGTCGCTCCGAGGGGCTGTATGACGAGGGCTTCGAGACGGATCGCTCGCGCTATTCATGCCAGGCCTCGCTCTCGATGCCCGGTGCCGAGCGCGCACTGGCCGACCTGCAGGTGGCCATGACGCACATCCGGCAACGCAGCGATGTGGACGCCAGGCGCATCGTGATCGGTGGCGTGTCGCGCGGCGGCATCCTCGCCACGGCCTACGCGGGTCTTCATCCGCAGGAGGAGGTGGGCGTCATCAACTTCGTTGGCGGCTGGATCGGCGCGGGGTGCCCGGATGCGGTCAAGGTGAATGGCGAACTGTTCAAGCGCGCGGCCGCCTTTCCGCAGCCGACGCTCTGGCTGTACGGCGAGGGAGATCCGTACTACCCGATTGCGCACAGCAGGGGCAACTTCAAGGCATTCCAGGCAGCCGGCGGAAAAGGGTCGTTCGACGTCCTCACGCCACCGAAGGGGCTGGACGGCCACGGCACCTACACCGTGCAACGCCTGTGGGGCGCGGCCGTGGATTCGTACCTGGGCTCGCTCAGGTAGGCAAAGCGAGCGCGGCAAGGGCTTGTGGGGCCCGGCCTCCAGTGCATGCGCGGCGCTCGCTGACACGCCGCTGCAGCGAGCGGTGCAACCATCGACTCCGATTCAACATCTGGAGGAACACCCCATGAACAAGACTCTGATCGCCCTGGCCACTTCGCTCGCCTTGCTCGCGGCCGGCACGGCCAATGCGCAGATCGGCAAGGCCGCCTCCGAGGCGACCGATGCCGCGCAGCACAAGATCGACGAGAAGCAGGCCGACAGCAAGGCCAAGAAGAGCGGCCCGGTCGGCAAGGCGGTGAACAACGTCAAGTCGGGCTATCACAAGAACCGTGCGAAGAGCTCGGCGAACAAGGCCAAGCAGTCGCTGAAGAACGCGGGTTGAGAACCCGCGCGTCGTTTCTTCTAGTCCTGGAAAAACGCGGCAGGGCAACGCCTGCCGCGCCGCGTGGCTCGCATCAGATGCTGTAGGGCACTTCCAGGAAACCCCAGGCCATCGGCCCGTCCGCGAAGTAGTCCAGCGAAGCGCCTACCGCGACCGGGTAGGTGGCGCCGCCGGTGTCGATGCCGACACCGATCACGGTGGGAACAAAGGAGTTCGGGTTCGTGTAGCTGATCTTCTGGGCCTGCGCCTTGCATTGGATGAACCACCAGCCGAGCTCTTCCGTCGATACCAGGTTCCAGAGCTGGCGGGACCGCAGCGCGTCGCTCTTTTCCTGCACGGTGATCGGCGGGGTGATGCCCGTGGTGTTGCCGAGCGTGAGCACCATCTCGGTCGACATGGCCGTCTGCAGGTACCACCAGCCCGGCGCGTCCACGGCCGGAACGAATTGCCACTGCTGGTTCGCCTGGTCGTGGGGATCGATCTTCTTGTCCCAGAGGATGACCTGCGTGCCATTGGCCGGGCTTTCGCTGGCCACGTCCAGCACCTTCTTCGATTCCTTGTGCTGGATGAAGAAGAACGCACCGTGGCCCGGCGTGCCGCCAGGTCCGGTCGCCAGCGGCTTTGTCGGCAGCGTCGGAACCTTCGGGCCCGTGACGATCGGCTTCTTGATGGGCGGGCTGCTGGTCGGCCAGTACTTGTTGATGAGCGCGACCGCCTTCTCGACGTTCTCCGGATCGCCGTTCTTCCCATGCCATTGGAGCAGGTCGAGGGCCTGCTTGTTGGTCGAGTTCTCGGGAATGAAGCAGGGCAGCCGCGGGTTGATGTTCACGTAGCGATCGCCCAGCAGCATCTTGCACAGCCTGGGCATCATGTTGGCCGAAGTGCCGCTCAGGCACATGTCCAGGATGGGCGAAGGCTGCGTCTGGTTCATGAGGAACGGCGGCGTGTTGTCGAACGGATTGGCATCGCCGTTCATCCACTGCTTGGCGCCCCAGTTGGCCGTGTCGCTGGCGAGCCAGTCGGGCATGAGGCCGGTGCCGATGGTGATGGCCACGATGTTCTCCAGCGCCACGCCGTTGTGCACCGCCAGGCAGATCGCGGCGAGCGTCGGGTCGTGGTTGAAGAAGGCCCCGTCGACGTTGCCTTCCACCGAGCCGAGTTGCCCGGGCATGGCGCCGCTGGAGCATGCGGCCACGGCAACCAGCGTGTTGCTGTTGCCGTCCAGGCCATTGGCCTTGTCCTGGTCGGTGCCCAGCATGTCGGTGAACATGATCGGGTCCCACGGCTTGGGGATCACGCGGCCGTCCAGGCCCGCATCGATGCGGCCGACATTGAACGACACGAACAGCACGTTCTTCGGCGACCCGGAGACCAGGTTCTCCTTCTGCAGTTTTCCCTGCGAATAGAGCACATCGGCCATGGGGTAGGCCGGCTTGTCGGGCTTGTCGTTCATCTTGTCGTAGAACGTGAGCTCACTGCCAGTGAACAGGTCGATGAGTCCCTGCGGCGTCGTACCTGCCAGCAGTTCGCTGGTGATGATCGACCCGGTCGAGCAGCCGGCGAGCATCGTGGTCTGGTCCAGAAGTTTTTTCGTCTGGTCCCCGAGACGTTGAAGAACGGTCGCCGACATGAGACCGCGGATGCCGCCGCCGACGAACGAGAGGATGGTGAATGTCTGATTGGGATCCACGGTTGACTCCTGATTGAGTGAAGCAGTTGGTCCTCCCTGAGCGCGCAGTGTCTTCGCCATGAAGATTTATCGTCTACGCGTGAAATCCCGTTCAGCAGAACAGCGTAATTCCAAGTCGTGCGCAACAGATGGGTGATTCGCGCTGCCATCGCGGAGATAAGAAAATGGACCTCGAATCCGCAACCGAACCGCATCCATCGCACACCCCGATCCACACGCTCATGACAACCGAAAGTCAGCACGCCCGCCCGCGGGGTTTTCTCACTTCCTGCTTCAGGAGCGGCGATGCCCTGCGCAGCCGCAGCGTGAGCGGCATCGTGCACACGAGCGTGGTCGATGTGCCCATGCCGCCCGCACGCCTCGTGGCCGATTGGGAACGGGACATCGCCTCGCAACTGCAACTGGAGCCCGGCGACGTCGAGCCGTTGCCCCTGGCACGCGCGCGTGCGCGCTGGCCCGACCACCCGCGCTGCGTGCAGGCCGCAACCGACTGGGCGCGCACGCTCGGCCTGGCCGAAGTGCTTGCCGAAAGCGACATCGCCCTCATGGCCTGCCGCGGCGCGAGGTATCACCACGACGGCGCGCAGTACGGCGGCGCGGCCTTCTGCAATCTCTTCGTGAGCGAGGACAAGGGCCTCGATGTGCACTTCCCCGGTACGGGCGACCGCATTCCGCTCGTGAGGGGCACGGTGCTGCTCTTCGACACCGGCCAGCCCCACGCGGTGATCCGGCGCGGCAGCAGCGGCTTCGATGCCGGCGACTTCGCGACGGGGCACGACATCACGCAGGTGTTCCTCACCTGGGAGCTCCCCATCGAGAACGCCGATGTCGCGCGCGCACTTCAGATCGATTTCGACATCGCCCCTTCGGCCTCGCTGCCAAAGGATGAAGAGCAGGTCTTGCTCGACGGCGCTCGGGCCGACGTGTGCCCGGATTCCGGCCGATGGCGCGCGGCCCGCTGAGCGGACGCCCAGCCTCTCGGCCTCTCAGCTTTCTTCGCGCAGGAATTCCGCCTTCTTCGCCAGCTCGACCGCCTCGACCACCTGCTGGATGGAGAGCGGTCCGGTCAGCTCGACCTCGCCTGCCAGAACGCTTGCCAGCGCCTCGTTCCCGGCACGCCCGGTCAACCACGCGAACACCGACGTGATGGACCCTCCGCCGAACTTGGCACGCAGCGCCTTCGATGCTGCACGGCTCACCTCGGCAAACGCCGCGTGGTTCGCTGCGGCCGAAGCTGCGCGAACCACGACGCAGAACGCTTCGAGCTTGTCTGCTTCGGTGCGCAGGCGCCGGGCCTTGGCTTCGCTGTGGGCCGCGTGGCCGTGAAGCGCCGCCTCGAACGCATCGTTGAACACCTGGATCTGCTGACCTTCGACCCACGAGCTGTCTCCTCGAGACACAACCTCGACGGCACGGCCACGCGCCTTCGACGACCGTTCTGCGGCCGCGTGCGCATCATTGGCCTGCGTGGAATGCCACACGAGAAGTGGCGAATGCGCCGTGCCGTGAATCGCCCATCGGCCCGCGGCATTGAGGCATCGCACATGGCTGCCCGACCGAGGGTCTGCAAGGGAAAGAAGAAGGTAGGGGTCGAGCGGCATGGATGCATTCATTTCAAAGGGCCCGCAGATTGTCTGCCACCGCGCGGCGCATGGCGTTACCTTGCGGCTCCTTGCGGCTCCTTGCGGCGGTTCTAAACTCCGCCCATGAAAAGCCCAGCGAACGCCCAACCCATCCTGCAGCCCGTCGTGGAGCTGCGGGGCGAGGGCGCCACGTTTGCCTATTCCGTGCGGGCGCCCCGCTCCAAGGGCGTGATACCCCCGAGTTCCTACAAGGACGGCGGCTTTCCCACCCTCGCAGATTGCTTGAGCGATGTGGCCAGGGCGCTGGGCGGGGACTTCAAGCGCATCTACGTGCGCCTCGACGGCCACTGCGTCGGCGAGCGCGACATCGTCGAGCTGCACGCAGCGCCCGAGCAGGTCGCCGCCGAATTGAAGTCGGAGTGCGATGCGCTGAACGCACTGCACATCAAGCCTGCCACGATCTCCGCGCACAAGAAGACCGGGCCGGTGGCTGCCGAGTAGGCGTCACACCGAGACGGCCGCGACGGCCGCGTTGTCGTCTTTCTTTTCATGCTGAAGCGTGCCCGCCTCCGCATGAAACACCGGCAGCACGAACTGCGCGATCTCTTCCATCGTCTCCGCAATCGGCCGCCGATTGCGCCGCAGATGCAGCCCCACATGCTGCACGCCCGCCGCATGCAGTGCGGCCAGTTCTGCAATGAGCGCGTTGCGCCCCATGCGCCCGCCGAAGCGATAGCGCTCCAGCGGCGCATCGGCATCGTCCGCCAGGTCGAGGTGGATGAAGCTCACATACGGCTTGTGTTCGCCCGCCAGCGCACGCCATTGCGCCGAACGCCGCGCATGGTCTTCCGGTGTGCCGGGGTAGGCGAGGCAGCCGTCCATGTGCGTGCCGATCCAGTCGGGCGTCTGCTGTGCGAGGCCGGCCACCAGCAATGGCAGCGGGTTCTGCGGACGCGGCAGCAACTCGATGCCATCAGGCAACGCAGCCGCACCCCAGTCGCGCACCATCGCCACCTGTTCGCGGAAGCGCTCGCCGCGCGAGGCGTAGTCGCGCTCGAAGATCGGGTACTCCACCGGCCGGTCGCCGCTCGCCACGCCCAGCATCAGCCGGCCATTGCTCAGGTGGTCGATCGTGGCGGCCGACTTCAGCGTGAGCACGGGTTCCCGCAGCGGCAGCACCACGGCGGCAGTGCCGAGCAGGATGCGCTCGGTCACGCCCGCCAGGTAACCGAGGTAGCTGAACACCTCGAACACCTGCGCGGCATCGCCGAAGGCCGGGTCGTACAGCGGCACGTCGCGCGCCCACAGCGCGCGAAAGCCCAGCTTGTCGGCCAGCTTCGCGAGGCGCGCATGCTGCGCGATGTCGGGCACGCCGAAAGGGCGGCCCGCTGCGCGGCGGGCGGTGTCGCCCGCGGGTGACCAGTCGTTGTCCAGCGGCAGTTCGAGCCCGATGCTCGGGCCGCTGCCGTTGGTGGCGACGAGGCGTTGCAGCGAAGTGGTCATGGCGCAGCAGTCACTTCGCGCAGCGTGCCCGCCATGCGCACGAACGCATGCCCGGCCGTCGTGTAGTACGAGCGCGAGTGGCCGCCTTCGAAGTCGTCGACGTGCACCACCGTGCCCTTGTCCGCCTCCTGCCACGAAAGCGCATAGAGCCCGGGGCCGATCTGCTCGGCCTGGTAGCGCACCTCGGCCGTCGCGCCCTTGAAGGGGCCGGCCGTCACCTAGTAGCGCATCGTCTGGCCGTCGGCCGCGTAGATGTTCAGCGCGGTCATCGTTTCGCCGTATTGCACTTCGTAAGTGCGACCGACGAACGCGGGCAGGGCGGTTGCCGTGTCGTTGTTGTTCATGGCGTGGCCCATCGATCGATCAGTCCCAGGCCGGCGACAGGCCGGCCGGGTCCGTGAGCCGCTCGTTGCGGTCGAGCGCGGCGATCTGCGCCATCTCGGCGTCGGTCAGCTTCAGTTGCTGCGCCTTCAGGTTGCCTTCGAGGTTCGCGCGCTTGGTGGACGACGGAATCACCGCATAGCCCAGCTGCATCGCCCAGGCCAGCGTGACCTGCGCGGTCGTTGCGTTGTGCGCCTTGGCAATCGCCTCGATCACCGGGTCGGTGATGACCTTGCCGTACGCCAGCGTCATGTACGAGGTGATGTGAATGCCCTGGCTCTTCGCGAACTCCGTCACCTTGCGGTTCTGCAGGTATGGATGCAGCTCGACCTGGTTGGTGGCGATGTTCTCGGCGCCCACGGCCGCAATCGCTTCCTTCATGAGCGCGATGTTGAAGTTCGACACGCCGATGCGCTGGGTGAGCCCCAGCGCCTTGGCTTCGGCCAGCGCGCCCATGAACTCGGCGACAGAAACCGCATTGCCGGGCGAGGGCCAGTGGATCAGCGTCAGGTCGACATGGTCGGTGCGCAGCTTGGCGAGGCTGTCTTTGAGGCTCGGCACCAGCTTGGCCTTGGCGTAGTTGTCGGTCCAGATCTTGGTGGTGATGAAGAGGTCGCTGCGCGCCACGCCGCTTTCGGCAATCGCCTGGCCCACCTCGGCTTCGTTGCCGTAGATCTGCGCGGTGTCGACCACGCGGTAGCCCACGTCCAGGCCGTTCTTCACCGAGTCGATGACCACCTGGCCCTTCAGGCGGAAGGTGCCGAGGCCGAAGGCGGGGATGGTGTTGTTCGTCGTTGTCATGGTGTTGTCCTTGTGCGTTGAAAAAGAAGAAGGGAAATCAGTGATCAGTGGCCGACCGGCACCGGCCCCGAAGCGCGAACCGGAATCCCGGCACGACGGTCCAGCGTGCCGCTCCACTGCGTGAGGGCCAGCGACACCAGCACCACCAGCGCGCCGATCCATGGCGTGTGCATCAGGCCCAGGTGCGTCACGATCAGGCCGCCGGCCCAGGCTGCGAGGGCAATGCCCAGGTTGAAGGCCGCGATGTTCAGGCCCGAGGCCACGTCCACCGCCTGCGGCGTGAAGCGCTCGGCTTGCTTCACCACATACACCTGCAGCCCCGGCACGTTGCCGAACGCGACCGCACCCCACATCAGCACCGCCACCAGCGCCAGCCACTTGTGCGGCGCCGCGAAGTTGAAGACCAGCAGCACGGCGGCCAGCAGCGCAAAGATGATCTTGAGCGCCGGAATCGGCCCCAGGCGGTCGGCCAGCTTGCCGCCCCAGATGTTGCCCACCGCCACCGAGATGCCGTAGACCAGCATCACCCAGCCGACAGCGCCGGCGCTGAAGCCCGACACGTCGGTGAGGATCGGCGCGAGAAAGGTGAACGGAATGAACGAGCCGCCGTAGCCGATCGCCGTCTTGGCATACACCAGCAACAGGCGCGGCTCGGCCAGCACCTTGGCCTGCTGCGCGAGCGAGGCCGGCGCCGTGTGGCGGATGTTGTTGGGAATGAAGATCCAGCTGCCGACGAAGGCAATCACGCCCAGCGCGGACACGGCCAGGAAGGTCTCGCGCCAGCCGAAGTGCTGCCCGATGAACGTGCCCAGCGGCACGCCCGTGACCAGCGCCACCGTGAGCCCGGTGAACATGATCGCGATGGCGCTGGCTGCCTTTTCCTTGGGCACGAGGCCCGTGGCGATGGTCGAGCCGATCGAGAAGAACACCCCGTGCGCAAGGCCCGTGAGGATGCGCGCGGCCACCAGCGATTCATAGCTCGGTGCCTTCCACGCCAGCAGATTGCCGAGCGTGAAGAGCGCCATTAGCCCGAGCAGCAGCGCCTTGCGCGGCAGCTTGCCCGTGAGGGCGGTGAGCACCGGCGCGCCGATGGCGACGCCCAGCGCGTAGAGGCTGACCAGCAAGCCGGCCGAGGGCAGGCTGATGGCGAGGTCAGCGGCGACCGTGGGGATGAGGCCAACGATGACGAACTCGGTCGTCCCGATAGCGAAAGCGCTGAGGGTCAGCGCGAGTAAGGCGATTGGCATGAGGCACTCCTGAATGGGTTAGGAGGAGTGTCTTGCGGATACCTTTGCGGATAAATGGGGTTGTGGGCAGAAGATAGTTGCCAAGAAAGCAAGAGTGAAACGCTGGACAAGAAATCAATGCTGTCACGACTCGAAACAAAATAACGTACTCACAGTCAATTCTTGATTGCCTAGTGAACCTATAATTCGACTACGGCGGCACGTTACCGTGCTGACGCGGTTCTTCCTAGATTGTGTTTTTCCTTCATTCCACGAAGCAAAGTCAGTGATCAGGCTTCGCCAAAAAGCGAGGTCCCTCTGCGGACAGAAGCAGAGCGTTAACGCAGCTATCCCCTGGGTCTCCAGAGGTTAGTGACGAGTGAGTCGAGTTCCTAGTGCCCAGTACGTAGTGCTTGGGGGACAGGGGGACAGGCGCATTGAGTCGGCGGCAACTGTGATGGGCTTGGTAGTCGAGTTGGCTCCTTTTCGGCGCTGCTTAGTGGGGACAGAGGCATGTGCCTTGTAGAAGGAGTTCATAACGTGAACAAGCAATCTTGTGAGAACAACATCAAGGTCCTGAAAAAGGTCCGCGATGTATGCAGTAGCCAACTCGACGATGGAGTTTTGTCTGATTTGAACCGCGTGATTGATGAGCTGGAAAAAGCTCGTCATGGCGGTTTGGACGCAGAGGAGGCCAGCCGGCTTGCGCTGCGGGCACTTCAGATGATTGCTGTGCTGGTCCGCCTTATGACCGACATCAGTGATTGGATGAAGTGATGATGACGGGCTTCCCAAGCCCATTCTTTGTTTTTATGGACGCTCATGAATATTGGCAGCGCTATCCAGCTTTCGAGAACGAAGCGGAAGCTCTCGCAAGCCCAACTCGCAAAGCGAGCGGGAATTTCTGTTTCTTATCTTTCCCTGCTTGAGAGATCTCTTCGTGACCCCCCTCTTTCCACGCTCCAAAAAGTTGCCGCCGGCCTCAATGTACCGTTGGAGATACTTTTTTTCCTTGGAGCGGAAGGTCGAGAACTCTCTGGGTTAAACCAAGAACTGGCAGGTCAATTAGCAATTGCAGCGTTGGAGCTTTTGAATGAGCCTGAACCTCCGCAAGCCGATCTACCCTTGTAGGCCGATTAGTTCACTGAGTGCATTGGCGGGTACTCTGCGAGTGAGCGAAAGAAATTTGATCGAGATTGCAATGTCTGCCGATCAAATGTACCGAAGGGTCAAGCCAAAACCGGGTTCAAATCGGCAAACCTTTGATGCAAATATCCCATTAAAACCTCTTCACGCAAGGATCAAATCAAAAATCTTGATGCGGGTCAATTTTCCGGACTACCTCACCGGAAGTCTGAAGGGGCGTGATTACAAGGCAAATGCGGATTTGCATTCCAATAAAAATGTTGTAATTTGCGAGGATGTAAAAGGATTTTTTAATTCTGTATCTGCAGATCTTGTTTACGATCTTTGGCGAAATTTTTTCAAATTTTCCCCTGAAGTTGCGAGAGTCTTGACTCAACTCACAACAAAAGATGGGGGGTTGCCTCAAGGAGGAATTGCAAGTTCATTTTTGGCGAATTTAGTGTTATGGAGGGATGAGCCGCTACTCCAAGCAAAATTCGAAGCACGAGGAGTCGTTTATTCTCGGTATGTCGATGATATTGCGATATCTTCCGAAGCCCGCTTGGTGGAGGGTGAGAAAACCGAATTAATCGCTGCTGTGTATGGCATGTTGCGCAAAAATAATCTATATGCGCATCGCGCGAAGCATGAAATTACCCCGGCCACGAAGAGAATGATCACGACAAAACTTGTCGTTAACCGGGGGGCAGCGTTGCCGCCGGAGCGTCGAGCAAATGCCCGAGTTTCGGTGTTTCAAGTGGAAAAAATGGCTAATGAGAGCGTCAATTCCGACGAATTGAGGCACGCGCTAAATAAGGCCTCCAACCGCGTAGGCCAACTAGGTCGATTCCACCAAAATCTGGCGACCCCGCTTAAAAAGAGATTGTCGAAAATTCGTGAGTCTTTGCCAAATACCGTTGCTGAAGTAACTATCAGCAGATCGCCGATCCCGATTGAAGATGACGTGCTTACTCCTCCCTGGGAGGAGTGCAAGTTTTCAAAAAATAACAGGAAATAACTATGAGTTGGCCTGGAGAAAAATTGCTGATCCGATTGTGGGAGACAATTGAAAAAAGCGGGGCAGGTCTTATTCTGCCTTGGCAGATGAGAAGAGTCGGAATGACTGAGGCTCAGATTGCCAGCCATCGAATGCTTGTAATCGCAGCGGCTGAAAAGAAAATCGAAAAACTGCGCGAAGGTGATCTAAGTTCCGTTGAATTGTTGCCCATTGCCAACAATGCGCCAAACATGGCTGTAGCGGTGAAGATTGAGCCAACGTTGAATCCCGAGCAATTGACTAAAAATTTCACGGCTGCTCAATCGAGTGAGTATTTGCGCAGGGAAATAAATGTGGAAAGATCGATTGATCAGGCCGAGCGTGTGCTCCGAGCGGACGAAAGTGAACCGCCAGATCAAACTATTGATGTTGATTGGTTTTTTCGTTGGAGAGAGTATGCCGGGGGAGTCACATCCGACGCACTTCAACAATTATGGGGAAATGTACTTGCAGGTGAACTAAAAGCACCTGGTCTATTTGCTTACAGGACACTGGATTTTCTGAGAAACCTTACGCCAGACGAAGCCCGGCTAACTGAGCGGCTGGCGACGGTTATTGTTGAAAATAACAGATTGATTCACGGCCTATCACTCTTGCCGGCTAATAATGATAGAGGCGTCACTATCCCAATAAGTCAAAATGAGTTGCGATTGTTAGAGGAGTTGGGAATCCTAGCCGGGATTGCCATGCTCGGCTACTATGATGAAAAGCCCCCCTTTCCGGCGAAAGATGGAAAATATATTCATCTGTTCGCATGCAGGGGGCGCGGTATTTTGGCGACAACCGATGACCCAAGTAAAGCAACTCAAATTGGGTTTTATCAATTGACAAAATTAGGGAAAAATGTTTTGCAGCTTGTTCAGGTTGCAGCAGATGAAGATCATCTTATTAGTATAGGTCACTGGTTAATTCGCGATGGCTTTAAAGTGGAAATCGGCGATGTTATCGATAACCAAAATGGGACGCGAGGATTTAAAAATGGTGTTGCCGTGACGTTGCCCGTGGAGGGTGCCGATTGACGAAACTATTGATAAGAAAAAGATTGCAGTTCAAATTTATATCGTTGATTTCTTCGTCTTAGCATGAGCTGCCGAGTCACGATTCGATAAAACGCAACTGTCGTAGATATACTGTCTTGTCGCGCCCCAAAGCGCGATCGGGTTTGGAAGCCCGTTCGAAACTCTGCGACGAAAGCCGCAGCCACCCGCAAGGATCTGCGGCTTTTTCGTTCGCGCGCCAGTTTTTGGCGGCTCGGACGGGAGGGCGCGAGCCCTGCCGGTTTCTTGCAAGAGTTTCCCGGTCTTCCAACCCGTTCGAGCTGCCGCCATCGTTTGGAAGCGAGGGCGTCGGTTGTTGCAAACCGAAATTCTTGGGAGGCCACACATGGCTGAAACCACATCCGCATCCGCGCAAACGTCAAGCGCCCGCTCTACGTCCCTCAACCCCGAGTCACCCACCCTCGACACCCTCGCAATCCAAACCTGCGACGACGCCGAAAACCTCAACGAAATCCTTCGCGCCTACACCGCGTTCGAAAAGCTAATCGAAACCGGCGCCCCGGATGACAGCGAAGTGCTCACCCCCACCCGCAGCGAACTGAGCGCCTTGCTCGGCCTGCTCAACGAAGCGCTCGTGGCGCGCATCGACGCCGTCAACGCAGCCGCTGGCGACATGCGCCGGGCGCTGATGGCGCTGCAAGGCAGCAATAGCAGCAGCTTGCCCTCGGCGACGTAGCGGCCGGGCCGCCGGAGAGACGTCAACGCTTGCTCAAGGCCGACCCCTCGCAACAAACAAGCAAGTAAGTGAGTAGGCAGCGCGCCCCGCCAGCGGGCGCGCGCCGACCGGCTACCCTGCGCATCCCGTCCGCTTTCTTTCTCTCTTTCTTCCCCGACAAAGCCGATGCCAGCCGCGCCCACTGCCGACGACAACAACAGCAGCAGCAACCAGCCCGACGACCCCACCGTCCTCCCCGCCGCCTGGACCCGCCTGCGCGACATGGTCGCAGCGCGAACCCCCGTGGACGGCCGCACCGACGCGCTGTACCCGGGCCTGCGCTGCTACCGCTTCTCGCACCCGGTCCGCTACGAGAAAACCCAACGCCTCACGCCGGGCGTGGTGGTGGTCCTGCAGGGCCGCAAGACCGCGCACCTCGGCGGCGGCCGTTCGCTGGCCTACGGCGCCACGCAGTGCCTGGTGCTCGGGGCCGAGGTCGCGTGCCTCGGCACGGTCGTGGGGGCGAGCGCCGCGGCGCCGTACCTGGCCATTCATCTGGACCTGCCGCCCGACGTGCTGGTCAAGTCGGTCCTCGCGCTGGCCGAAGGCGGTGGAGGTGGTGGTGCGCTGCCGACCGAGCCCGCCCGCGTGCGCGAGCACTTCACGGCCCCGGTGGGGCCGGAGGTGGTGGAGGCCTTCGCCCGCCTGCTGCTGGCGGCCGATGACCCGGTGGACCGCCGCACGCTCGCGCCGCTGGCGGTCGAGGAGATCGTGCTGCGGCTGCTGCGCTCCGAGGCCGCCGCCGCCATCCGCAGCGCGAGCGCCGTCACCAAGGCCGGCGCCCGCATACAGACGGCCATCGGCTTCATGCGCCGCCATCTGGGCCGGCCGCTGTCGGTGGCCGAAATCGCGAGCCACGTCCACATGAGTCCCTCGCACTTCGCGCACAGCTTTCGCGAGGTGGCCGGCGTCACGCCGATGCGCTGCATTCGCGACCTGCGTCTGGAAGAGGCACGCTCGCTGATGCTGGGCACGGGGCTGCGCCCCGGCGATGCGGCCGCCCAGGTGGGGTTCGAGAGCGCGGCGCATTTCAACCGCGCGTTCCGCAGGCGGTTCGAGACGACGCCTGCGGAGTACGTGCGGCGGATGCAGGCGGGGTGATGCCGAAGTAGTGCCGATGTGGCTGCCTGCGTCTTCGCAGCCATGGTCAATTTGTTCGCAGCTTCGTGTCTTGGCGCGGGGGAGGGGGCTGGCTAACCTGCCTGCTCTCTCTTTTCATTCAGTCAATCAAGCCAACGCGAAGAAGAAATTGCCATGGACCCGATCAACGTCATCATCACTTTCGAAGCCAGGCCCGAGCGCGCATCCGCGTTCGCGGAACTCATGAACCAGGTCAAGCAGTCGCTGCCATCGGCGGACGGGTGCCGGGGCGTGCAGTTGTTCGGTCGCAGCGACAACGACTGCGTTTTCACGCTGGTCGAATCGTGGGCGTCGAAGGGGCAGCATCAGGCGCATATCGCGGGTGCGGTGGCGTCAGGGGCCTGGGATGCGCTGGCGAAGGAGCTGGTGCGGGCGCCTGTCAGTTGTTATTGCAGAGAGCTTTGAGGGTGTGAGGCGAGTGCATTGAAGGGCAGTGATTCGACCCTTCATCGCCGTTCCGCGTACGCACCCATTCACACCACCTGCGATAGCGGATGGGTGGCTCATACACTCATGCCGATCATGAGAACTGACCCGACTTACCAACCGCCAACGAGCCGCGAAGAATTGCTGCAGCGGTATGCACAAGGGGAGCGCAATTTCCCGGATACGGATCTCTGCGATGCCGACCTTTGCGGAGTGAAGCTCGATGGAGCGAACTTCGAGCCGTTCTCCTGGTTTCATAGTGCGGATTTCAGCGGCGCAAGTCTGCGTGGAACAAGCTTTCGCAATTGCAATATCAAGTGCGCTACGTTCAGGCAAGCCGACCTTACCAACGCGAATTTCGAGGAAGCGGCCATCGAGTCGATTGACTTGAGCAATGCGACGCTCCTCGGCGCGACCTTCCTTGGCGCAACGTTCTACGGCATCACGTTAGGACCGTCCGACCAGTTCCCATGACGGCATGGATCGGCTGCTCCATCTGATGAATGGGCGCCGCTTTCGATCTGAAGAAAACATTGAGCTTGCTATTGCCGCCGATCAACGCAATCCGATGGCCGAGCAGTTCGCAGGTTGCACCGCCGTAAGACAACACGCGGCCGCCAAGAGCCGGCGGATCGCCGACCACGAGAATTTTTCGCATCATCTCGGAACCTCCCTGTTGTGGTCTGGAGGTTCTAGAAGGATGCGGCCGATGACACTGTGGCTCAGGGTGAATCGGCTCGGAATTTGTCACGCTGCTCGCGGGGTTCGAATTTCTGCGACAGCTGTCGCAGAAAGTCCCCGGAGCCGCGGCCGAAAAAATATTTCGCATCCCCTGCATCCAAACGTGCATCTGGCGGGTAGTTCCCTTCAGCAGCGAGGAGCTGCTGACCTTCTACAACCCAGGAGTAATTCCATGCACACCTCCCGTTCGATCGCCGTCCTCGGCGCCATCTCCGCCGCTGCCGCCGTCCTCACCGCCTGCGGCTCGATGTCGATGGCCCCCACGTTCAACCAGTCCAGCCTGCCCCCGACCATCCAGGTGCCCGCCGGCAACAAGGTCGCCATGGAAACCGTCGGCGTGGGCGACATCACGTACGAATGCCGCGACAAGGCCAACACCCCCGGCGCGACCGAGTGGGTGTTCGTCGGCCCCGACGCGAAGCTGAACGACCGCAGCGGCAAGCAGGTCGGCAAGTACTACGGCCCGCCGGCCACCTGGGAGTCGAACGACGGCTCCAAGCTCACGGCCACGCAACTGGCGGTCGCACCGTCGGGCCCGACCAGCCTGCCGTTCCAGCTCGTGAAGGCCAACCCGGCCACGGGCTCGGGCGCGATGTCCGGCGTGACCTACATCCAGCGCGTGGCCCTGCAAGGCGGCGTGGCACCGGCGGCCGTGCCCTGCACGCCCGCCACCAAGGGCCAGAAGCAGGTCGTGAAGTACCAGGCCGACTACATCTTCTACAAGGCGTCCTGACAGGCATCCTGATGATTCGGGGGTGAATCTGCAGCGGTGCGCGGCTGCTCCACTACGATGGGGCCGCCCACCACCCGCCGCAGACCTTGCCTCCCACATCCACCGCCCCCTTCGACTACGACGCCGCGCTCATGGCCTGCGCCCGCGGCGACCGTACGGCGTTGCAGCAGCTCTACCAGCGTGAGAGCCGCTACCTGATGGGCGTGGCGCTGCGCATCGTGCGCCAGCGCCAGCAGGCCGAAGACGTGCTGCACGATGCCTTCATCAGCATCTGGCAGCGCGCGGCGAGCTTCAACCCCGCGCTCGGCGAAGGCCGGGGCTGGGTGTACAGCGTGGTGCGCCACGCGGCGCTGAACATGGTGCGCAACGGCGCGCGGCAGGTGAGCCTGGACGAGGACGCAGCTGAAGCGGTCGACGACCAGGCCTCGCTCGCGGCGTATGCGGCGGCGGGCGATCCGTTCGAGTTGCGCGCCGATCTGGGCCGGTTGCACGGCTGCCTCTCGAGGCTGGAGCCGGCGCGGCGCGATTGCATCCTCTATGCGTACGTCGAAGGCTGCTCGCATGGCGAAATCGCCGAGCGGCTGCAGACGCCGCTGGGCACGGTGAAAGCCTGGATCCAGCGCGGCATGCGCGCGCTGCGGGAGTGCATGGGATGAGCACCGCTGAAGACAAAGAAGACATCAACGACATCGACGGGCTGGCGGGCGAGTACGTGCTGGGCACGCTCTCGGCCACCGGGCGCGCGGCGGTCGAGGTGCGCATGCGCAACGAACCGGCGCTGCGCGAAGCCGTGCGCGCTTGGGAGGCGCGGCTGCAGCCGCTCACCGCACTGGCGGAGCCGGCCGATCCGTCGCCTTCGCTGTGGACGCGCATCGAGCGCAGCGTCGATGGGTTGGGCAGGGCGTCGAAGGCACAGGCTGCGGGCGTCGTCGGTTGGTGGAACAACCTCAAGCTCTGGCGCGGGCTGGCCGCGGGCGGCTTCGCCACGGCGGCGCTGCTGCTGGCGGTGGTGGTCACGCGCGTTGCGGCACCGCCGGCCACGCAGTACATGGTGGTGCTGGTCGCGCCCGAGAACAAGTCGCCGGGCTGGGTGATCCAGGCGAACTCGTCGCGTCAGCTCAACCTCGTGCCGCTGGGCACCTTCGACGTGCCGCCGCAGAAGACGCTGCAGTTCTGGACCAAGGCCGACCAGTGGCGCGGGCCGGTGTCGCTGGGCCTCGTCAAGCAGCAGGGTCAGACGCTGCGGATTCCCATCGACAAGCTGCCGCCGCTGGAGCCGAATCAGCTGTTCGAGCTGACGCTGGAGCCAGAGAACGGCTCGCCGATCGACCGGCCGACCGGGCCGATCCAGTTCATCGGGCGTGCGGTCAAGGTGATGTAGAGGCTGCGACCGCGGTCGATGTCCGGTGGCTGATCGCGGCGGCGATGCCGAGGGCGGCCATCAGCAAGCACAGCGCGAGGATCACCCAACCCGTCTGCGCCGTGCCGGCCAGCGCGCCGACCAGCAGGCCCGCCACCGGCTGGCTCAGGTTGTTGAGCAGCACGATCACGCCGGTGGTCTTGCCGTAGTCCTTGGCGGGAATGATCTTCTGCCGGTGCACGCGGATGTAGATGCTGAACATCTTGTCGAACCCCGTCACCAGCAGAAAGCCCAGCGCGTAGCCCCAATGGCTGGGGCTGATGGCGGTGAGCACGCCGCCGCCGAAGATCAACAGGAACGACACCACGCCCATCTTGCGCAGCGCGAACGCGCCGCGCGCAATGGCCAGCAGCACGACCACGGTGGCGACGGCGCCCAGCATCTGCAGGCCCGCGTAGTAGTTGGCCGAGCGCTGGTAGAGCCCGGTGACCAGCGCCGCCGAAGAAGCGAGCGTGACGCCGATGACGAGGTTGACGCCCGCCGTCACCACGGTGAGCCGCATCAGGCCGGGCAGGCGCAGCACGTGCAAGAGGGCGGTCTGGATGGGGCGCAGAAAGTGCCCCGGCTCGGCGTGCGGTTCATGAAGCAGCGGCACCGGGTTGCCGTGCCGCCAGTACGCGGTGGCGGCATCGGCCAGGAGGAACAGCGCCGCCGCCGCGCCGACCACGGCCTGCCACGGCCAGTGCGCAAAGAGCGCGGCCGCCACCAGCGGGCCGAGCACCATGCCGGTCTGCTCGGCGGTCTGCGCGTGGGCCAGCACGCGGTCGAAGCGGTGGCCGTTGGCAATCTGCGGCAGCATCACTTCGCGGGCCATCACGCCCTGCGTGGTGAGCACGCCGCACACGGCAGAGAGGCCCACGAGCCAGCCGATGCCGCCCATGGCCTCGCTGCCCAGCACGCCGAGCAGGCACACCAGCGCGCGAAAGATCTGGCTGCCGCGCAGGAGCTTGAGCGGCGAGACGCGGTCGCACAGCGCGCCGCAGACGGGGAATGACAGAAAGCGCGGAAAGGTCTCGGCCGCGAAGGCGTAGCCGGACCACGCCACGCTCTGCGTCACCTGGAACACCACGAGCGGCACCAGGAACAGCAGCATCTGGTCGGCCAGCCGGGAGACGAATAGCGAGAAGAGGAACGCGGGGAATTTCATCGTCGTGCCCGTGCCGACCCCGAGGGCGAAAGGGTGAGGGGCGCGGCGTCGGCGGGCATGTGCTGAAGATAATCGAAACATGATCGCGCTCGACTGCTACTACAGCCTCTCCTCCCCCTGGGCCTACCTGGGCGGCCCGCAACTGCAGGACATCGTGCGCCGCCATCACGTGCGGCTCACGCTCAAGCCCTACGACTTCCAGGCGGTGGTGCCGCAGACCGGCGGCATTCCGCTCAAGACCCGCCCCGAGCCGCGCCGCACGTACCACGCGCTCGAACTGGCGCGCTGGAGCGAGCACCTCGGCATGCCGATGAACCTGGAACCCGCGCACTACCCGAAGGGCGCGCCGAGCGATCCCAACTGGAACAAGTACGCGGGCTGGATGGTGATCGCCGCGCAGCTCAAGGGGCTCGATGCCCAGCCGCTCTCGCACGCGTTGCTGCGCGCGCTGTGGGCCGAGGAGCGCGACACCTCGCAGGCCGATGTGCGCATCGCGGTGGCCGACGAGAACGGCTACGACGGCGCCTCGCTGCAGGCGCTGGAGCAGTCGGCGGAGACGCTGGCGGTGTACCGCGCGAACAGTGCGGAGGCGGTGGAGGCGGGCGTGTTCGGGGCACCGACTTTCATCCTGAACGGCGAGCGGTTCTGGGGGCAGGACCGGTTGGCCTTTCTCGACCGGGCGCTGGACAAGTTGCGCGCGGCGGGCTGAACGCCCGGCCGCGTCTTCATCGCACGAACGACCGCGGCAGCAGCGCCGGCACCAGCGTGCGGTTCATGCGTTCGCGCCACCAGCGCAGCGCCTGTCCCTTCGCACCGGTCTTCCACGCAAGCCAGAACACCTCGGGCGCGCGCGGCTCCTCGGTCGGCAGTTCGACCAGCGTGCCGCGTGCGAGCTCGTTGGCGATGCAGGCGCGCGGCAGAAAGCCGTGGCCGAGGCCGGCCACCTGGCAGGCGACCTTCGCGGCCATCGACGGCACGGTGATGCGGGGCTGCCCCGCGAGCAGGCCCACGGTGCGATCCGACAGCGTGCGGGCGCTGTCGCCCACCACGATGGCATTGCAGTCGAGCAGGTCGCCGCGCTGCAGCGGCCGGCCCAGCCGCGTGAGCGGGTGCGTGGGCGCGACGCAGAACGCGAACTCGAGGCTGCCCACGGTCGCCGCCTGGTAGCCGCCGCCGGCCGGGCCTTCGCCCGCGGCGATGACGATGTCGGCGCGCCCCTCGCGCAGCGCCTCCCAGCTGCCGGTGAGCGCCTCGCAGCCCACGCGCAGCCGCGTGCCGCAGCGCAGGTCTTCGAAGGCGCGGATGTCGTCGATGAGCGCCTCGGTGGGAATGAGCGAGTCGTGCACCAGCCGAAGCTCCGACTCGTAGCCGGTGGCGATCTGCCGCATGCGCGATTCGAGGTCGCTCGCGGCGCTGAGGAGCCAGCGGCCTTCCTTCAGCATTTCTTCGCCGACGGCGGTGAGCGTCACGCGCGGGCCGTTGCGCTCGAACAGCAGCATGCCGAGCTGTTCCTCGAGCTTGCCGACCGCGTACGAGATGGTCGAGGGCACCTTGTTCAGGCGCGTGGCGGCGGCGGCGAAGGAGCCGTGGCGCGCGATGGCGTCGACGACCTCGATGGCTTCCAGGCTGAGTTTGAGCACGCGGCGGTTCTCCGTGAAAAAGGAATGATCGAAAACTTCGATGATTGACGATGAAAAGTTTCGTCGATGACAGGGGTTCGGAACCAGATGATTCAGCCCATGCCAAGGAGATTTCCTCCGAAAGCAATTGTGAATCCAATCGATCGTCTGTTCAAACAAAAGGAGTATTTCCATGTCCATCAAAGCCACCCCGACCGCCGGTTCCAAGCTGCTCACCCCCGCCGACCACACGCTCGTGATGATCGACTTCCAGTCGCAGATGGCCTTTGCCACGCACTCGATCGATGCGGTGAACCTGCGCAACAACGCGGCGCTGGTGGCACAGGCCGCGGCCGGCTTCAAGGTCTCGACGATCCTGACGACCGTGGCCGAGAAGAGCTTCTCGGGCCCGATGTTCAGCGAGATCACCGACGCTTTCCCGGGCCAGAAGATGCTCGACCGCACCTCGATGAACACCTGGGAAGACGCCGCCGTGATCGACCGCGTGAACGAGATCGGCAAGCCGCGCATCGTGCTCGCGGGCCTGTGGACCAGCGTGTGCATCGTGGGCCCGGCGCTGTCGGCGCTCGACCAGGGCTTCGAGGTGTACGTGATCGCCGATGCCTGCGGCGACGTGTCCGCCGAAGCGCACAACCGCGCGATGGACCGCATGGTGCAGGCCGGCGCACGGCCGATGACCTCGCTGCAATACCTGCTGGAGCTGCAGCGCGACTGGGCGCGCGGCGACACCTACGAGCTGACCACCGGCATCGCCAGGAAGGTCGGCGGCGCTTACGGCCTGGGCGTGACCTACGCCAAGACGATGTTCGGCGCACACGAAGGTTGAGCGCGAGCAACCAGCCAAGGAAAGAAGCGCCCGCCATGAAGACCTACGTCGTTTCCCTCGCGCTCGGCCTTCTGGTCGGCGTGATCTATGCGCTCTTCCAGGTGCGCTCGCCGGCGCCGCCGGTGATCGCCCTGGTGGGGCTCCTGGGCATCCTGCTCGGCGAGCAGATCCCGCCGCTGATCAAGAGCTTCATCGCCCCGCCGGTGACCGCCACCTCATGGCTGCAGCACCAGGTCAAGCCGCATGTGTTCGGCGAGTTGCCCAAGTGCGCGCAGCCTTCCGCGGTGAAAGCCGCCGACGCTTCGCCGTCCGACCGGCACAGCGCATGACGTCTCCCGTCCACCCCGATCCGAAGCGCCGTCGCCTCCTCGGCGCGCTCGGCGCCACCCTCGCAGCCCCCGGCCTTGCCGCCGCTTCTTTCTCCGACACCATGGCCCACACCGACACCCCCGACCTCATCCTGCGCAACGGCCGCTTCACCACGCTGGACCGTTCCAACCCCACGGCCGACGCGGTGGCGATCAAGGACGGCCGCTTCACCCGCGTGGGCCGCGCCGAAGACGTGATGGCGCTGGCCGGCAGCAACACCCGCGTGATCGACCTGCAGGGCAAGCGCGTGCTGCCGGGGTTGATCGACAACCACCTGCACATCATTCGCGGCGGGCTCAACTACAACATGGAGCTGCGCTGGGACGGCGTGCGCAGCCTGGCCGATGCGATGGCCATGCTCCGGCGGCAAGTGGCGATCACGCCCGCGCCGCAGTGGGTGCGCGTGGTGGGCGGCTTCACCGAGCACCAGTTCGCCGAGAAGCGCTTGCCGACCATCGCCGAACTCAACGCGGTGGCGCCGGACACGCCGGTCTTCATCCTGCACCTGTACGACCGCGCGCTGCTCAACGGTGCCGCGCTGCGCGCCGTGGGCTACACCAAGGACACGCCCGCGCCGCCCGGCGGCGAGATCGTGCGCGACAGCGCCGGCAACCCCACGGGCCTGCTGCTCGCCAAGCCGAACGCGGCCATCCTCTACGCGACGCTGGCCAAGGGGCCGAAGCTGCCGTTCGACTACCAGCTCAATTCCACGCGCCACTTCATGCGCGAGCTCAACCGCCTGGGCGTGACCGGCGCCATCGACGCGGGTGGCGGCAACCAGAATTTTCCCGACGACTACGAAGTCATCCGCAAGCTGCACGACGACGGGCAGCTCACGATCCGCCTGGCCTACAACCTCTTCACGCAGAAGCCCAAGGCCGAGAAGGAAGACTTCCTCAACTGGACGGCGAACTCGACATACAAGCAGGGCGACGACTACTTCCGCCACAACGGCGCGGGCGAGATGCTGGTGTTCTCGGCCGCCGACTTCGAAGACTTCCGCCAGCCGCGCCCCGACATGGCGCCCGAGATGGAGGGCGAGCTCGAAGGCGTGGTGCGCATCCTGGCGCAGAACCGCTGGCCGTGGCGCATGCATGCGACCTATGACGAAACCATCGGCCGGTCCCTCGACGTGTTCGAGAAGGTCAACAAGGACACCCCGCTCGCGGGCCTGAACTGGTTCTTCGACCACGCCGAGACGATCTCCGAGAAGTCGATGGACCGCATCGCCGCGCTGGGCGGCGGCGTGGCGGTGCAGCACCGCATGGCCTACCAGGGCGAGTATTTCGTGGAGCGATACGGCCCCGGCGCGGCCGAGGCCACGCCGCCGGTCAAGCGCATGCTCGAGAAGGGCATGAAGGTCTCGGCGGGCACCGACGCCACGCGCGTGGCGTCGTACAACCCGTGGGTGTCGCTGTCGTGGCTGGTCACGGGCAAGACGGTGGGCGGCATGCAGCTCTACCCGCAGCGCAACTGCCTGGACCGCGAAGGCGCGCTGCGCATGTGGACCGAGAACGTCACCTGGTTCTCGAACGAGCAAGGCAAGAAGGGCCGCATCGAGGCCGGGCAGCTCGCCGACCTCGTGGTGCCCGACCGCGATTTCTTCGCGTGTGCCGAATCGGAGATCGCCGACACGACGGCGCTGCTCACGATGGTGGGCGGCAAGGTGGTCTACGGCGCCGGCCCCTTCGCCGCGCATGACGAAGGCACGCTGCCGCCGGCCATGCCCGACTGGTCGCCTGCGCGCACTTTCGGTGGTTACGCCGGCTGGGCCGACACGGCTGAAGGTGCGCCCCTGCAGAAGGTGATGCGCAACGCTGCCATGTCCTGCGCCTGCGCCAACGACTGCAACGTGCACGGCCACCAGCACGCGACGGCCTGGAGCAGCAAGCTGCCCATTGCCGACCTGAAGAGCTTCTGGGGCGCGCTGGGCTGCGCCTGCTGGGCGGTGTGATGAAGACGATGCACGGGACCCTTTCACCCGCCGTTCGCTGGGTCGCCCTGTTGCTGCTGTGCGCGGCCTACCTGCAGGGCGGGCTGAACAAGGCGATGGATTTCAACGCGGCCATCGGCGAGATGAACCACTTCGGCCTGTCGCCCGCAGGGCCGCTGGCCGTGGCGGTGATCGTGCTGGAGCTGGGCGCCGCGGCGCTGATCCTCACCGGCTTCGGGCGCTGGCTCGGCGCGCTGGCGCTCGGGGGCTTCACGCTGATGGCGACCTTCGTCGCGCTGCGTTTCTGGGAACTGCCGGTGGGACCCGAGCGCTTCATGGCGGCCAATTCCTTCTTCGAGCACCTGGGCCTGGTCGGCGGCTTCCTGCTCGTCGCCTGGCTCGACCTGAAAGAGCGTGCCCATGTCTGAACCCCAGAAAACCGCCGGCGCCTTCGCGCCGCTGCGCCAGCCGGTCTTCGCCGTGCTGTGGGCCGCCACGGTGCTCGGCAACATCGGCAGCTTCATGCGCGACGTGGCCAGCTCGTGGCTGGTGACCGACCTCTCGGCGAGCCCGACGGCGGTGGCGCTGATCCAGACGGCGGCCACGCTGCCGATCTTCCTGCTGGCGATTCCGGCCGGGGTGCTGTCGGACATCCTGGACCGGCGGCGCTTCCTGATCTTCGTGCAGGTGTTGCTGGGCGCGGTGAGCGGCACGCTGCTGGTGCTGTCGCACACCGGCTCGCTCACCGTCCAATACCTGATCGCGCTGACTTTCGTGGGCGGCATCGGCGCGGCGCTGATGGGGCCGACCTGGCAGTCGATCGTGCCGGAGCTGGTGCCGCGCAGCGACCTGAAGAGCGCGGTGGCGCTGAACTCGCTGGGCATCAACATCGCGCGCTCCATCGGGCCGGCGGCCGGCGGGCTGATTCTGGCGAGCTTCGGCGCGGCAGCCACCTACGGGCTGGATGTGCTGAGCTATGTGTTCGTGATCGCGGCGCTGCTGTGGTGGAAGCGGCCGGCGGCCGTGGACAGCGGGCTTTCGGAGAATTTCCTCGGCGCCTTCCGTGCCGGCTTGCGCTACACGCGGGCCAGCAAGGAACTGCATGTGGTGCTGCTGCGCGCGGCGGTGTTCTTCCTGTTCGCGAGTTCGGTGTGGGCGCTGCTGCCGCTGGTGGCGCGCCAGATGCTCGGCGGCACGGCCGGCTTCTACGGCGTCCTGCTGGGCGCGGTGGGTGCGGGCGCGATTGCCGGTGCATTGGTCATGCCGCGCTTGCGCGCACGGCTCGACGCCGACGGCATGCTGCTGCTGGCCTCGCTGCTCAGCGCCGCCGTGATGGGAGGCCTGGTCTTCGCGCCGCCGCAGTGGCTTGCGGTGCTGCTGATGTTGCTGCTGGGCCTGGGCTGGATCATCGCGCTCACCACGCTCAACGGGGTGGCGCAGTCGATCCTGCCGAACTGGGTGCGCGGGCGCGGGCTGGCCGTGTACCTCACGGTGTTCAACGGCGCGATGGCGGCCGGCAGCCTGGGCTGGGGCCTGATCGCGCAGCAGGTCGGCGTGCCGGCCACGCTGGTGGCAGGCGCGGTGGGGCTGGTGGTGATGGGGCTCGTGTTCCATCGCGTACGGCTGCCCGCCGGCGAGGCCGACTTGCAGGCCTCGAACCACTGGCCCGAACCGCTGCTGGCCGAGCCCGTGGCGCATGACCGCGGGCCCGTGATGATCCAGGTCGAGTACCGCATCCGCAAGGAAGACCGGCCGGCGTTCCTCGAGGCGATGAAGCGGCTGTCGCTCGAGCGCCGCCGCGACGGCGCCTACGCCTGGGGTGTGCACGAGCACACAGCGGATGCGGAGCGCGTGATGGAGTGGTTCCTCGTCGAATCCTGGGCCGAGCACCTGCGCCAGCACCACCGCGTGTCGCACGCCGACGCCGACCTGCAGGCCGAGGCGCTGCGCTTTCACATCGGGCCGAACAAGCCCGAGGTGCACCACTTCCTGGCGCTCTGAGCGGCGCTAACCCTTTCACCCTTTCCTTTCATCAACCACACGGAAAAACCATGACAACACTGACCCTTCGCGACGGCACCGAGCTCTACTACAAGGACTGGGGCAGCGGCCAGCCCATTCTCTTCAGCCACGGCTGGCCGCTGAGCGCCGACATGTGGGACGCCCAGATGCTGTTCTTCGCCGAGCGCGGCTACCGCGTCATCGCGTTCGACCGCCGCGGCTTCGGCCGCTCGAGTCAGCCCTGGACCGGCTACGACTACGACACCTTCGCCGACGACATCGCCGAGCTGATCGAGAAGCTCGACCTGCAGGACGTGGTCCTCGCAGGCTTCTCGATGGGCGGCGGCGACGTGACGCGCTACATCGCGCGCAAGGGCAGCGCGCGGGTGGCCAAGCTCGCGCTCATCAGCGCCGTGACGCCGCTCTTCATGAAGACGGCCGACCACCCGGTGGGCCCCGACGCCCCGGTGTTCGCGGGCATCCGCGCCGGGCTGGCCGCCGACCGGCCGCAGTTCCTCGACGACTTCAGCACGCTTTTCTACGGCACCAACCGCCCTGGCGCGAAGGTGTCGCAGGGCGTGTTCAAGCAGACGCTGCAGATCGCGCTGCAGGCCTCGATCAAGGCCACCATCGACTGTGTGACGGCGTTCTCCGAGACCGACTTCCGCCCCGACATGGCGAAGATCGACGTGCCCACGCTCGTGATTCACGGTGACGACGACCAGGTCGTGCCGTTCGAGGCCACGGGCAAGCTGGCGGCCGAAATGATCGAAGGCAGCCAGCTCAAGGTGTATGCCGGCGCGCCGCACGCCACCTGCACCACGCATGCGGCGCAGGTGAACGCCGACCTGCTGGCGTTCATCCAGGGCTGAGGCAAGGCACGCGGAAAGGGCCGTGCCCTGCGGCCCTTTCCGCGCGAAGGGCGGCGCCGGTGGCGATAATCCCCCGATGCGAATCCGCTTTACCAAGATGCAGGGAGCCGGCAACGATTTCGTCGTGCTGGACGAAACACGCGGCACGCTGGGCCTCACGGCCGCGCAGTACCGCTTCCTGGCCGACCGCCATTTCGGCGTCGGCGCCGACCAGATCCTCACCGTGCGCCCGTCGCCGGCCGAGGGCATCGACTTCCAGTACGTGATCCACAACGCCGACGGCGGCGAGGTCGAGCAGTGCGGCAACGGCGCGCGCTGCTTCATGCGCTTCGTGAAGGAACACAAGCTCACCGACAAGTCCGAAGTGCGCGTGCAGACGCTGGCCGGCGTGATCGAGCCGCGCATGGGCGCCGACGGCCGGGTGACGGTGGACATGGGCGCCCCTGTCTTCGAGGCCGCGCGCGTGCCCTTCGACACCGCCGGGCTCGATGCGCAGCCCGACGGTTCGTGGGAAAAGTGGCACCTTGCCCTGGGCACCCGCGCCGGCAGCGCCATCGTTTCGGTCGCGGTGCTCTCGATGGGCAATCCGCATGCGGTGCAGGTGGTCGACGACGTCGACACCGCCCCGGTGGCCGAGCAGGGCCCGCAGATCGAGCACCACCCGCGCTTTCCGCAGCGGGTGAACGCGGGTTTCATGCAGGTGGTCGACCGCTCCCACATCAAGCTGCGGGTGTTCGAGCGCGGCGCCGGCGAAACCCTGGCCTGCGGCACCGGCGCCTGCGCCGCGGTGGTGGCGGGCATCCGGCTCGGGCTGCTGGACCGGCGCGTCGACGTGCAGACGCACGGCGGCATCCTCACGATCGAATGGCAGGGCGAGGGCCAGCCGGTGCTCATGACGGGCCCGGCCACGACGGTGTTCGAGGGCGACATCGACGTGCCCGACCTCGCGGAGCAGCCATGACCTCATTCACTCACGACAACGACGCCATGAACCCGATCACCGAAGACGACATCGCCAACTACCTGGCGAACACGCCCGACTTCTTCGAGCGCCATGCCCAGTTGCTGGCGCAGGTGCAGCTCACCAGCCCCCACGGCAACCGCGCCGTGAGCCTGCAGGAGCGCCAGGCCGAGATGCTGCGCGAGAAGATCAAGGCGCTCGAGCACCGCCTGATGGACATGGTGCGCCACGGCACCGAAAACGTCGTCATCGCCGACCGGCTGCAGCGCTGGACCAGTGGCCTATTGACCACGCGCGACCCGCGCAGCCTGCCGTACCGCATTGCGGTCGACCTGCAGTCGCTGTTCCTGGTGCCGCAGACGGCCATCAAGGTGTGGGACTGCAGCAGCGAATACCTGAACGAAGCCTATGCCCAGTGGGTGAGCGACGACGTGAAGGCGCTGGCCACCTCGCTGACCTCGCCGTACTGCGGGCTGAACTCGGGCTTCGAGGCCGCCAACTGGCTGCCGGAGCCGCAGGCGGCGCTGTCGATCGCGCTGATTCCGCTGCGCGCCGATGCCGAATCGCCGGCCTTCGGCCTCCTGGTGCTGGCGTCGCCCGACGCACAGCGCTTCAACGCCGAGATGGGCACCGACTTTCTCGAGCGCATCGCCGAGCTGGCCTCGGGCGGGCTCTCGCGGCTGCGTCCTTGAACCGGCCGCGCTGGCTGCGCCGGCCGTGGCAGGTCGCGCTTCTCGGCGCGCTGCTGGTTCTGGCGCTGGTCTATGCGGCGATCGCCGTCGTCGTCTGGCAGCGCGCCGACGAGGTGCTCCACAACCCTCCGCAAAGGCCCGCCGATGCGGCGCTGATCCTGGGCAGCCGGGCGTATCTGGACGGCAAGCCGAATCCCTGCCTCACGGGGCGCGTCGACACGGGCATCGCGCTCGCGCAGGCCGGGCGGGTGAAGCAGCTGGTGTTCACGGGCGGCGTCGACAGCGAAGACGGGCGCATCGAAGCCGATGTGATGCAGCAGCACGCGCAGGGCGTGGGCTTTGCGGGGCCGATGCTGCAGGAGCCTGTGTCGACCTCGACGCGGCTGAATCTTTCGCTCTCGCGGCCGCTGCTGCAGGCGGCCGGGGTGCGCAGCGTGGTGATCGTGTCGGAGCCCTACCACTTGTGGCGCGTCGAGCGCCTGGTGCGCATGAGCGGTTTCGACCAGACCTTCGACGTGCAGTACGCCGCCGCGCCGACCTCGTGCTGGCGGCGCTGGGGCATGCTGTTCAAGGGCGCATTGCGCGAGCCGGCGGCCATCATCAACAATGCCGGCCATGGCTATCTCTTCTGAGCCGAACGCATCCGCTCCTCCGGACTGGATCGCGAAGTACCTGGAGCATGTGCGCGTCGAGCGCCGGCTCGCGGCGCGCACGGTCGAGCTCTACGCCTTCCACCTGCAGGCGCTCCGGGAGAACGCGGCCGAGGCCAAGCTGCCGCTGGACCGCGTGCAGACCGCCCACATCCGTCGCTGGATGGCCAAGCTGCACAGCGCCGGGCGCGAGCCGCGCGGCATTGCGCTGGTACTCTCGTGCTGGCGCAGCTTTTATCGCTGGCTCGGGCATGAAGGGCTGATCGGTTTCAACCCGGTGCAGGACGTGCACGCGCCCAAGGCCGGCCGGCCGCTGCCCAAGGCGCTGGGCGTGGACGATGCGGTGCGGCTCGCCGAACTGCACGACGAAGACGCCGACCCGTGGATCGAAGCGCGCGACCGCGCCATCGTCGAGTTGCTCTATGGCTGCGGCCTGCGCGTGAGCGAGCTCACGGGGCTCGATGCGCAGGCGAGCAACACCGCGCTCGGCTGGGTCGATCTCGACGCGAAGGAGGCCAACGTGCTCGGCAAGGGCAGCAAGCGCCGCATCGTGCCGGTGGGCGGCAAGGCGGCCGAGGCGCTGCAGGAATGGCTCGATGTGCGCGGCGACCGAGTGGTGCCGGCGCTTTTCGTCAGCGCCAAAGGGGCGCGGATGTCGTCGCAAGCCGTGTGGAAGCTGCTGCGCGAGCGCAGCCTGAAGGCCGGCCTCGCGGCGCCGGTGCATCCGCACATGCTGCGGCATTCGTTCGCGAGCCATGTGCTGCAGTCGAGCAGCGACCTGCGCGCGGTGCAGGAGCTGCTGGGCCACGCGAACATCGCGACCACGCAGGTCTATACGCGGCTGGATTTCCAGCATCTGGCGAAGGTCTATGACGCGGCACATCCCCGTGCCAAGGCCCGGACCGACAAAGACAAGTAAGCAAGCAAGTCAAAAAATGAAAACCCTTCGCCTCAAACCCGGCAAAGAGCGCTCGATGCAGCGCCGCCATCCCTGGGTCTTCGAATCCGCCATTGCGCGCGGCGGTGCCGACTCGGGCGAGACGGTGCGCGTGGAATCCCACGACGGCGCGTTCCTCGCGTGGGCGGCGTTCAGCCCGATCTCCAAGATCCGCGCGCGGGCCTGGAGCTTCGTGGAAACGCAGCGCATCGACGCGGCGTTCCTCGCATCGGTGTGCGAGCGCGCCGTGCGGGCTCGGGGCCTGTTCGATCTGCAGAGCGACGGCGTGCGGCTGGTGCATGGCGAGGCCGATGGCCTGCCGGGGCTGATCGTCGACCGCTACGGCGACACCTTGGTCGCGCAGTTCCTCTCGGCCGGCGTCGAGCGCTGGAAAGACGTGATCGCCGACGCGCTGCTCAAGGCCACGGGCCTCGCCAAGCTCTACGAGCGCTCCGATGCCAGCGGCCGCGAGCGCGAAGGCCTGAAGCCGGTCACGGGCTGGCTGCGCGGGGAGGGCGCCACCGAGATGACGATCCGCGAGCACGACTGGAAACTCTCGCTCGACATCGCGACCGGCCACAAGACCGGCTTCTACCTCGACCAGCGCGACAGCCGCCAGCGCTTTGCCGAACTCGCGAAACACCGGCGCTTCAGGCGCGTGCTGAACTGCTTCTGCTACACGGGCGGGTTCACCGTCGCGGCGCTGGCGGGGCTCAAGGCCGCGGATGCGCTCGACGGGGCCGAGCTGGTGTCGGTCGATTCGTCGCAGCCGGCGCTGAACTTCGCGCGCGCCAACATCGCGCTCAACGGTTTCGGCGGCGAAGGCTCGGGCGTGAAGACCGAGTTTCTCGACGCCAACGTGAACACGGTGCTGCGCGAGTTCATCGACCAGGGCCGCACCTTCGACGCCATCGTGCTCGACCCGCCGAAGTTCGCGCCCACGGCGGCGCATGCCGAGCGCGCGGCGCGGGCCTACAAGGACATCAACCGCCTCGCGCTCAAGATCCTGGAGCCGGGCGGCGTGCTGCTGACGTTTTCGTGTTCGGGCGGCATCAGCGCCGACCTGTTCCACAAGATCGTGGCCTCGGCCGGGCTGGACGCGAACGTGGACGGTTACATCAGCGAACGACTGGGCGCGGCCCCGGACCACCCGATGACCATCGAATTCCCGGAAGGGGAGTACTTGAAGGGCCTGGTGGTGGTCAGAAAACCCGCTTGACCCCTTCGCCAACGCAACTCAGTGGCATTGGCTAAACTGCCCGCCACCTCCCGTTTTTAGTTTTCCGCTTCGGAGCACCCCTCATGGCCCTCATCCCCGCGACCATCCTCACCGGCTTTCTCGGCTCGGGCAAAACCACGCTGCTCAAGCGCATCCTGACCGAGGCCCACGGCCAGAAGATCGCGGTCATCGAGAACGAGTTCGGCGAAGAGAACATCGACAGCGACATCCTCGTGACCGAATCGAAGGAGCAGATCATCCAGATGAGCAACGGCTGCGTCTGCTGCACCATCCGCGAAGACCTGCGCGAAGCGCTGCAACTGCTGGCCGCCAAGAAGCGCCAGGGCCTGCTGGATTTCGACCGCGTGGTGATCGAGACCACCGGCCTCGCAGACCCCGGCCCCGTGGCGCAGACCTTCTTCATGGACGACGAGATCGCCGAGAGCTACCTGCTCGACTCGATCCTCACGCTGGTCGATGCCAAGCACGCACCGCAGCAGCTCAACGACCGCCAGGAAGCGCGCCGCCAGGTGGGCTTTGCCGACCAGATCTTCATCAGCAAGAGCGAGCTGGTGTCGGCCGAAGAGACCGATGCGCTGATCCATCGCTTGAAGCACATGAACCCGCGCGCGCCGCAGCAGAAGGCGCATTTCGGCGACGTGCCGCTCAAGGACATCTTCGACCTGCGCGGCTTCAACCTGAACGCCAAGCTGGACATCGACCCCGACTTCCTGAAGGAAGACGACCACGATCACCACGACCATGACCACGCGCATGGCGAGCATTGCGACCACCCCTCGCACAAGCACGAAGGCCACGGCCACCATCACCACACCGACGACGACGTGAAGAGCTTCGTCTACAAGGCCGACCGCGCCTTCGACCCGGCCAAGCTGGAAGACTTTTTGGGCGCCATCGTCAACATCTACGGCCCGCGCATGCTGCGCTACAAGGGCGTGCTGAACATGAAGGGCACCGAGCGCAAGGTGATCTTCCAGGGCGTGCACCAGCTGATGGGCAGCGACCTGGGCCCGGAGTGGGGCAAGGACGAGAACCGCCAGAGCCGCATGGTGTTCATTGGCATCGAGCTGCCGCGCGAGATCCTCGAGCAGGGGCTCGAGCAGTGCCTGGTCTGAAGCCCTGACTTGCTCCTTCCCCCTTTGGGGGAAGGTTGGGATGGGGGCACGCGTGGCCGTCGAGGCTGCGTGGCGTTGAATGCCGCTGTGCCCCCACCCCGGCCCTCCCCCAGCGGGGGAGGGGGAAATACCTTACTTGCCCAGCGCGTTCAGCGGCTTGCCGTTGACCTTCAGGCTGCCTTCGCTGAATTCGATCTGCCCGGTGACGTGTTCGCCATCGCGCTTGACGAAGCCCTTTTCCTCGCCTTGCTCGACCAGCCCCGCGACCATTTCGGGCGGCGGCGTCTGGCCGCTTTCGGCGCCGGTCGCGGCGATCTGCTCGAGCCACTGCACCGGCAGCCGCGCATTGGCCTTGACCACGCCGCGCTTCAGGAGCAGCGCCATGCCCGGGGCCTGCAGGTCTTCGTCGGTCACGCCGACCATGCCGGCCGTGTAGCTGACTTCGCCGCGCTTGCCGCCGATCTCGACCACCATCTTGTCCAGGCCGAACTCGGGGCTGTACTTGGCCATGGCCTTCAGATCCGGGGCGAGCTGGTCGGCCAGCGCCTTCATCGCGGCCTGCGTGGCCTTGCTGCTCTTGCCGCAGCCGGCGGCCGCGGTGGACTGCAGGTAGGCGTCGGCCAGCTTCTTGTAGCCGGCGGCGTGGATGCGGCGGGCGCCGCTGGACATCTCGAACTTGTCGATGCTCGTCTCGCCGATCTTGCCCTGGCCCTTGAGGGCGGCGTCCGAGGCGTAGAGGCCGTCCTTGATGGTGGCCTCGCCGGTCAGGTCGACGTTCTGCAGCAGCACCTTCAGGGGCTTGTGCGTGCCGGCTGGCGCGTCGGCATCGGCGTTGCCCGCGAGGCCCTTGGTGGCGGAGAACTCGAAGGCCTCGAGGCGGCCTTCGGTCTTGCCGGTGGCCAGGAACCAGCCCGCGCTGTTGTCCATGTCGGCCTTGGCGGTGAGCTTGCCCATCTTCATCTGCAGGCCCTTGGCGGGGTCGTTGAAGTCCAGGCCGGGCATCGTCATGTCGTAGCGCGCCTTGGTGCGCGCGGCATTCACCTCGATGTGGGCCTGTGCGCCTTGCCAGGCGAGCTGGCCCTTGCCTTCTTCGGCCAGCTTGACGGGCGCGACGGCCATGTCGATGGCATAGCTGCCGTCGAAGCCGACCTTGGTGAATGCCGTCAGCGGCTTGGCCTTGCCGAACAGTTTCTCGGCCTCGGCCTGGCCCTTGATGTCGAGCACCAGTTCGCTGTCGATGGTGGCCGCCGCGAACTTGCCGCCGGCGATCGGACCGTGGTGGATGGTGTCGCGGAAGGTGAGGCGCAAGGGCTTGGGCGGCTTGGCCTCGGTCTCGTCGCGGTCTTCGTCTTCCTCCGGCTGCTCCTCGCCTTCGGCGGGCTTGGCGGCGGGCGCCTGCGCCACGGCGGGGGCGGTGGGGGTATCGGCCGCGCAGCCGATTTCCAGCGTGACCGTGCTGACGGCGCCGAAGAAGCCGCGCTCGTATTTGCGCTCGGTCACGCGCACCAGCGCGGTCTGCTTGGGCATCTCGTCGAGTGCGGTGTCGTAGATCGAGCGGACCTTCGAACCGGTCCACCAGGTGCTCCCTCCGTACGCGACGACGATGGCCGCGGCCACCGCTCCCAGAACTGCTTTCTTGCTCAAGGCTTGCTTTCTTTTATCGAATGATCGGATGGGCCCGTGCCGCTCCAGGGCAATGCGGGCCTCGCGCCACCCCCTCCGGCGACGCCGGCCGATGCTACCGGAGGCGACCGGCATGCAGACACATCGCCCGCGGTTTCGAGTTCTCTATACAATCGCGCGCCTGTTCCGGGAGCCACGTCCCGTCCGTTGGACAAGATGTGACTTCCGGCACGGGGCGCCGCACGTTTCTGCAGGGCTTTCGGGGGTATAACCCCGGGGTTCGCAAACGCGAGCACCCCGACAACGTGGAGCCCGCGCGGCACGAAAGCCGCGAGTGGTTCCCATGGGAGGAGACACCCAGTGAAAGCGCGTTCCAGTTCGTCCAAGGAGCCAGTCACCGTGAAGAAACCCGCCGCCAAGGCCACGCCAGCATCCAAGCCCGCCGCAAAGAAGGCGCCGGCTGTACCCGCGGCGAAAAAGGTTTCCGCCACCGCGAAAGCGCCTGCAACGAAGGAGAAAAGCGCGTCCAAAAAGCCCGCAGCACCACCGGTCAAGGCCGCAACCGCTGCAAAGAAGTCCGTCAAGCCCGCCAAGCCTGCAACAGCAACCAAGACCGCAGGCACGGGTCCATCGTCATCCAAACCCGTCGGCCGCCCTGCTGCCGTTCCTTCTGCTCCCCCGATCCCCATGAAAAAAACGGCTGCCGCCTCCTCTTCCGCCCCGGCGACACCTTCGATACCCGCTCAAACCGCCACGCCCGCACCCGCCGCGCGTGGGGGCCGTGTGTCCCGGCTGTCGCAACTGACCGTCCCCTCGATGCCGCAGTCCGTGGCGTCGACCGCCGCCAAGTCCAGCTTCTCGCAGGCGCCGTCCACCGCGCTGGTGCCGCCGCCGCCGCTGGCCGTCAAGAAAGACCCCAAGCTCGCGAACAACTGGAAGACCAAGTCGCCCGCCGAGCTGACCGATGCCGAAGTCATCGCGATGCCCGACACCGAGTACATGAACGAAAAGCAGATGGCGTTCTTCCGCCTGAAGCTGGAAGAACTCAAGCGCGGCATCCTGGAAAACGCCGGCGAGACCACCGAGCACCTGCGTGAAGACACGGTGGTCGTGCCCGATCCGGCCGACCGCGCCACCATCGAGGAAGAACACGCCCTCGAGCTGCGCACCCGTGACCGCGAACGCAAGCTGCTCAAGAAGATCGAGCAATCGATCCAGCGCATCGACGGCGGCGACTACGGCTACTGCGACGAAACCGGCGAGCCCATCGGCGTCGGCCGCCTGCTGGCCCGCCCGACCGCCACGCTGTCGCTCGAGGCGCAACAGCGCCGCGAGCTCAAGCAGAAAATGTTCGGAGATTGAACAGGTTCGCGGTAGATAAAAACCAGCCCGTTCGATAGTCTTCACCGAATGCCAAAGGAAGAATCGGGCCGTCTTTTCTCGAAGGTGGCCAAGTTTGTCCGCAATCCGCTCAAGGATTGGTCGGAGCTGGATGCGCCTTCCTCCACGTCGGACTCCTCGCTGCCCGAGCAGACCTACAGCCGGGAGATGCTCAAGGAGATGATCGAGCGGCGCCAGCGCAACGATTTCGTGCGCCGGCGCGAGTTCGACATGCTGCGCAAGCTCCGCCAGCGCGAGGCGGCTGCCCACGCCTTCGAGGCGACGGTCACGCCGTCGTCGTTCAACGTCAACAGCTCCTCTGAAAAGTCCGAGGGCCGCGCGCTCACGCTCAAGAAGATCGACGAGATCGAAGAGCAGATGTCGCAGCAGTGGTGGAAGGGCCGCGGTCCGAACGGCGAAACGCTGGTCAACCCGCCGCCCGATGCCGGCGCCGAGACGCTGCCGCCGGTGCATGTCGACGACCTGCTTCAACCGCCGCCGGTGCACCGTACGGTGGCGGCTGTGGCGCCCGTCGAAGCCGCGGGTGCGGCGAGTGCCGGCGGCGCACCGCCGCTGCTGTCTTCCCGGCTCGCGCACGACGGCGCGCTCGAAGAAGCGGTGATCCGCTTCGCGCATGGCGACGATGCCGGCGCCGAGGCGATCCTGCTGCAGGCGCTGGCCTCCGAAAGCGCTCCGGCCGACGGTGACAACGACGCCGCGGCCGAACGCGACGACAGCCGCTGGCGCACCCTGTTCGACCTGTACCGCGCCACCGGCGATGCCGCCAAGTTCGCGGCTGCCCGCATGCGCTATGCGCAGCGCATGAAGCGCATGGGCCCGGACTGGGTGTCGCTCGAGGAACTGGCGCGCAGCGTGAAGGCGGTGACCGCCAGCGAAGAAGCCGGGCAGGGCGGCGAAGGTGGCGGAGTCCAGGCCGACTGGAACAGCCCCGCGCGCCTGGCCCGCGAGGGGCTGATGAGCCTCACGCGCGCGCTGTCGCAGGCCGGCTCGGTCTGGACGCTCGACTGGCGCTCGCTGACCGCCATCGAGCCCGAGGCGGCCGCGCCGCTGCGCGTGCTGCTGACGCACTGGGCCGATTCGCCGGTCAAGCTGCGCTTCATCGGCACCGCGCAACTGCTGGCGGTGCTGGCCGAAGCGGCGCCCAACAACGAACGCGGCACCGACGACGTCTGGTGGCAACTGCACCTGGCCGCGCTGCGCGTGATGCACCTGCCCGACGATTTCGAGCTGGTGGCGCTCAACTACTGCATCACCTACGAGGTGTCGCCGCCGTCCTGGCAGGATCCGATCGGCGAATGCACCGCGCTCGCTGCGCCGCCGCCCAGCCGCAGCAGTTCGGTGTGGTCGCTGCTGTCGAGTGCCGAATCGGAGAGCTTTCCCACCCACGACACCGGTTTTGCCGCGCTGGCGGGCGATCTGCGGGGCGAATCGCTGTCGTCCTGGCAGCGGCTCGATACCGACCTGCGGCACACCACGGCGCCCGTCATTTCGTGCGCAGCGCTGCTGCGCATGGACCTGGCCGCCGCCGGCACGCTGCTGAGCTGGGTGCGGGCGCGGGACGCGAATGGCGAGCGGGTGCAGTTCGTCGATGCGCACCGGCTGATCGCCGCGCTGTTCGGCCTCGTGGGCATTGCGGACCACGCAACCGTAGCCGTTCGAAAGAACTGAAACCGCCCCTGTTCCGGGGTTGCATTGCCATCGGCCATCCCCAGATGGCTTCGATGGAACAGTTTCACGGCACCACCATCGTGAGCGTGCGCCGCAAGACCCCCCAAGGCGACCAGGTCGCCATCGGCGGGGACGGGCAGGTCACTCTCGGCAATATCGTCATCAAGGGCACGGCGCGCAAAGTGCGCCGCCTCTATCACGGCAAGGTGCTGGCCGGCTTTGCCGGCGCCACCGCCGACGCCTTCACGCTCTTCGAGCGCTTCGAGGCCAAGCTCGAAAAGCACCAGGGCCATTTGACCCGCGCGGCGGTCGAGCTCACCAAGGACTGGCGCACCGACCGCGTGCTGCGCAAGCTCGAGGCGATGCTGGCCGTGGCGGACGCCACCACCTCGCTCATCATCACCGGCAACGGCGACGTGCTGGAGCCCGAAGACGGCGTGATCGCCATCGGCTCGGGCGGCGCGTATGCCCAGTCGGCGGCCAAGGCGCTGATCGACAACACCGACCTTTCGGCCGAGCAGATCGTGCGCAAATCGCTGGCGATCGCCGGAGAAATCTGCATTTACACGAACATGAACCACACGGTGGAAGCGCTCTGACCATGTCCATGACCCCCCAGGAAATCGTCTCCGAGCTCGACAACCACATCGTCGGGCAGCCGGCCGCCAAGCGCGCCGTGGCCATCGCCCTGCGCAACCGCTGGCGCCGCCAGCAGGTCGACGAGAAGCTGCGCAGCGAGATCACCCCGAAGAACATCCTCATGATCGGCCCGACGGGCGTGGGCAAGACCGAGATCGCCCGCCGTCTCGCGCGCCTGGCGGATGCGCCGTTCATCAAGGTCGAGGCGACCAAGTTCACCGAGGTGGGCTACGTCGGGAAAGACGTCGATTCGATCATTCGCGACCTGGCCGAGATCGCCGTCAAGCAGACCCGTGAATCGGAAAGCGCCAAGGTGCGCGCGCGGGCCGAAGACGCCGCCGAAGACCGCATCCTCGACGTGCTGCTGCCCCCGGCGCGTGGCGCGGACGGCGCAACGGCCGCGATCGATGGCCCCAACCCCACGCGCCAGGCTTTCCGCAAGAAGCTGCGCGAGCACCAGCTCGACGACAAGGAAATCGAACTCGACCTCGCCGAGACCCGCACGCCGCTCGAGATCATGGGCCCTGCCGGCATGGAGGAGATGACCGAGCAACTGCGCGGCATGTTCGGCCAGATGGGCGGCGGCAAGCGCAAGACGCGCAAGCTCAAGATCGCCGAGGCGCTGCGCCTCCTGATCGACGAGGAGGCTGCCAAGCTGGTCAACGAGGACGAGATCCGCGCGCAGGCCATCACCAACGCCGAGCAGAACGGCATCGTCTTCATCGACGAGATCGACAAGGTCGCCACGCGCAGCGAAGCGCAGGGCTCCGACGTGTCGCGCCAGGGCGTGCAGCGCGACCTGCTGCCGCTGGTCGAGGGCACGGCTGTGACCACCAAGTACGGCGTGGTGCGCACCGACCACATGCTGTTCATTGCGAGCGGCGCGTTCCACCTGAGCAAGCCGAGCGACCTGATTCCCGAGCTGCAGGGGCGTTTTCCGATCCGCGTCGAGCTGCAGTCGCTCTCGGTGTCGGACTTCGAGAGCATCCTCACGCAGACCCGCGCATCGCTCGTGAAGCAGTACCAGGCGCTGCTCGCGACCGAAGGCGTGACGCTCGATTTCCAGCCCGACGGCGTGACCCGCCTGGCCAGCATCGCCTTCGAGGTGAACGAGCGCACCGAGAACATCGGCGCGCGCCGTTTGTCGACCGTGATGGAGCGCCTGCTCGATGAGGTAAGCTTCGACGCGGCCCGCATCGAGGGTCAGACGATTCGTATCGATGCCGCTTACGTCGACGAGCGCCTCGCGGCACTAAGTCACGACGAAGACCTTTCGCGCTTCATCCTCTGAAGCTGCTTCTTCTTCCCCCTGTAACGGGGGAATGCTTCACGCATTACTTTCACTGCGTGAGCTAAGTACTTCATTTTCAACGAAATTCGCCGATTCCAAGGTTTTGGAATCGGCGCTAAGTCGTTGATTCCATTACAAAAAATACCACCAACGGCCAGTTGCGCCCCAAGTGTTTCCTGCTACAGTGCAAAAAAGTGCAGTTAAGTGGGAAAAAGTGCGGGTAGTGCCTCTTTCGGGCATTGCAGCACCTCCCAACACAGGGGTTTGTGGTCGTGTTTCAAGGCGCTTCATCGCTCAGTCTGGATGCCAAGGGGCGGCTCTCCGTGCCGACCCGGCACCGTGACGTCCTGAGCGCGACGGCAGGCGGCCAGCTCACGATCACCAAGCATCCGCACGGATGCCTCATGGTGTTCCCCCGTCCCGAATGGGAAAAATTCCGCGAGCGCATCGCCGCGCTGCCGATGTCGGCGCAGTGGTGGAAGCGCGTCTTCCTCGGCAACGCGATGGACGTCGAGATGGACGGCACCGGCCGCATCCTGGTCTCGCCCGAGCTGCGTGCCGCCACCGGCATCGCGCGCGACACGCTGCTCCTGGGCATGGGCAACCACTTCGAGCTCTGGGACAAGGCCACCTACGAGGCCAAGGAGGCCGAGGCCACCCAGGGCGAGATGCCGGATGTGTTTCAGGACTTCGCGTTCTGAGGACCCACGTGAACACCCCATGGACCCATACGACCGTCTTGCTGAACGAAGCGGTGGAAGCCCTTCTTTCCGGCAGCACGGCAGCAACCGGCACCTATGTCGATGCAACTTTCGGCCGGGGAGGGCACGCGCGCGCGATCCTCGCGAGGCTGGCGCCGGAAGGCAGGCTGATCGCGTTCGACAAGGATGCGGAAGCAGTGGCCGAAGCAGCGCGCATCTCGGATGCGCGTTTTTCTATCCGGCACCAGGGATTCCGTTCGCTGGGCGAGCTGCCCGATGCGAGCGTCAACGGCTTGCTGATGGACCTGGGCGTGAGTTCGCCGCAGATCGACAACCCGGTGCGCGGTTTCAGTTTTCGATTCGACGGCCCGCTCGACATGCGCATGGACACCACGCGCGGCGAGAGCGTGGCCGATTGGCTGGCAACGGCCGAACTTCAGCAGATTGCAGAGGTGATCCGTGACTATGGCGAAGAACGGTTTGCTGTTCAGATTGCAAAGGCGATTGTTGCTCGCCGACAAGAACGGGGCCCAATTTCAACCACCACCGAACTGGCCGAGCTCGTGGCTGGCACGGTCAAAACCCGCGAGCAGGGCCAGAACCCTGCAACGCGCACATTTCAGGCTTTTCGGATTTTCATCAACGCCGAGCTTGAAGAGCTGCAACAGGCGCTAGAGGCGAGCCTGTCCGTGTTGCAGCCCGGCGGCCGGCTCGCGGTGATCAGCTTCCACTCGCTGGAAGACCGCATCGTCAAGCAGTTCATCGCCAAGCACTCGAAGGAGGTCTACGACCGCCGGGCGCCTTTCGCCGCGCCCAAGGTGATGAAGCTCAACGCGCTCGAGCGCATCAAGCCGTCCGAAGACGAAGTGCGCGGCAACCCGCGTTCGCGCAGCGCGATCCTGCGGGTCGCTGAACGCACGGAGGCCCTATGAGCGCCGCCCGGCCGCCCGAAGGCGCTCGCCCCCTCGCTTGCGAGGGGGTTGGCGGAGCCACGCAGTGGCGCAGCCTGGGGGAGGTTCTCTAGTCATGGCCCGCCTGAACCTGCTCCTGCTGATGGCCGTCATTGCGACGTCGCTCTATCTCGTCCATACGCAGTACCGCTCGCGCCAGCTCTACACCGAGCTCGACCGCGTACAGCAGGAGGCGCGCCGCCTCGAAACCGACCACGACCGCCTGCAGGTCGAGAAGCGCGCCCAGGCCACGCCGCTGCGCGTCGAGAAGCTCGCCAAGGAGCAGCTGCAGATGCGCACCACCACGCCGGCCATCACGCAGTACGTGCGTCCGGACGGCTCGGTGATCCCGGCCGTGGCGCCGCTGCCGCCGGTCACGCCGCCCAAGCCGGCCGCCACCTCCGCCAGGGGGGCTGCACGATGAGCCGCCGCGACCGCAGCGTGCGCTACACCACCAGCCCCTTGCTCGCGAGCAAGACGCCGGTGTGGCGCAGCAAGTTCATCGTCGCGGGCATCGCCTTCGGCTTCGTCATGCTGGCGGGGCGCGCGGCGTACGTGCAGGTCTTCAACAACAGCTTCTTCCAGCGGCAGGGCGAAGTGCGCTTTGCGCGCACGCTCGAGTTGCCGGCCAACCGCGGCCGCATCCTCGACCGCAACGGGCTCATCCTCGCCTCCAGCGTGGTCGCGCCCAGCATCTGGGCCATCCCCGAAGACATCGAGCGCGACGACCCCGAAGTGCGCGCCAAGCTCAAGCAGGTGGCCAAGCTGCTCGAGATGCCGCAGAAGGACTTCGACAAGAAGCTGCAGGACGAGGACAAGACCTTCGTCTGGATCAAGCGCCAGGTCGACGAGCCCATCGCCAAGCAGATCGCCGCGATGAACCTCAAGGGCATCTACCAGCGCAAGGAATACAAGCGCCAGTACCCCGAGGGCGAGGCGGCCGCGCACGTGGTCGGCTTCACCAACGTCGAAGACAGCGGGCAGGAAGGCATCGAACTCGCCTTCAACAAGGAACTGGCCGGCAAGGCCGGTTCGCGCCGCGTCATCAAGGACCGCCTGGGCCGCGTGGTCGAGGGCGTGGGCGACATCGTGCCGCCGCTCGACGGCCAGGACATCCAGCTGAGCGTCGACAGCAAGGTGCAGTTCTTCGCCTACCAGAAGCTGCGCGACGCGGTGACGGCGCGCAAGGCCAAGGCCGGCAGCGTGGTGGTGCTCGACTCGGTCACCGGCGAGGTGCTGGCGCTGGCCAACTACCCGAGCTATGTGCCCGACAAGCGCCAGAACCTCACTGGCGAACAACTGCGCAACCGCGCCGTCACCGACACCTTCGAGCCCGGCTCTACGATGAAGCCCATCACCGTCGGCATGGCGCTGGAAGCCGGCCGCGTGAAGCCTTCGACGCTCATCGAGACCGGCCCCGGCCGTTACCAGATCGGCGGCTTCACGATCAGCGACACGCACAACTACGGCACGCTGACGGTCGAAGGCGTGATCCAGAAGTCGAGCAACGTGGGCGCGCTCAAGATCGCGCAGAAGATGACCCCGCACGAGATGTGGGACACCTACACCGCGCTCGGCTATGGCCAGAAGCCGCAGATCCAGTTCCCCGGCGCGGTCACCGGGCGGCTGCGCCCGTGGAAGACCTGGAAGCCGGTCGAACAGGCCACCATGGCCTACGGCTACGGCCTGTCGGCGTCGCTGTTCCAGATGGCGCATTCGTATACCTCGTTCGCGCACGACGGCTCGATCATTCCGGTCACCATCCTCAAGACCACCGAGGCGCCGGTCGGCGTGCGCGTGTTCTCGCCCTCCAACGCGCTGGCCGTGCGCAAGATGCTGCAGATGGCCGCCGGCCCAGGCGGCACCGGCACACGCGCGCAGACGGTCGGCTACTCGGTCGGCGGCAAGTCGGGCACGGCCCACAAGCAGGTCGGCAAGGGCTACGCGAGCAACAAGTACCGCGCCTGGTTCACCGGCATGGCGCCCATCGAGAAGCCGCGCATCATCGTCGCGGTGATGATCGACGAGCCCACGGACGGCCAGTACTTCGGCGGTCTCGCCGCGGCGCCCGTGTTCAGCGAAGTCGTGCAGCAGACGCTGCGCATGATGAATGTCGCGCCCGACCTGGCGGTCAAACCCCTTGTGATGACGCAGGGCGTCGACGAGAGCTTCTGAGCATGCTGACACTCACATCCCCCCAACTGGCCGCGCGCTGGCTCAAGGAGCGTGTGCAGGGTGCGCTGCATGCCGACAGCCGGCCCGTGGGCGCGGGCGACGGCTTCATCGCCTGGCCCGGCGCCGCGACCGACGGGCGCAAGCACGTGGCGGCCGCGCTCGCGCAGGGCGCTGCGGCCTGCCTGGTCGAGTTCGAAGGTGTCGATGCCTTCGGCTTCGATCAAAGTGAATACAGCGACCGCATCGCGGCCTACCCGGGCCTCAAGGCCGCCACCGGCCCGATCGCCTCGGCCTTCCACGACAACCCCTCGGCGCTGCTCGACGTGCTGGCCGTGACCGGCACCAACGGCAAGACCTCCACCGCGTGGTGGCTGGCCGAATCGCTTTCCACGCTGCGCGCGGCCGGCGGCGTTCGCGCGATGCGGCCCGACGGCAGCATGGAGCGCAGCGCGCCGTCGCCCTGCGCCGTGATGGGCACGCTGGGCATCGGCGTGCCGCCCGAGCTCACCTACACCGGCCTCACCACGCCCGACCCCGTGATGATGCAGGGCGAGTTGCGCGCGCTGGTCGAGCGCGGCTTCGGGGCTTGCGCCATCGAAGCCTCGTCGATCGGCATCGCCGAGCGCCGGCTCGACGGCGCGCAGATCGCGGTCGCGGTGTTCACCAATTTCACGCAGGACCACCTCGACTACCACGGCAGCATGGATGCCTACTGGGAGGCCAAGGCCGAGCTGTTCCGCTGGCCGGGCCTGCGCGCCGCGGTGATCAACATCGACGACATGCACGGCGCGAGCCTGTGCGCGAACCTGGTCGATGCCGGCATCGGCGCGCTCGACGTCTGGACCGTGTCGGCCGGCGGCAAGCCGGCGCGTCTCGTGGCGCGTGACATCGGCTACGACGCGCAGGGGCTGCAGTTCTCGGTGGCCGAGCACGGCACCGCGTCGGCCGAGCGTCTCTCCACCGGCCTGATCGGCCAGTACAACGTAGCCAACCTGCTCGGCGTGCTTGGCACGCTGCGCGCGCTGGGGCTCTCGCTGTCGCAAGCCGTGGCGGCCTGCGGCAATCTCACGAGCGTGCCCGGCCGCATGGAGCGGGTGAGCGTCGGCGCCGATGCGCCGCTGGCCGTGGTCGATTACGCCCACACCCCCGACGCCCTCGACAAGGCGCTTGCCGGCCTGCGCCCGCTGGCGCAGCAGCGCGGCGGCGCGCTCTGGTGCGTGTTCGGCTGCGGCGGCGACCGCGATCCGATCAAGCGCCCGATGATGGCCGCCGTCGCCGAGCGCCAGGCCGACCATGTCGTCGTGACCAGCGACAACCCGCGCAGCGAAAAGCCCGACGCGATCATCAGCCAGGTGCTGCGCGGTTTCTCGCGCCCCGAAGTTGCCCAGGTGCAGTCCGACCGCGCGGCCGCCATTGCCGACGTGATCGCGCAGGCCGCGCCGCAGGACGTGGTGCTGATCGCCGGCAAGGGCCACGAGGCCTGGCAAGAGATTGCGGGCCAACGCATTCCGTTCTCCGACAGGACCCATGCGCTGGACGCGCTGACGAAGCGAGGTGCGGCATGAGCGACATGACGCCGCTGAACATGACGTTGGCCCAGGCGCAGCAATGGATTCCCGGCGCGCGCCTCGTGGGCGACCCGGCGACGGTCATCGCCCGCGTGCACACCGACACGCGCACGCTGGCCGACGGCGACCTGTTCGTCGCGCTCAAGGGCGAGCGTTTCGACGCCAACGATTTCCTGTCCCAGGCCAAGGAAAAGGGCGCCATCGCGGCCATCGCCCACCACGGCCTCGAAGCCGCCGGCCTCGCGGGCCTCGAAGTGCCCGATTCGCTGGTTGCGCTCGGCGCGCTCGGCGCGGGATGGCGTGCGCAGTTCGAGCTGCCGCTGATTGCGGTCACCGGCAGTAACGGCAAGACGACCGTCACGCAGATGATCGCGGCGATCCTCGTCGCCTTCCGCGCCGACCGCGCGCTGGCCACGGCCGGCAACTTCAACAACGAAATCGGCGTGCCGCTCACGCTGCTGCGCCTGCGGGCGCGCCACCAGCATGCGGTGCTGGAGCTGGGCATGAACCATCCGGGCGAGATCGCGCGGCTGGCCGCCATCTCGCGCCCGACCATCGCGCTGGTGAACAACGCCCAGCGCGAACACCAGGAATTCATGGCCAGCGTCGAGGCGGTGGCCATCGAGAACGCGGCCGTGTTCGCGGTGCTGCCCGACGACGGCACGGCCGTCTTCCCCTATGGCGACACCTTCACCTCGCTCTGGACCGACATGGCGCACGACGGCGGCTCGCGCCGCTGCATGACCTTCGGCGAAGACGAGGGCGCCGACATCTCGCTGGACAGCGCCGAATGGAAGCAGGGCGCCTGGGCGGTGCGCATCCGCACGCCGCTGGGCGCCTTCGATGCGCAGCTGCACATCGCCGGCCGCCACAACGTGGGCAACGCGCTGGCGGCCACCGCCTGCGCGCTTGCGGCGGGCGTGCCGATCGAGCGCATCGCCGAGGGCCTGTCGGCCTTCGAGCCGGTCAAGGGCCGCTCCAAGGCCAGCGAAGTCGTGCTGTCGAACAAGCACACGCTCACGCTGGTCGACGACAGCTACAACGCCAACCCCGATTCGGTGATCGCCGCCATCGACGTGCTCGCGGGCCTGCCCGGTCCGCGCCTGCTGGTGCTCGGCGACATGGGCGAGGTGGGCGACCGCGCACCCGAGTTCCACGCCGAGGTCGGCGCCTGGGCGAAGCAGCGCGGCATCGAGGCCGTGTACACGCTCGGCACCGAGACCGCGCACACCGTTGCGGCCTTCCAGGACGCGGACAACGGCCGTCATTTCGGTGACTACGACGCACTGCACGCCGCCGTGCTCGCTCGCCTGCCACTGGTCGGCAGCGTGCTCGTCAAGGGCTCGCGCTTCATGAAGATGGAGCGCGTGGTGCAGGCCATCGGCGATCTCGCCCAGTCACATCCCAAAACAACAAAAGGAGGCCGGTCATGATGCATGAGCCGCGCGACACCACATGCTGCTGAGCCTGGCCCAATGGCTGCAGACGCTCTCGCCCGAGTTCGGGTTCTTGCGCGTTTTCCAGTACCTCACTTTCCGTGCGCTGATGGCTGCGGTGACCGCGCTCGTGGTCGGCCTGGTGGCCGGTCCGTACGTGATCCGCCGCCTGACCGCGCTCAAGATCGGCCAGCCGGTGCGCGGTTACGGCATGGAAACTCACCTCACCAAGAGCGGCACGCCCACCATGGGCGGCGTGCTGGTGCTGTTCGCGATCGCCTTTGCCACGCTGCTGTGGTTCGACATCTCGAACCGCTTCGTGTGGATCGTGCTGTGGGTGACGATGGGCTTCGGCGCCATCGGCTGGGTCGACGACTGGCGCAAGGTGGTGCGCAAGGACCCCGAAGGCATGCGCTCGCGCGAGAAGTATTTCTGGCAGTCGGTGGTCGGCCTGCTTGCGGGCTTCTACCTGCTCTTCAGCATTTCCGAAAGTTCGAACTGGCGCGTGCTGCAGCTGTTCTTCGCCTGGGTGCAGTCGGGGTTCGACCTGGACTTTCCGCCCAAGATCAACCTGCTGGTGCCCTTCTTCAAGGAAGTGAGCTATCCGCTCGGCGGCATCGGCTTCGTGATCCTCACGTACCTGGTGATCGTGGGCGCGAGCAACGCGGTGAACCTGACCGACGGCCTGGACGGCCTGGCGATCATGCCGGTGGTGATGGTGGGCTCGGCGCTGGGCGTGTTCGCCTATGTCACGGGCAGCGCGGTGTATTCCAAGTACCTGCTGTTCCCCAACATCCCGGGCTCGGGCGAACTGCTGGTGTTCTGCTCAGCGATGGCCGGCGCGGGGCTTGCGTTCCTCTGGTTCAACACCCATCCGGCGCAGGTCTTCATGGGCGACGTGGGCGCGCTCGCGCTCGGCGGCGCGCTGGGCACCATCGCGGTCATCGTGCGCCAGGAGATCGTGTTCTTCATCATGGGCGGCATCTTCGTGGTCGAGGCGATCTCGGTGATGGCGCAGGTCATGTACTTCAAGTACACGAAGAAGCGCTACGGCGAAGGCCGCCGCGTGCTCAAGATGGCGCCGCTGCACCACCACTTCGAGAAGAGCGGCTGGCGCGAGACGCAGGTCGTGGTGCGCTTCTGGATCATCACGATGCTGTTGTGCCTCGTGGGTCTTTCGACGCTGAAGCTGCGGTGAGAAAGAACCGATGCGCCATCTGAAAGACCTCCCCGTCCTCGTCCTCGGCCTCGGTGCGTCCGGGCTGGCGATGGCGCGCTGGTGCGCGCGCCACGGTGCGGTCGTGACCGTGGCGGACACGCGCGAGGCGCCCGCCGCGCTCGCGACGCTGCAGGCGGAGTTGCCCGGGGTGACCTTCATCGGCGGGCCGTTCTCGGCCGCGCTGATCGAGGGCACGCCGATCCGTGCGGTGTACCGCTCGCCGGGGCTGTCGCCCGAGACCATTGCGCCGGTCGTCGATGCGGCGCGTGCCGTGGGCCTCACGGTCGGCGGAGAACTCGATCTCTTTGCGCGCGCACTGCTGGATCTGCGGACGGTTGAAGTGCCCGTCGTGGAAGTCGCCGAGGCCGAGCCTGGAGCCGCGGCTGAACCGGTTGCCGAAGTGCCTGCTGAACCCGTGCTGCCCGAGGCACAAGCGGAGTTGGCATTGACCGTCGAGCCGACGGAGGCCGCACCCGTCGAAGTGGCCGAAGTGCCAGCCGCACCGGAAGAAGTGCCAGCGGTGACCGAACAGGTCGAGGCCGAAGCGCCTGCGACTGCCGAGACGACCGAAGCCGTCGAAACCGCTGAAGTGCCTCCGCAGGCCGAGACGGGTGAGCCCGTTGTCGCTACCGAAAGCACGGAAGTCGCCGAAGCAACCGAGGCAGCACCCGAACCGGCAACCCCCGCGATGGCGGAGGCCATGCCGCGCGATCCGTCGCTGAGCGTTCCGGTCTCGCCGCCCGCCGACGAAGTCGCGCCGGCCGCAGAGACCACCGACGCCGCACCCGAATCGACGGTGCCAGCACCTGCGTCCGCCACCGGCTCCCGCCTGCCGGCCACCGGCAAGCCCTACGTCCCCACGGCCGCCCGCGAGGCCGCCGAGTTCGTCGCCAAGATCGCCGAACTCTCCGCCACCAACCCGGCCTCCGCCGCGGTGGAGGAAGAGCCGACCGCCCAGCTGCCCTTGGTGCCGATCGAGGAACCTCCGGCCCCCAAGGGCTACACCCCCGCAGTGCTCGCCATCACCGGCACCAACGGCAAGACCACCGTCACCGCGCTCACCGGCCAGCTGGTCGAGCGCGCGGGCAAGAGCGTGGCCGTCGCCGGCAACATCGGCCCGACGCTGCTCGACACGCTGTCCGCGCACATCGATGCCGAGACGCTGCCCGACGTCTGGGTGCTCGAACTCTCGAGCTTCCAGCTCGACGGCGTGCAGGGCTTCGAGCCGACCGCCGCCACCGTGCTCAACCTCACGCAGGACCACCTCGACTGGCACGGCGACATGCCGGCCTACGCGGCGGCCAAGGCGCGCATCTTCGGCGCGCAGGGCCTGATGATCCTGAACCGCGACGACGCCGGTGTGATGGCGATGCTGCCGCCGCCCATCCGGGTGAAGCTGCAGCGTCCGCAAATCCGCACGCACGTCACCTTCGGCGGTGCGATGCCGGCGCGCCCGGGCGACTACGGCATCGAGCGCATCAACGGCATCGCCTGGCTGGTGCGTGCGCTGGAAGCCGACGAAACGCAGAAGCGCAAGCGCGGCGCGGTGGTCGAAGAGGAAATCTTCTTCCAGCGCCTGATGCCCGCCGACGCGCTGCGCATCCGCGGCCGTCACAACGCGATGAACGCCCTGGCCGCGCTCGCGCTCGCCACCGCCGCCGACTGCCCGCTGGGCCCGATGCTCTACGGCCTGCGCGAATACCGCGGCGAGCCGCACCGCGTGGAGCCGATCGCGCTGATCGACGACGTCGAGTACTTCGACGACAGCAAGGGCACCAACGTCGGCGCGACGGTCGCCGCGCTGAACGGCCTGGGCGAAGACCGCCGCGTGGTCGTCATCCTCGGCGGCGAAGGCAAGGGGCAGGACTTCGAACCGCTCGCCGCGCCCGTGGCCCAGCACGCACGCGCCGTGGTGCTGATCGGCCGCGACGCGCCGCTGATCGAGGCCGCGCTGGCCAACACCGGGGTCTCGCTGATGCATGCCGCCTCGATGGACGAGGCGGTGAAGCTCGCCACTGCGCGCGCCAACCCGGGCGATGCCGTGCTGCTGTCACCGGCCTGTGCGAGCTTCGACATGTTCAACGACTACGAGCACCGCGCGGAAGTGTTCCGCGAGGCCGTTCAGGCGCTCGCGGACAACCCGCGCGGCATGTCGATCGATGGTTCGTCCCCGGAGGAAACGCTGTGAACTCCGCTGCTGCAGGCGCCTCGACGCCAGACACCCGCACCAGCCGCTTCGGTGGCTGGTTCAGGCGCGCCCGCAGCGGCATCGATTCGCTGCCCGTGCACCTGCCGGTGCGGCTGGGCGGCGCCGGCATCGCGCAGACCAAGGCCACGCCGATGCGCGTGCTGGGCTTCGACCAGGCGCTGGTCTGGGTCACCGTCGCGCTCCTGACCTGGGGCCTGGTGATGGTGTATTCGGCTTCCATCGCGCTGCCCGACAACCCGCGCTTCGCGCGCGCCGGCTACAACGCCTCGTTCTTCCTCACGCGGCATGCGGCCTCGGTGGTGTTCGCCTTCATCGCGGCGCTGCTGGCCTTCCAGATCCCGATGAAGACCTGGGAGCGCGCCGCGCCCTGGCTTTTCGTGGCCTCGCTGCTGCTTTTGGTGGCGGTGCTCATTCCGCACATCGGCATCAGCGTGAACGGTGCGCGGCGGTGGCTGCCGATGGGCTTCATGCGCTTCCAGCCCTCCGAGCTCGCCAAGGTGGCGATGGTGCTCTATGCCGCCAGCTACATGGTGCGCAAGATGGAGATCAAGGAGCGCTTCTTCCGCGCCGTGCTGCCGATGGGCATCGCGGTGGTGGTGGTCGGCATGCTGGTGATGGCCGAGCCGGACATGGGTGCGTTCATGGTGATCGCGGTGATCGCCATGGGCATCCTGTTCCTGGGCGGCGTGAACGCGCGCATGTTCTTCGTGATCGCCGCGCTGGTGGTGGTGGCCTTCGGCACCATCGTCGCAACCAGTCCGTGGCGCCGCGAGCGCATCTTTGCGTACCTTGATCCGTGGAGCGAGGAGCATGCGCTCGGCAAGGGCTACCAGCTGTCGCACTCGCTGATCGCCATCGGCCGCGGCGAGATCTTCGGCGTGGGCCTGGGCGGCAGCGTCGAGAAGCTGCACTGGCTGCCCGAGGCGCACACCGACTTCCTGCTCGCCGTGATCGGCGAGGAGTTCGGCCTCGTCGGCGTGCTGCTGATCATCGGCCTCTTCCTTTGGCTGACACGCCGCGTCATGCACATCGGCCGCCAGGCCATTGCGCTGGACCGCGTGTTCTCGGGCCTGGTCGCGCAAGGCGTCGGCGTGTGGATCGGTTTCCAGGCCTTCATCAACATGGGCGTGAACCTCGGCGCGCTGCCGACCAAGGGCCTGACCTTGCCGCTGATGAGTTTCGGCGGCTCGGCCATCCTGATGAACATGATCGCGCTTGCCATCGTGCTGCGCATCGACTACGAGAACCGCGTGCTGATGCGGGGAGGTCGCGTATGACCGGACGCACCGCACTCGTCATGGCCGGCGGTACCGGCGGCCACATCTTCCCGGGCCTCGCCGTGGCCGAAGCCTTGCGCGAGCGCGGCTGGCGCGTGCACTGGCTGGGCGCGCCCGGCAGCATGGAAGAAAAGCTCGTGCCGCCGCGCGGCTTCGCGTTCGAGCCCGTGCAGTTCGGCGGCGTGCGCGGCAAAGGCCCGCTCACGCTGTTCCTGCTGCCGTTGAAGTTGCTGCGCGCCTTCTGGCAGAGTTTTCGCGTGGTGCGCCGCGTCAAGCCCGACGTGCTGGTGGGCCTGGGCGGCTACATCACTTTCCCGGGCGGAATGATGGGCGTGCTGCTCAACAAGCCGCTGGTGCTGCATGAGCAGAACTCGGTCGCCGGCCTCGCCAACAAGGTGCTGGCGGGCGTGGCTGATCGCGTGTTCACGGCTTTCCCCAACGTGCTGAAGAAGGCGCAGTGGGTGGGCAACCCGTTGCGCGCGGCGTTCACCTCGCAGCCCGATCCGGCCACGCGTTTCGCGGGCCGCAGCGGTCCGCTCAAGCTGCTGGTCGTGGGCGGCAGCCTCGGCGCGCGCGGCCTCAACACCGTGGTGCCGCAGGCGCTGGCCCGCATCGAGCCGGCCACGCGGCCGAAGGTGCTGCACCAGAGCGGCACCAAGCAGATCGACGAACTTCGCGCCAACTACACGGCTGCGGGCGTCGAAGGCGAGCTCACGCCGTTCATCGAAGACACGGCGCAGGCCTATGCGGACGCGGACATCATCGTTGCGCGCGCCGGTGCCAGCACCGTCACAGAAATCGCGGCCGTCGGCGCAGCAGCGCTGTTCGTGCCTTTCCCCTCGGCGGTCGACGACCACCAGACCACCAATGCGCGCTTCCTCGTGGACGCGGGCGGCGGCTGGCTGGTGCAGCAGGCCGACCTCACTCCTGAATTGCTGGCTGATTTGCTACAGAAAACCGAGCGCACCGCGCTGATCGAGAAGGCCGCCAAGGCCAAGACCATGCAGAAGACAGTGGCCGTCGAGGCTGTCGTCCGCGCTTGCGAGGAGCTTGCCAAATGAAGCACGCGATTCGTCACATCCATTTCGTGGGCGTCGGTGGCTCCGGCATGAGCGGCATCGCCGAAGTGCTGCTGAACCTGGGCTACAAGATCACCGGCTCCGACCTGTCGGACAGCGCCACGCTGCGCCGGCTCGCGGGCCTGGGCATCGGCACCTTCGTGGGCCATGCGGCCGCGCACATCGACGGCGCGGACGCGGTCGTCACCTCGACCGCGGTGCAGTCGGACAACCCGGAGGTGCTGGCCGCGCGCGAGAAGCGCATTCCGGTCGTGCCGCGCGCGCTGATGCTGGCCGAGTTGATGCGCCTCAAGCAGGGCATCGCGATTGCGGGCACGCACGGCAAGACCACCACCACCAGCCTCGTGGCGAGCGTGCTCGAAGCGGCCGGGCTCGACCCGACCTTCGTGATCGGCGGGCGCCTGAACAGCGCCGGCGCGAATGCGCAGCTGGGCAGCGGCGACTACATCGTGGTGGAGGCCGACGAGTCGGACGCCTCGTTCCTGAACCTGCTGCCGGTGATGGCGGTGGTCACGAACATCGACGCCGACCACATGGAGACCTACGGGCACGACTTCGCGAAGCTCAAGAAGGCCTTCGTCGACTTCCTGCACCGCATGCCGTTCTACGGTGTGGCCATTCTCTGCACCGACGATCCCGCGGTGCGCGACATCGTGGCCGACGTCACTTGCCCGGTCACCAGCTACGGCTTCGGCGAGGACGCGCAGGTGCGCGCCGTCGACGTGCGCGCGGTCGGCGGCCAGATGCACTTCACTGCGCAGCGCCGCAACGGCGTGACGCTGCCGGACCTGCCCATCGTGCTGAACCTGCCGGGCGAGCACAACGTGCGCAATGCGCTGTCGGTGATCGCGGTGGCGGTCGAGCTCGGCATTCCCGACGAGGCGGTGCAGCGCGGGCTCGAAGGCTTCAAGGGCGTGGGCCGCCGCTTCCAGAGCTACGGCGAGGTGCGCGTGCCGGGCGATGCCGGCAGCTTCACCGTGATCGACGACTACGGCCACCACCCGGTCGAGATGGCGGCCACGATCGCCGCGGCGCGCGGCGCGTTCCCGGGCCGCCGGCTGGTGCTGGCCTTCCAGCCGCACCGCTACACCCGCACGCGCGACTGCTTCGAGGATTTCGTGAAGGTCATCGGTACGGCCGATTCGGTGCTGCTCGGCGAGGTCTATGCCGCCGGCGAGGCGCCCATCGTGGCAGCCGACGGCCGCACGCTGGCGCGCGCGCTGCGCGTGGCCGGCAAGGTGGAGCCGGTGTTCGTCGACGACATCGCGGCCATGCCGCAGGCCGTCCTGGACAACGCCCGCCCGGGCGACGTCGTGCTTTCCATGGGCGCCGGTTCCATCGGTGCGGTGCCCGGCAAGGTGGTCGAACTCGGCGGCGCGGCCACAGTGGCCGCCGCGCCATCGTCAACAACATCGGAGCGCGGCTCGCGCAAGGGGAGGGCATCGTGAGCCTTCAGGATCCAAAACGCTTCGGCAAGGTCGCCGTGCTGTTCGGCGGCAGTTCCGCGGAACGCGAGGTCTCGTTGATGTCGGGCACCGGCGTGCTCGAGGCGCTGCGCTCGCGCGGCGTCGACGCGCATGCCTTCGATCCGTCCGAGCGCGAACTGGTCGAACTCAAGCGCGAAGGCTTCGCGCGCTGCTTCGTCGCGCTGCATGGCCGCCATGGCGAGGACGGCACGGTGCAGGGCGCGCTCGAGCTGCTCGGCATTCCCTACACCGGCTCGGGCGTCATGGCCTCGAGCGTGGCGATGGACAAGGTCATGACCAAGCGCATCTGGCAGGCCGACGGCCTGCCGACGCCCAAGTACGTGCGCCTGGCCTTCGACCAGCAAAGCCGCGAGCAGATCATGGTGGTGCCCGACGTGCTGGGCCTGCCGCTGATCGTGAAGCCACCACGCGAGGGCTCGTCCATCGGCGTGACCAAGGTCGAGGGCTACTCGCAGATGCAGGATGCGGTCACGCTCTCGGCCAAGTACGACGCCGACGTGCTCTGCGAGGAGTTCATCGAGGGCGAGGAAGTGACCTGCGCCGTGCTCGGCCAGGGGCTCGACGCGCGCGCGCTCCCGGTGGTGCGCATCGCCGCGCCCGAAGGCGCCTACGACTACCAGAACAAGTATTTCACCGACGTCGTGCAGTACAAGTGCCCGAGCGGCTTGCCCACGGCCGAGGAGCACGAGATCCAGCGCATCACGCTGGCCGCGTACCACACGCTCGGCTGCCGCGGCTGGGGCCGCGCCGACGTGATGATCCGCGCCAGCGACCGCAAGCCCTTCCTGCTCGAGATGAACACCTCGCCCGGCATGACCAGCCATTCGCTGGTGCCGATGTCGGCGCGCGCGGCGGGCATTCCTTACGAAGAGCTGTGCCTGCGCGTGCTGGCCTCCGCTTCGCTGGATGCCAAGGGAGGAGCGCAATAGCCATGGCCGACAGCATCCCCGTGCCCTTCGACGTCAAGCTCATGAACATCGTGGCGAACCTCGCGTTCGTGGCGGTGGCGCTCATGCTGCTTGCCGCGGGCGCGTGGTGGGTGCTGCGCCAGCCTTTCTTCCCGCTCGCGGGGATCAAGGTGGACGGCGAGGTCACGCACAACAACGCGGTCACGCTGCGCGCCAACGTGGCGCCGCAGCTGTCGGGCAACTTCTTCACCATCGATCTGGCGCGTGCGCGCACCGCCTTCGAGGCGGTGCCGTGGGTGCGCAGCGCGGTGGTGCGGCGCGAGTTCCCGAACAAGCTGCGCGTGACGCTGACCGAGCAGGTGCCGGTGGCCAGCTGGGGCGACGAGGCGGGCTCCAAGCTCATCAACGGCTTCGGCGATGTGTTCGAGGCCAACGTGGCCGAGGTCGACGAGAACCTGCCGCGCCTGGACGGCCCGATCGAGCAGGCCGGGCAGGTGCTCGGCATGTACCGCGTGCTCGCGCCGCAGTTCCAGCCCTACGACTTCGGCATCGACGAGCTCACGCTGTCCAGCCGCGGCAGCTGGAAGGTGGTGCTGGACAGCGGTGCGCAGATCGAGCTGGGGCGCGGGCAGAGCGAAGAGGTGTCGGCCAGGCTGCAGCGCTTCCTGAAGACCGTGACCCAGGTCGCGGGCCAGTACCACCGCACGGTGGCCGACGTCGAAGGCGCCGATCTGCGCCACAACGACGCGTATGCATTGCGGCTGCGCGGCGTCACCACGGTCTCGCCCGAGGCCCCAAGAAGAATCAAGTAGCGAATACCGAGGACATATTTCAATGCCCAAAGAATACAAAGACCTGGTCGTAGGACTGGATATCGGCACCGCCAAGGTGATGGTGGTCGTGGCCGAAGTGCTGCCCGGCGGCGAGCTCAAGCTCGCCGGGCTCGGCATCGCGCCGAGCAATGGCTTGAAGCGCGGCGTGGTGGTGAACATCGACGCCACGGTGCAGAGCATCCAGCAGGCGCTGAAAGAAGCCGAGCTGATGGCCGACTGCAAGATCAGCCGCGTCTACACCGGCATCACCGGTAGCCACATCCGCGGCATCAATTCGAGCGGCATGGTGGCGGTGAAGGACAAGGAAGTGACGCCCGCCGACGTGGCCCGTGTGGTGGAGACCGCACGCGCGATCAACATCTCGAGCGACCAGCGCCTCCTGCTGGTGGAGCCGCAGGAGTTCGTGATCGACGGCCAGGACGTGAAGGAGCCGATCGGCATGAGCGGCATGCGGCTCGAAGCGAAGGTGCACATCGTGACCGGTGCGCAGAGCGCGGCCGAGAACATCATCAAGTGCGTGCGCCGTTGCGGCCTCGAAGTCGACCAGCTGATGCTGAACCCGCTGGCCTCCAGCCAGGCGGTGCTGACCGAAGACGAGCGCGAGCTGGGCGTGGTGCTGGTGGACATCGGCGCGGGCACGACCGACGTGGCAATCTTCACCAACGGCGCGATCCGCCATACGGCGGTGATCCCGATCGCGGGCGACCTCATCACCAGCGACATCGCGATGGCGCTGCGCACGCCCACCAAGGACGCAGAAGACATCAAGGTCGAGAGCGGCTATGCCAAGCAGCTGCTGGCCGACCCCGACCAGCAGGTGGAAGTGCCGGGCCTGGGCGACCGCGGCCCGCGCATGCTGAGCAAGCAGGCGCTGGCCGGCGTGATCGAGCCGCGCATCGAGGAGATCTTCTCGCTCGTGCAGCAGGTGGTGCGCGAATCGGGCTACGAAGAGGTGCTCTCTTCGGGTGTGGTGCTCACCGGCGGCAGCGCGGTGATGCCCGGCATGGTCGAGCTTGGCGAAGACATCTTCCTCAAGCCCGTGCGCCGGGGTATTCCGAAGTATTCGAGCGCGTTGTCCGACATGGTGGCGCAGCCTCGCGCGGCAACCGTGATGGGCCTGCTCGAGGAGGCGCGCTTCGCACGCATGCGCGGCTTCAAGGTCGCGCAGAAGAACGGGTCGGTAAAGACTGCGTTCGGACGTTTCAAGGACTTCATCGTGGGGAACTTCTGACCATGAACCACTCCCCACTCTGGCTCGCACGCGGCAGTCCGCCGTTGCATTTCAACGAGCGATGGCGACGAACAGGTCCACCATCGTGACGACGCTCTCGTTGAACACGTCACGGCAAAAGAATTATTCATAGATACAAAACGGCAACTGCAATATTCAAGGAGTTAGAAATGACCATCGAAATGATCGAAGTCGAAGAATTCAATCAAGGCACGCAGATCAAGGTGATCGGTGTGGGCGGCGGTGGCGGCAATGCAGTCGCCCACATGATGGAGCGTGGTGTGCAGGGCGTGCAGTTCGTGTGCGCCAACACCGACGCGCAGGCACTCACCCGCAGCAGCGCGAACAAGATCATCCAGCTGGGCACCAGCGGCCTGGGCGCCGGCAGCAAGCCCGACAAGGGCCGTGAAGCCGCCGAGCTCGCGGTGGACGAGATCCGCGCGGCCATCGACGGCGCGCACATGCTGTTCATCACCGCCGGCATGGGCGGCGGCACGGGCACCGGCGCTGCGCCGGTGATCGCGCGCATCGCCAAGGAAATGGGCATCCTCACCGTGGGTGTGGTGACCAAGCCCTTCGACTGGGAAGGCGGCCGCCGCATGAAGAACGCGGACGACGGCCTGGCCGAACTCGAAGCCAATGTCGACTCGCTGATCGTGGTGCTCAACGAGAAGCTGCTTGACGTGCTCGGTGAAGACATCACCCAGGACGAAGCCTTCGCGCATGCCAACGACGTGCTCAAGAACGCCGTGGGCGGCATCTCGGAAATCATCAACGAGTACGGTGGCGTGAACGTCGACTTCGAAGACGTGCGCACCGTGATGGGCGAGCCGGGCAAGGCCATGATGGGCACGGCCGCAGCCGCGGGCCCGGACCGCGCGCGCATCGCCGCCGAACAGGCCGTGGCCTGCCCGCTGCTCGAAGGCATCGACCTCTCGGGCGCCAAGGGCGTGCTGGTGCTGGTGACGGCATCGAAGGGTTCGCTGAAGCTGAACGAGTCGAAGCTCGCGATGAACACCATCCGCGCCTACGCCTCGCCCGATGCGCACGTGATCTACGGCGCCGCCTACGACGAAGCCCTGGGCGACGAGATGCGCGTGACCGTGGTGGCGACGGGCCTGTCGCGTGCGGACGCACGCCGCCAGGCGCCGACGCTGGAAGTCATTCGCACCGGCACCGACAACATCCCGTTCAACGTGCCCACCATGGGTGGCACGGGCCACGGCGGCCACAGCGGCGGAAACCAGCCGAACTACGACGGCATGGCGGTTCCCAGCGTGTGGCGCACCAACCGCACGATGGCTGCCGCGAAGGTGGATGCGCTGTCGTCGGGTGGCATGGACGATTTCGAGATTCCCGCATTCCTGCGCCGTCAGGCCGACTGACGGAAGGCGGCGACCGAACGCTCAGGGCACGAAGGTTCGCAAGGGGTACAGGGAAGACCTGAAAGGGACTTCCGCTGGCTCTAGGCGCTGCGTTCACTTCGTGCCCTTTGCGTCCATCGCCCGGATTGCGTAGAACCGATGTCTATCGCTGCCATAGCGAGGGGAATAGGCCGCCACAGCCGTGGCGCGCCTAAAATCCCCGGCGTGCTGCAACAACGAACCCTCAAGTCGATCAGCCGCGCCGTGGGCGTGGGGCTCCACAGCGGGCAACGCGTGGAACTGACCCTGCGACCGGCCCCGGCCGACACGGGCATCGTGTTCCGCCGCGTCGATCTGCCCGAGCCGGCTGAAATCCGCATGACCGCCGAAGCGGTCACCGACACGCGCCTCGCTTCCACGGTCTCGACCGGCGGCGCGAAGGTGCAGACGGTCGAGCATTTGATGTCGGCCTGCGCCGGCCTCGGCATCGACAACCTCTACATCGACATCACGGCCGACGAAGTGCCGATCCTCGACGGGTCGGCTTCGTCCTTCGTGTTCCTGCTGCAAAGCGCGGGCATCGAACTGCAGAAGGCGCCGCGCCGCTTCATCCGCGTGACCCGCAAGGTCGAGGTGCGTGAAGGCGAGGGCGCCAACGAGAAGTGGGCGAGCCTGGAGCCCTACCACGGGTACAAGCTGAGTTTCGAGATCGACTTCGATCACCGCGTGGTCAATTCCACCGGCCAGCGCGTGGAGTTCGACCTGGGCACCGATTCGTACAGCCGCGACATCGCGCGTGCGCGCACCTTCGGCTTCACGAAGGAACTCGAGTACATGCTCAGCAAGGGGCTCGCGCGCGGCGGCGGCCTCGACAACGCCATCGTGATGGACGACACCAAGGTGCTCAATGCAGGCGGCCTGCGCTACGACGACGAGTTCGTGAAGCACAAGATCCTCGATGCGATGGGCGACCTGTACATCATCGGCAAGCCGCTGCTCGCGGCCTACACCGCGTTCCGCTCGGGCCATGCGCTGAACAACAAGCTGCTGCGCGAATTGCTCGCGAACAGCGACGCCTACGAGGTTGTGACCTTCGACGACGAGAAGCGCGCACCGCGCGGCTTCGGTGAAGTGGCGCGGGCCTGGTAGGCGCGCGCCGAGACGATGCTTCTCTTCCGCTGGGCCATCCTGCTGCTTCTGCTGGTGGCCGGCGTGTCGTTCGCGTTCTATGCGGGCACCGGACAGGCGAAGTACCGCCGCGTCGGCTGGATCGTGCTCAAGTGGACGCTGCTCGCGGCGTTCGGCTTCTTCGCGGTGCTGATCGCCGAGCGCGTGGCCTAGCAGGTCTTCTTCTTCCTCTGGGTCAGCGCGAACGCCCTTGCCGGTATGTGCCGGCATGGGTCTTCGACAACTCTGCGGCTTCGGCCAGCCGCGCCATCGACCGGCCGACCTGCGCATGCGTGATCGCGATGCCCAGCGCGTCGGCTGCATCGGCGCCGGGCAATCCGGGCAGGTCGAGCAGGCGCTTCACCATCTCCTGCACCTGCGCCTTGGCGGCCTGGCCGTGGCCCGCCACCGCCTTCTTCATCTGCAGCGCGGTGTACTCGGCCACCGTGAGGTTGCTGTTCACCAGCGAGGTCACGCACGCACCGCGCGCCTGGCCCAGCAGCAGCGTCGATTGCGGATTGACGTTGACGAAGATGATCTCGACCGCCGACGCATCGGGCTGGTAGCGCTGCGCGATTTCCGCGATGCCGTCGAACAGCACCTTGAGCCGCGCCGGCAGGTTGCCGGTACCCAGGTGCCGGGTGCTGATGGTGCCGCTGGCCACGTAGCGCAGCGCGTGGCCGTCCGCATCGACCACGCCGAAGCCGGTGGTCGTCAAGCCGGGGTCGATGCCGAGAATTCGCATGTCGGTCAGGCGTTGAAGTACCAGCGGATCGAGTGGAAGAAGATCGGCGCCGCGAAGCACAGCGCATCGACGCGGTCCAAGAGGCCGTTCGCACCGGTCACGCCCACGCCCTTCTTGCCCCAGTTCGGAATGCCGCGGTCGCGCTTGAGCGCCTTCATCACGAGGTGACCCATCGACCCCGCGATGCAGGCGATGACCGACACCGCGAGCGCCTGGCCGAACTTGAACGGCGTGATGAACGAGAACAGCGCGCCCACCAGGCTCGCCACCACGATGCCGATGCCCCAGCTGGTCCAGTTGAAGCTGCGGCTCACGTTGGGTGCGAACGGCGCGCGCTGCGTGCGGCGCGAGATGAGGTGCTGCACCAGCACCGAGGTCTGCACCACGAACACCAGGAAGAACACGAGGAACGCACTCTTGCCCTCGTAGCCCGGAAAGCTCAGCAGCAGCAGCGCCGGCACATGGCTCATGCCGTAGACGCAGACCATGATGCCCCACTGCAGCTTGGCATTGCGCTCGAGGAAATGGCTCGGGTCGTTGGCCAGCGCGCTCGCCACCGGGATCGCGAGGAACACGTAGACCGGGATGAACACGGTGAAGAGATCGAAGCGCGCCGTGGCCACCAGCCAGAACTGGATCGGCAGCACCACGAAGAACGCGAGGATCAGGCTGCGGTGGTCGCCGCGCCGCGTGGGCGAGAGCGTGATGAACTCGCGCAGCGCGAAGAACGAGATCAGAGCGAACAGCACCGTGGCCACCGTTTCGCCCAGCGCCCAGCCGATCCAGAAGACCACCACCATGAACCAGGTGGTGCCCAGCAGCGCGCGGAAGTGCGCGAGCTCGGCCTGCCAGGTGGCGTCGTGCACCGGGTTGCGCTTTTCCCGGAAGCTCAGGAAGAAGGCGGTGGTGCTGATGATCACCAGCACGCCGAAGACGATGAGGAAGAGCGCCGCGACCTGCTGGGTCGGGGTGAGGCTGCGCAGGAACTGGTTCATTCACACCTTCTCAGATATCGCGCAATGCGATCACCGCGGCACGCGCGCGATCGAGGAAGGGGCGGCGCTCCTCGCCGTCCTCGACGCGGATCGGCGCGCCGAAGGTGACGGAGCAAAGAATGGGCACCGGCACGATCTCGCCCTTGGGCATGACGCGCTGCACGTTGTCGATCCAGGCCGGCACGAGCACCACGTCGGGGAACATCGTCGCGAGCGTGTAGAGGCCCGACTTGAACTTCTGCGGCTCGCCCGTGTGGCCGCGCGTGCCTTCGGGAAAGATGATGATCGAGTCGCCACTGCGGAGGGCCTCGACGAGTGGCGCAAGAGGGTCGGGTGGAGGCTGTGCGGGTTCGGCCGGTGGCGCCGGTTCCGCAACGAATGGCGGTGGCGCAGCAGGTTGAGGAGGCGGTGGCGGCGCCGGAAGATCGAGCTCGCCTTGCAGCTCGTTCACGACCTCGGCACGCGGCGCTTCGGCGGCGGGCGATGTGGCTGGCAGCAGCGGCTCCATCGAAGGCTCGATGCGTTCGATGGGCTCTGCAACGACTGCCGGTTCAGTCTGTACCGGTTCGGGCACGGCAGGTGCGGCCGGCGCCGTGGCCGCACGCTCCACATACACCGCGTTGAACACCTCCGTCGTGATCCAGCGCTTGACCGGCGTGTTGGCCCAGTAGTCGCGCGCCGCGATCGGCCGCGTGATGCTGCGCAGTTCCTCGGGCAGGGCGGCCCAGATCATCACGAGGTCGGCGTGGCTCTGGTGGTTGGCGAAATAGATGCGCTGCTCGGCCTTCGGTGGACAGCCGTACCAGCGCGCCTGCGCGCCGGTGAGCAACCGGACGATTCCCAACAACAACCAACCTGTGAGCTTTGCCAGCATATGGGCGCGATGATACGGGCCATGCGATGGCGATTCGATCCTCTTTCACTGGCGTGGGCGGTGGCCCTGTTCATTGTTCTTGCGCTGCTGGCCACCGTCGGCGCGCGCTGGGGGTGGCTGCGAAGTTTCTTCGGCGACGTGCTGGCGGTGGTGTGGGTCTACTTCGTCTTCAAGACCGTCATCGCCGCGCGCGTCCTGCCGCTCGCGCTGGCCGCTCTCGGCGTGGGCTATGCGGTGGAGCTGGGCCAGTTCCTCGCGTCGGCCTGGCACCTGCACATTCCGAACCGGGCCCTGCGCATCGTGCTCGGCAGCACGGCCGACTGGTGGGACGTGGTGGCCTACACGATCGGCTTCGCGGCCGTGCTGGCCCTCGAAGCACTGCGCGCGAGGGTCAGGGCAGCTCGGCCGACGACATCCGCGCCACGACCGTCGACGCCCGTCCGTTGAGGTAAGGCGAGCCGGGCCGGCGCTCGAAGAACTTGGGGCTCGGCAGCATCACCGCGAGCCGCGCGGCCTCGTTGGCGCCCAGGCGCAAGGCGGGCTTCTTGAAGTAGTACTGCGACGCGGCCTCGGCGCCGAACACGCCTTCACCCCACTCGACGTTGTTCAGGTAGATCTCCAGGATGCGGCGCTTGTCGAGAAACACCTCGAGCAGCGTCGCGAGCACCAGTTCCTGGCCCTTGCGCAGCATCGTGCGTTCGCCCGAAAGCAGCAGGTTCTTTGCCAACTGCTGCGTGATGGTGGAGCCGCCGCGCAGGCGCACCGGCTGCATCGGCTTGCCGCGCGCCACGGCGCGCGCTGCACGCTTGGCCGCCAGTTCCTCGGCCTTGGCGTTGCGCTGACGCGCGCGTTCGATGGCTTCCCACTCCACGCCGTTGTGATCGACGAAGCCGGCGTCTTCACTCGCGATCACGGCGCGCTTGAGCGTGTCGTTGATCTGCGCATACGGCACCCACTCCTGGCGCCAGCCGCCCTCGCTGCCCTTGTGGATGGCGACCTGCCAGGCCTCGGAGCGCTGGAATGCGGTGCTCTGCGGATCGATCACCGCCATGGCCGCGATGCGCACCACGAAGAAGAGTTCGAGCGCGAGACCCGCCACCACGAGGCAGGCGATGAGGCGCAGCACGGCCTTCATTTTTTCAGTGGCCGGCGGCGAGCGACGCGCGCAGCTCGGCCAGCACCTGTGCCGACGGCGGGCGTACGCCGCGCCAGATCTCGAACGATTCGGCCGCCTGCTCGACCAGCATGCCGAGCCCGTCGCGCGGCACCGCGCCGTGCGCTTCGGCCCAGGCCATGAAGCCTGCGGCCGCGGGGCCGTACATCATGTCGACCGCGAGCGCGCCGGGTCGCAGCACTTGTGCGCTCACCGGCACCGCGTCGCCCGCCAGGCTGGAGGCGGTGGCGTTGACCACCACGTCGAAGCTGCCTGGCACTTCGTCGAGCGCCCAGGCTTCGAGCGTGGCGCCGTGGCCGAGCGCGAGCGCGGCATGTCGCCGGACCACCGCGACCGCCTTGTTGATGGTGCGGTTGGCCACCACGATGCGCGAGGCACCCGCGTCCAGCAGCGGTCCCAGCACGCCGGCAGCCGCGCCACCAGCACCGATCAGCAGCAGCTCCTTGCCGGCCAGCGGCACGCCCGCGTTGTGAACGATGTCGTTGACGAGCCCGATGCCGTCCGTGTTGTCCGCGTGGATGCTGCCATCGGCCTCGAAGCGCAGCGTGTTGACCGCCTGCGCGAGCAGGGCGCGTTCGCTGGTGTGCTGCGCCAATGCGGCGGCCTCGAACTTGAAAGGCACGGTGATGTTGCAGCCGCGCGCGCTGTCGCCGCGTTCGGCGGCTTCGCGACGGAATGCCGCGATGCCTTCGGCGAAGGCGCCGAGCGGAATCAGCCGGCGGCCGTAGTCGATCTGCTGGCCGCAGAGTTCGGCAAAACGGGCATGGATGCGCGGCGAGCGGCTGTGCTCGACGGGGTTGCCCATGACGCAGTACAGGTCCATCGCTGCAGCCTCGATCAATGCTTATTGGGAGATTTCCATCGTGCCGTCGCGCGCGAAGCGGAACGTGCCCTGGATCACCATCTGGTCGGCCTGCTCCTGGCGCATCGCGGTCGTGAACTTGCCGAAGTTGCCGGTGCTGCGAACGATGGCCTGCGCCCGGCGGTCGAGCGCGATGTTGCCCGAGCTCTGGTCGACCACGGTGGCGAGCACGTTGCCGTCGAAGTTGACGGTCAGCGTCATCTTGAGTTCGCCGTACAGCTTCTTGCCGGCCAGCTCGGGGAAGTTTTCCGCGGCGCGCGCCTCGACGCGGCGCAGCATGGTGTCCACGTACACCGCGAAGGCGGCTTCGCGCGTGGAAGGGCTGATGTAGCGCTTCTTGGGGCGTGAGTTTTCCTCGTTCACCCGGCGCTCGATCTGGGCCAGCAGCTCGACCATCTGGCGGCGCTTTTCTTCCTGCGCGGCGGCTTCGGTCGGGTCGCCCGCGTTGCGCGGATCGCGCACCGGCATGGCGGCGATGTCGCGCTTGAGCTGCGTGATCATCTGCATCTGCTCGGCCTGCAGGGCGTCGACCTGTTTGCGCGCGTCCTCGAACGAATCGCCCACGGCGGTGAAGCTCGACGGCGGCAGCGGGCTGGTCGCGCGCCCCTTGTCGAGGTCGCCGCCGCCCGCGAGCGAGGTCTGCGCCATCAGCTTGGCGTTGGCATCGGGCCGCTCCTTGGTCTTGCTGTTGACCAGGATCACCTCGAGCGGCGTGTCGGTGAACGCACGGTTGAACGACTCGGGATCGACGAAGCGCACCGCCAGCAGCGCGGCATGCGCAATGACCGACACGCCCAGGGCAATCTGCAGCGTGCTGAGGTCCTTGAAGTTCATTCTCGAAACTCCTCCAGGGGGCGCACTTCTCCGGACGTCTCGCCGAAGTTCATGCAGGTGTGTTTTCCGGCGCGGCCTCGCTGTCGCTCAGGTCGACGGCAATGGCGATCGGGCCGGCGACTTCCTCTTCGTCCTCGCCGCTCTCGTCTTCCGCGGAGGCATCGGCCTTCGGCGCATCGAGGCGTTCGAGCACGGTGCCGCTCACGTCGAGCGCGATCTCGTCGATCTCGCCGAGCTTCACCCGCAGGCGCGCACCGCGCTCCTGCTGGCCGGCCACCGGGAACACCAGCGGCAGCGCATCGGCACGCACCAGCGCGCCGTTGGGAATGTCCTTGATGACCGTCGCTTCGAGCTCGGTGATGCCGTTCTGCTGCAGGTACTTGAGCGTCCAGAAGCGCTCCATGCCGCCCTGGTAGCCGTTGTAGGTCGCATAGGCGGCGTCGAAGCCCGAGAGGATCGAGAACAGGTCGGCGTCCTTCGGCTTGAAGGGCGCGGCCAGCGCGGCGGTCTTGCCGTGGCGCGCGGCCGCGATGATCTGCCACTGGTTCACGAGGTCGGTGTAGCGGCGCAGCGGCGAGGTGCTCCACGCATAGCTCTTCACGCCCAGGCCCGCGTGCGGCAGCGCGCGCGTGCCCATGCGCACCTTGATGCCGGGCGCCAGGCTCGCCTGGCTGCGGTAGAGCCCGGGCACGCCGAGTTCGCCGAGCCAGCCGCCCCAGCTGCTGTTGGCCAGGATCATCGCTTCCGAGACGATCAGGTCGAGCGGCGCGCCGCGCTGGCGCGTGGTGATCTGCACCTGCTCGTTGCCGGTGGGTTCGTTGCCGTCGTTGCCGACGAGGCGGAAGTTGTAGTCGGGCCGGTTGAAGTTCTCGGGCTTGCCGCGCACCACTTCGCGCTGCGCCTTCAACTGCTTGGCGAGGCGGAACAGGAAGGAGAGCGGGGCGCGCAGGTTCGCTGCGGCTTCAGGCGTGTTCTCGCTGGTGACCGTGGCGTCTTCGAGCCAGGGCTGCGTGACGACGTTGTCGAGCTGGTCGTGGCGCAGGTTGGCGACGATCGGCACGCGCTCCAGCTTGGTCTCGGTGCCTTGCAGCTCGAGCGTGGCTTCGTCGAAGCGCGCGTAGAGCGACACGGCCGGGCGGTCGGCGCCCTCGAGCAGCGTGTAGGTGTTCACCACCTCGTCGGGCAGCATCGTGATCTTGTAGCCCGGCATGTAGACCGTCGACATGCGCGCACGCGCCACGTTGTCGATGGCGCTGCCGGGCGTGAGCGCCAGGGCCGGCGCCGCGATGTGGATGCCGACCGTGACGGTGCCGGTGCCAAGGCCTTGCACTGACAACGCATCGTCGATTTCGGTGGTCTGCGAATCGTCGATCGAGAAGGCCTCGACGCCGGTGGCGACGGGCAGCTCGTCCACGATGGCCGGTGCCGCGAGCGCCGGAAAGCCGGTGCCTTTGGGGAAGTTCTCGAACAGGAAGCGCCGCCAGTGGAACTGGTAGGGCGAATCGATGGCACCGGCACGCTCCAGCAGGTCGAGCGGCGGGCGCTGCGTGGCGCGCGCGGCGTCGACCACGGCCTTGTATTCGGGCGCGTTCTTGTCGGGCTTGAACAGGATCTTGTAGAGCTGCTCGCGGATCGGCGGCGGACACACGCCCTCGGCCAGTTGCCCGGCCCATTCGACGATCTGCGCCTGGATGACTTTTTTCTTCTCGATGGCGGCGAGCGCCTGCTGCACGATCTCGGCCGGCGCCTTCTTGAAGCGGCCCTTGCCCGCGCGGCGGAAGTAGTGCGGCGCCTCGAACAGCGCGAACAGCGCGGCGGCCTGCTGGGCCAGCGTGGGCTTGTCGCTGAAATAGTCGGTGGCCAGGTCGGCAAAGCCGAACTCGCCTTCGGCTGCGAATTCCCAGGCCAGGTCGAGGTCCATCGCGGCGGCGAGCGTGCGCGCCTCGGCGATCAGCTCGGCCGGGGACGGTTTCTCGAAACGCAGAACGATGTTGGCGCCCTTGACCTTGACGCGCTTGCCGGTCTCGAGCTCGACCTGCGCCGAGGCTTCGGCCTCCGACAGGACACGGCCGCCGAGGTACTTGCCGGCTTCTTCAAACAATACAAACATAGGCGCGGATTGTCCCATGCTGGGTGGGGCCGGCCCGGCCTGGCGATGCTCAGACCGGATTGATGAACGCCATGATGTCGTCGAGGTGCGCCGTCTCGAAATCCGACAGCGCATGGTCGCTGCCTTCCAGCAGCTTGATGTTGCTGTCCGGATAGCGCGCCGACATCTCGTGCCAGTCGAGCGCCTCGTCGCCCTTGGCGATGATCGCGAAGACGCGCTCGGGCCGTGTGAGCGAACCGACTTCCATGGCGCGCAGTTCGTGGATGTACTCGGGCCGGAAGTAGAAATGCTCGGCCGGGTCGTGCCAGACGGTCTGGTCGCCGATGTAGCGCGTGAGGTCGCGCGCCGGGTACACGGCCGGATTGAGCAGCACCGCGCGGCAGCGCGTCATGCCGGCGACATAGGTGGCGTAGAAGCCGCCCAGCGACGAGCCGATCACGGCCATCGACTTGCGCGGCCAGTGCGCGATGCCCTTCATCACCATGTCGATGGCGTCGTGCGGCGAGGGCGGCAGCTGCGGGCACCACCATTCCAGGTTGGGATGCTCTTGCGCCACGCGCTGCGCCACGAGCCTCGCCTTGGTCGAACGGGGCGAGGAACGGAAGCCGTGCAGGTACAGCAGATGGGTGGTTTGCGGGTCCATGGGGGGAAGGGCGGGGAGGTGCGAACGCCGCACCTCGCTGGCCGAGACGCAGTAATTCTGCATGAGGTCGGTGCCTGCAAAGCGGCTTGCGGCATTCAAAAAACCTGCGGCGAGGGGTTCTTGGGGAAAGCGATAACTCATAACTACTTACACCGCATGAACATCCCGTCGGCCTCGGCCCTGCGATGGTCGCCTGGCTGGAATCCGAAAGTATTCATCGGCTGCTCCTCGTTGCCGGCCTCGCACGCACGGCGATGAACCCGCGGCAAAAAAGAAAAAGAAAACGCCCAATTCTCGGGATGCGATCCGCGGTGCGCATCCCATGAAAGGGGTATGCAAGCGCGGCGGTCGGGGGCGCGCCGAGGCTTATGCTTCATCCCATGAATACAGAGGTACCGGATGACGGCACGCTGCGCCGATGGGGGGTGCTCGTGGTCGAGGACGACAGCCGCGCGCGCGCCTTCTTCGAAGCCAGCGTGCAGCGCAGCCCGCGCCTTTTCTGGCTCGGCAGTGCGGGCACCGTGCAGGAGGCGCTGGGCTGGCTGGCGCGCACCGCGACGATTCCCGACGTCCTGCTGGTCGACCTCGGCATGCCCGACGGCACCGGTCTCGACGTGATCCGCGACGCCGTCGCACGCTTTCCCGGCTGCGAGCCGCTGGTGGTGTCGGTCTTCGGCGACGAGGAGAACGTGCTCGCCAGCATCGAGGCCGGCGCCGTGGGCTACATCCACAAGGACGCCGCGCCCGAGGACATCGCGCAGACCATCGTGGAGATGAAGGCCGGCGCATCGCCGATCTCGCCCATGATCGCGCGGCGGGTGCTGGCCAAGTACCGCAGCCTGCAATCGGCCAGCATGGTCGGGGCCGGCACCGCAGCGCCCGAGGCTGCCTTCGACGACAGCGAGCGCGGCCTGCTGTCCGCGCGCGAGCACGAGGTGCTGACGCTGATCGCCCGCGGCTTTTCGTACGCGGAAATCGCGCGGCTCAAGGGCCTGAGCGTGCACACGGTGCAGACCCACATCAAGAACCTCTACGGCAAGCTCGCGGTGCACTCCAAGAGCGAGGCGGTCTTCGAGGCCACGCGCCTCGGCCTGCTGCCTCATCCGGGCTGAGGACGGATGCTGGCGAGGCTGGGGGCGCTGCTTTCGCTCTGGCTGGCGGTGCTGGTGGCCGGCGCTGCCGGCATGGGGGGCGCAGCGGCCCAGACGACGGCCCAGTCCGCGGAGGGTCCAATCGAACTGCGCCGCGGCACCATCACCACGTCGGTCGACGGCATCAACCGCACCGGACCGGTCGAGCTGTCCTACCACTGGGATCGCCAGCACCGCGGCCGGCCCGGCCTGGCGAGCTTCGACCTGCCGTTCACCCTCGCGGCCGCGCCGGAAACGCCCTGGGGCATCTTCATTCCTCGCGTCGGCAATGTCTTCGAGGTGCAGCTCAATGGAGCGCTGCTGCAGATCTACGGCGACCTGGGCACGGGCAACGACGCCGACTACGCCAAGGCGCCCATCTACGTGCCCGTGCCCGGACGCCTGCTGAAAGCCGGCGAGAACCACCTGCAGATCCGCCTGCGCGCCGACAGCGCCCGGCGCGCGGGCCTCTCGCGCGTCGTCGTCGGCCCCGCCACGCCAGTGCGCACCGAACTCTTCGAAAGTGCCTATGCCTGGCGCTTCACCGGCTCGGTGTTGCTGACGGCCTTCAGCCTGATCGTCGGCAGCATCGCGCTGGCGCTCTGGCTGACGCAGGTCGACACCGGCGCCGTGGGGCGGCAGCGGCGCGATGGCATCTATCTCTGGGCGGCACTCGCCGAGTTCTGCTGGGCGATCCGCGTCGCCGACGGCGTGATCGCAGAGCCGCCGCTGCCCTGGGTTCCCTGGGGCGTGCTGATGGCGGCCTGCTACGCGGGCTGGGCGGCCTCGGCCATGATGTTCTGCTACCACCTTTCGGGATGGGCCCGGAATCCCCGGCTGCAATGGCTGCGCTGGCCGCTCGCCGCAGTCGTCGCCGGAACGGTGGTGGCGAGCACGCTGGCCCTGCAGCGCGAACAACCGCTGTGGCTCACCGGCTGGCTCGCCGTCGAGATCGTGATCATCGGCGTCTTCGTGGGCGGCTTCGTGGTGGCGACCGTCCGCCAGCCGAGCACCGAGCGGATGCTGGTGGCCCTCGCGGCGCTCGTGACGGTGGGCTTCGGCGTGCGCGACTGGCTGGTGATCCGCCTGAGCGACGCCTACGGCGAGACCACCTGGGTGCGCTATTCGTCGATCTTCTTCGGCATCGCGCTGCTCCTGATCGTGCTGCGACGCTTTCATGCGGTGAGCACCCAGGCGCGCGGATGGGTCGCGGCGCTGGCCGACCGGGTGGCGCAACGCGAGCGCGAACTGGCGCTGACCTACGCCGAACTCGAACAGGCAGCGCGCGACCAGGCCCGCACCCACGAGCGCGAGCGCATCCTGCGCGACATGCACGACGGCGTGGGCTCGCACATCAGCTCGGCGATCCGGCAACTGCAGTCGGGCCAGACCAGCTCCGAGGAGTTGCTGCGCACGCTGCGCGACTCGCTCGACCAGCTCAAGCTGTCGATCGACTCGATCCACCTGCCGCCGGGCGATGTCGGCGCGCTGCTGGCGGCGCTGCGCTACCGGCTGGAACCGCGGCTGGCGGCGGCGGGCATCGAATTCGAATGGGCGGTGGACGAGGTCAGGCCGGTGCAATTGCTCGATGCGCACGCGATGCGGCAACTGCAGTTCCTGCTGTTCGAGGCGATCTCCAACGTGCTGCAGCACGCGCAGGCGAGCGTGCTGCGGATCGAGGCGGACATGCAGGGCGACACGGTGCAGCTGCGGGTGATCGACAACGGCCGGGGCTTCGACGCGTCGCAGGTGCCCAGGGCGCTGTGGGAGCGCGCCGGCGCGATCGGCGCCCGGCTGGCGGTCGAAAGCCGACCGGGGCGCACGGTCGTTCAGCTCGCTTTCGGCTGAAGTGGCATGCGGGGCGCGGATAATCCGCCCCCATGTCTGCCGTGTTCAATCAGCCCTCCCTGGCGCGTCGAATTGCGCCCATCTTCCAGGGCTTCGACGGCTTTCTGGCCTTCGCCGTGCTGCTGCTCGCCTTCGCCGGGCTGCTGACCATGTATTCCTCCGGCTACGACCATGGCTCGCGCTTCGTCGACCATGGCCGAAACATGCTGCTGGCGGGTTTCATCATGTTCGTGGTGGCGCAGGTGCCGCCGCAGCGGCTGATGATGTTCGCGGTGCCGCTCTACGCAGCGGGCGTGGCGCTCCTGATCGCGGTGGCGCTCTTCGGCATCACCAAGAAGGGCGCCCAGCGCTGGATCAACATCGGCGTGGTGATCCAGCCCAGCGAAATCCTCAAGATCGCGATGCCGCTGATGCTGGCCTGGTGGTTCCAGCGGCGCGAGGGCCAGTTGCGGCCGCTCGACTTCGTGGTGGCCACGGTGCTGCTGGCGGTGCCTGTCGGGCTCATCATGAAGCAGCCTGACCTCGGCACCTCCCTGCTGGTGCTGGCCGCGGGCATGGCGGTGATCTTCTTTGCCGGCCTTCCCTGGAAGCTGATCGTGCCGCCGGTGCTGATCGGCGCCATTGCCGTGACGCTGATCGTGAGCTTCGAGACGAGGCTGTGCGCCGACGGCGTCGACTGGCGGGTGCTGCACGACTACCAGAAGCAGCGCGTGTGCACGCTGCTCGACCCGAGCAAGGACCCGCTGGGCAAGGGCTTCCACATCATCCAGGGGATGATCGCCATCGGCTCGGGCGGCGTCGGGGGCAAGGGCTTCATGCAGGGCACGCAGACGCACCTCGAATTCATTCCCGAGCGCACCACCGACTTCATCTTCGCCGCCTATTCCGAGGAATTCGGGCTGATAGGCAACCTGGCGCTGATCTCGGCCTTCATCCTCCTGATCTTCCGCGGGCTGGCCATCGCGACCAGCGCGACGACGCTCTTCTCGCGGCTGCTGGCAGGGGCGGTCACGATGATCTTCTTCACCTATGCCTTCGTGAACATGGGCATGGTGAGCGGCATCCTGCCGGTGGTGGGGGTGCCGCTGCCGTTCATCAGCTACGGCGGGACGGCCATGGTGACGCTGGGGCTGGGGCTGGGCATCCTGATGTCGATCGCGCGAGCAAGGAAGCTGGCGCAGAACTAGGCGACCGAGTGCCCTTGGGGGCGGCACGGGAGAGGGTGGCTGCCTAGAATGGCGGAATGATCTCCCGCGAACCCACCATCGAGCGCCTCGCCACGGCGCAACAGCTCCTTCTCACGCCATTCGGACTCGACGAATCGCACCTGAGCAAGGCCTTGGCCGAGATCACCTCCCACAAGGTGGACGACGCCGACCTCTACTTCCAGTACACGCGCAGCGAGGGCTGGAGCCTCGAAGAGGGCATCGTCAAGACCGGCAGCTTCAGCATCGACCAGGGCGTCGGCGTGCGTGCGGTCAGCGGCGAGAAAACCGCATTCGCCTACTCGGACGACATTTCCGAAGCCTCGCTCCTCGACGCGGCCCGCACGGTCCGCTCGATTTCCTCCGCCGGCCGCACCGGCCGCGTGAAGACGCCGACCCGCAAGATCGCCTCGAGCCGCTCGCTCTACAACGGCGTCGATCCCATCTCCACGCTCGACAGCACGGCCAAGGTCAAGCTGCTCGAAAAGACCGAGAAGCTGGCGCGTTCGCGCGATCCGCGCGTGGCGCAGGTCATGGCGGGCCTGGCGAGCGAATACGACGTGGTGCTCGTGGCACGCGCCGACGGCACGCTGGCCGCCGACGTGCGACCGCTGGTGCGCCTGTCGGTCACGGTGATCGCCGAACAGAACGGCCGCCGAGAAGTCGGCTCCGGCGGCGGCGGCGGGCGTTTCGGCCTGGCCTATTTCGACGACGAGAAGATCGCCGAATACGTCGACCAGGCCGTGAAGGCCGCGCTGACCAACCTCGACGCCCGCCCGGCGCCGGCCGGCGAGATGACCGTGGTGCTCGGCTCCGGCTGGCCCGGCATCCTGCTGCACGAAGCCATCGGCCACGGGCTGGAAGGCGACTTCAACCGCAAGGGTTCGAGCGCGTTCTCGGGCCGCATCGGCCAGCGCGTGGCGGCCAAGGGCGTCACGGTGCTCGACGACGGCACGATCGCCGACCGCCGCGGCTCGCTGAACGTCGACGACGAAGGCAATGCCAGCCAGCGCAACGTGCTGATCGAGGACGGCATCCTCAAGGGCTACATCCAGGATTCGATGAACGCCCGCCTCATGAAGGTCAAGCCCACCGGCAACGGCCGCCGCGAGAGCTACGCCCACGTGCCGATGCCGCGCATGACCAACACCTACATGCTCGGCGGCGACAAGGACCCCCAGGAAATCGTGGCCAGCATCAAGAAGGGCCTCTACGCCACCAACTTCGGCGGCGGGCAGGTCGACATCACGAGCGGCAAGTTCGTGTTCTCGGCCAGCGAGGCCTTCTGGGTCGAGAACGGCAAGATCCAGTATCCGGTCAAGGGCGCGACCATCGTGGGCAATGGCCCCGATGCGCTCACCCGCGTGACCATGATCGGCAACGACATGGCGCTCGATTCCGGCGTGGGCACCTGCGGCAAGGAAGGCCAGAGCGTGCCCGTGGGCGTCGGCCAGCCCACGCTTCGCATCGACGGGCTCACGGTAGGTGGAACGGCTTAGGACTTTCGGCACTTGCCGGGCGTTTCCTCCGGTTGCTAAGCTGCGCCCTTTTGCGCACGACGCATTCAAGGAGCATTTCATGGGGAACAGGATCAACTCGCCCGCGGCCCTCTGGGCCATGACCGCCCTGGTCGCGCTGGGCAGCGTCGGCTGCGCATCGCGCGGTGGTTCGGGCAGCCAGCCCCAGGCCGCGCCCGCTCCCGCGGCCGCCGCTCCGGCAGCGCCCGCGCGCAGCGGTTCCGGCGCAGGCATGGATGGCAAGGGCAACGTGACCGATTCCTCCAAGGTCGAAGCCGGCAGCGGCCGCACCGTCAAGGGCCTGAACGGCTACGAAGGCGAGATCACCGGCAACCCGGCGCGCAACAGCAAGTTCACCCGCCTGCAGATCGGCATGAGCGCCAAGCAGGTTACCGACCTCGCCGGCCCGCCGACCGACCAGGGCGCCTACGTGACGGGCAAGGCCTTCATTCCGTTCTATTTCGGCAGCGACCGGCACCGTTTCGAGATGACCTACAAGGGCCAGGGACGGCTGATCTTCGCGGGCGGCGGCATGGGCGATTTCTCCAGCGGCAACCTGATCTGGATCATTCACAACGCCAACGAATCGGGCTACCGGTAAACCACCCCATGACCCGGCCGCCTGGCCGGGTCTTTGTTTTCCGTGCTACATTCCGCCCCTATGTCCGCCCTCCGCGCTTATTTCTTTGCCTACTTTTGGTTCCCGGTTTCCGGCGGACGAGAGGCGAGCGCGTAAAGCAAACGAACACCCTCCCAAAACCGCCGGCGCCCCAAGCCCCGGCGGTTTTTTTATGCCCTGACGATATTCACTCCAACAAGGAACAGCACCATGAGCACGAACACTGCCCCGGCCAGCGACAGCTGGTATGCGAGCGTCGAAAAAACCAGCAAGACCGACGACGAACGCATCAAGGACATCAACGTGCTCCCCCCTCCCGAACATCTGATCCGCTTTTTCCCGATCCGCGGCACGCCGGTCGAAACGCTGATCGAGGGCACCCGCCGCAGCATCCACAACATCATGGCCGGCAAGGACGACCGGCTGCTGGTGATCATGGGCCCCTGTTCGATCCACGACCCGGCTGCCGCCGTCGAATACGCCAAGCGCCTGAAGGTCGAGCGCGAGAAATACGCCGGTACGCTCGAGATCGTGATGCGCGTGTACTTCGAGAAGCCGCGCACCACCGTCGGCTGGAAGGGCCTGATCAACGACCCGTACCTGGACGAAAGCTTCCGCATCGACGAAGGCCTGCGCATCGCACGCCAGCTCCTGATCGACATCAACCGCATCGGCCTGCCGGCAGGCAGCGAGTTCCTCGACGTGATCTCGCCCCAGTACATCGGCGACCTGATTTCCTGGGGTGCCATCGGCGCGCGCACCACCGAAAGCCAGGTGCACCGCGAACTCGCCTCGGGTCTTTCGGCCCCCATCGGCTTCAAGAACGGCACCGACGGCAACATCCGTATCGCCACCGACGCCATCCAGGCGGCCGCCCGTGGCCATCACTTCCTCTCGGTGCACAAGAACGGCCAGGTCGCGATCGTGCAGACCAACGGCAACCGCGACTGCCACGTGATCCTGCGTGGCGGCAAGGCGCCGAACTACGACGCGGCCAGCGTCGAAGCCGCCTGCAAGGACCTCGAAGCCGCCAAGCTGCCGCCCACGCTGATGGTCGACTGCAGCCATGCCAACAGCTCCAAGCAGCACCAGAAGCAGATCGACGTGGCCAAGGACATCGCCGGCCAGATCGCCGGCGGCTCGAACCGCGTGTTCGGCGTGATGGTCGAGAGCCACCTGCAGGCCGGCGCCCAGAAGTTCACGCCGGGCAAGGACCAGCTCTCGGGCCTCGAATACGGCAAGAGCATCACCGATGCATGCATCGGCTGGGACGATTCGGTGCAGGTGCTCGAGACGCTGTCGCAGGCCGTGAAGGCCCGCCGCGGTTAAGAGGGTTAGAGCATCCCGGCCAGGTCGGGCCAGTGGTGCCGCATCGACGCCGCCTCGTCGCTGTCGGGCGGCACCATCGAGAAGTCGGCGAAGTCGAAGCCCGGGCCGACCATGCAGGCGACCAGCGTGTAGTCGCCTGACGAATGGCCCTGGATCGGGCGGGCCGCCTGCCACTGGCCGGCCGGCACCACGTGCTGGGGGCGCGTGCCGTGCGCGTCGACCGGGCCCAGCCGCACATGGGCCGGCGCCGTGCGCATCGCGGCATCGCAGGTCCAGAGCGCCAGCGGGACGCCCTCGAGGTGCACCCAGACCTCGTCGGACAGCACCCGGTGCCAGCGCGAATGCTGGCCCGCCTCGAGCAGGAAATAGATGCTGGTGAGCGCGCTGCGGGGTGCGCGGCCATCGGCTGGCGTGACGCTGGCCGACGAGCGGAACACCTCGCTGTACCAGCCGCCCTCCGGGTGAGGCTGCAGCTTGAGGCTGTCGATCAGCTCCTGGGTGCGCATGGTGGTGCTCATGATGCCGCCGCGACGCGCAGGGCTGCAAGCAGCTTGTCGTGCACACCGCCGAAGCCGCCGTTGCTCATGCAGACGATGTGATCGCCCGGCCGTGCGGCCGCGACGAGCTGCGCCACCAGCGGCTCGATGGCCCCGGCGACCTGCGCGCGGTCGCCCATCGGCGCCAGGGCCGCGGCGGCATCCCAGTCGAGTCCGGCCGTGTGGCAGAACGAGAGATCGGCCGACTCCAGGCTCCACGGCAGCTGCGCTGCCATGACGCCGAGCTTCATCGTGTTGCTGCGCGGCTCGAAGGCCGCGAGGATGCGCTCACTTTGCTTGCCCGCGTCGTCGAGCTTCTTGCGGAGGCCCTCGAGCGTGGTGCGGATGGCGGTGGGGTGATGGGCGAAGTCGTCGTAGACCGTGATCGCGCCGCCCTTGCGTTCGACCGTGCCGCGCAGCTCCATCCGCCGGCGCACGTTGCGAAAGCTGCCGAGCGCGCGCGCCGCATCGGCCGGCGCAACGCCGACATGGTCGGCAGCCGCGATGGCGGCCAGCGCATTCATCTGGTTGTGCAGGCCCGAGAGTTCCCACTCGACCCGGCCGACCACTTCGCCTTGCCGCAGCACATCGAAGGCGTTGTGCGAACCGCCGGCTTGCCATTCACCGCCCGCGCCGAAACGCGCAAGCTCGCTCCAGCAGCCCTGGGCCAGCACGCGCTGCAGGCTCTCTTCGGTGGCATTGACCACCAGCCGCCCGGTGCCGGGCACGGTGCGCACCAGGTGATGGAACTGGCGTTCGATGTCGGCGAGGTCGTCGAAAATGTCTGCGTGGTCGAACTCGAGGTTGTTGAGCACGGCGGTGCGCGGCCGGTAGTGCACGAACTTGCTGCGCTTGTCGAAGAAGGCGGTGTCGTACTCGTCGGCCTCGATGACGAAGGCGGCACCGTCGCCCAATCGGGCCGACACACCGAAGTCCAGCGGCACGCCGCCCACCAGGAAGCCCGGCGCCTTGCCGCCCCGCTCGAGCGCCCAGGCCAGCATCGATGTGGTGGTCGTCTTGCCGTGCGTGCCGGCCACTGCCAGCACATGGCGGCCCACCAGCACATGCTCGGCCAGCCATTGCGGGCCGCTCGTGTAGGGCTTGCCGGCGTCGAGGATGGCTTCCATCAGCGGGAACTTGGGGCTGCCGTCGGGTAGCCGTGCCCTCGAAACCACGTTGCCGACCACGAACATGTCGGGCGCGAGGGCCAGTTGATCGGCGCCGAAACCCTCGATCAGGTCGATGCCGAGCGAGCGCAGTTGGTCGCTCATCGGCGGGTACACGCCGGCGTCGCAGCCCGTGACCCGGTGGCCCGCTTCGCGCGCCAGGGCGGCCACTCCGCCCATGAACGTGCCGCAGATACCCAGAATATGAATGTGCATCGGGCGATTCTAGGGAGGCGGAATACGGGGTTCGGCCGGCAAGCCCGGCCTTCGCCCCGAGCTTCGTGCTGATTTCGTGTGCATGACGCCTACTGCGGGCAAAATGCCCCGATGGACACGTCCAAGCGTGAAATCGCCGCCACCGCCGCCCGCCTTGTCGTCGAGGAAGGGCTCGAATATGGCCCCGCCAAGCGCAGGGCCGTGCGCGACCTGGGCCTGTCGGCGCGCACTTCGCTGCCGAACAACGACGAAGTCGAAGCCGAGGTGCGCGACTACATCGCGCTCTTCTGCGCCGACACCCAGCCGCAGGAATTGCACGCGCTGCGCCTGCTGGCGCTGGAATGGATGGAGCGCATGGCTGCCTTCCGCCCGCATATCGGCGGCGCCGTGTGGCACGGCACGGCCACCCGGCTGTCGGACATCTACATACAGATGTTCTGCGATGATTCCAAGTCCGCCGAGATCGCCCTGATCGACCACCATGTGGACTACGAACCGCGCATGGTCACCGGCTTTCATGGCGAGCAGGTCGAGGCCTTGAGCGTGCATGCGCCCAGCCGCGCGCTCGGCGAGGAGATCGGCGTGCATCTGCTGGTCTACGACCTGGACGACCTGCGCGGCGCCTTGAAGCCCGATGCCCAGGGCCGCACGCCGCGCGGCGACCTGCCTGCACTGCGCCGACTGATTGAAAGAGAAAAGGACAAGTGAATGACTTCTTCGCCGACACGACGCGGCATGCTCTATGGCGGCGTGGCGGCGGTGGCCGCCGCTGCCGGGGTGGGTGGCGCCTGGTGGCGGGAACGCAGCGCCGGCAGCAATGCGGCGGGCGGCGAGCAACTCGACGCGACCTTCTGGGCCCAGAAATTCGAACGGCCCGAGGGCGGTGATCTCGCCCTGTCGAGCTTGCGCGGCAAGCCGCTGCTGCTCAACTTCTGGGCCACCTGGTGTCCACCCTGCGTCGAGGAAATGCCGATGATCGACGCATTCTTCCGCGAACATGGTGGCAACGGCTGGCAAGTGGTTGGATTGGCCATCGATCAGCCCAGCGCGGTGCGCAAGTTCCTGCAGCGCACGCCGGTCACCTATCCCACCGGCCTGGCGGGGCTGCAAGGCACGGAACTGGTCAAGAACCTGGGCAATACCGGCGGCGGATTGCCCTTCACGCTGGTGCTGAACGGTAACGGCTCTGTTGCAGCTCGTAAAATGGGCAAGCTCGAAACCGCCGATCTGGAGACTTGGCGGCGTGAACTTGTTCATGGTTAGAATCGGCCGCCCAAACTGGCGTTAGCCACCAAACGCTGAAAATCGCCGATTTTCAGCCCAGTTATATCCGAATGACCGGTAAAGCCGGCACTGGAGTCCCATGGATCTGCGCAAACTCAAGACACTGATCGACCTGGTGTCCGAATCGAATATTTCCGAACTGGAGATCACCGAAACCGAAGGCAAGGTTCGCATCGTCAAGGGCGGCGGCGCCGCGCCGGTGCAGTATGTGCAAACGCTCGCAGCGCCGCCCGCTGCCGCCCCGGTGGCAGGTGCGCCTGCCGCTCCGGCCGCCGCCAGCGCTCCCGCGGCCGAAGCCGCGCCGGCCGGCCATGCGGTCAAGTCGCCGATGGTGGGCACGTTCTACCGTTCGTCCAGCCCGGGCGCAGCCGCTTTTGTCGAAATCGGCAGCAAGGTGAACGAGGGCGACACGATCTGCATCATCGAAGCGATGAAGATCCTCAATGAAATCGAGGCCGACAAGTCCGGCACGATCACCCAGATCCTCGGCGAAAACGGGCAGGCGGTCGAATACGGCCAGCCGCTGTTCATCATCGAGTGACCATGTTCAAGAAGATCCTGGTTGCAAACCGGGGGGAGATTGCCCTCCGGATTCAGCGCGCCTGCAGCGAGATGGGCATCAAGGCCGTCATGGTCTATTCCGAAGCCGATCGCGACGCCAAGTACGTCAAGCTGGCGCAGGAGGCCGTGTGCATCGGTCCGGCACCATCGGCGCTGAGCTATCTCAACATGCCGGCGATCATTTCGGCGGCCGAAGTGACCGACGCCGAGGCCATCCACCCCGGCTACGGTTTCCTGAGCGAGAACGCCAACTTCGCCGAACGCGTGGAGCAGAGCGGTTTCCAGTTCATCGGCCCGACACCGGACAACATCCGCACGATGGGCGACAAGGTCTCGGCCAAGCAGGCCATGATCAAGGCCGGCGTGCCCTGCGTGCCCGGCTCCGAGGGCGAGCTCTCGGACGACGCCGCCACCAACAAGCGCATCGCCCGTGCGATCGGCTACCCGGTCATCATCAAGGCAGCGGGCGGCGGCGGTGGCCGCGGCATGCGCGTGGTGCACACCGAGGCGGCGCTGGTCAACGCGATCCAGATGACCAAGGCGGAGGCCGGCGCGGCCTTCAGCAATCCGGCCGTGTACATGGAGAAGTTTCTCCAGAACCCGCGCCACATCGAGATCCAGATCCTCGCCGACAAGCACAAGAACGCGGTCTACCTGGGCGAGCGCGACTGCTCCATGCAGCGCCGCCACCAGAAGGTGATCGAGGAATCGCCGGCCCCCGGCATTCCGCGCAAGCTGATCGAGAAGATCGGCGAGCGCTGCGCTGCAGCCTGCAAGAAGATCGGCTACCGCGGCGCCGGCACCTTCGAGTTCCTCTATGAGAACGGCGAGTTCTACTTCATCGAGATGAACACGCGCGTGCAGGTGGAGCACCCGGTGACCGAGTTCACCACCGGCATCGACATCGTGAAGACGCAGATCATGGTGGCCGCCGGCGAGAAGCTGCCGTTCACCCAGCGCCAGATCGAGATGCGCGGCCATGCCATCGAGGTGCGCATCAACGCCGAAGACGCCTGGAAGTTCACGCCGTCGCCGGGCCGCATCACCATGTGGCACCCGCCGGGCGGCCCTGGCGTTCGCGTCGATTCGCACGCCTACACCAACTACTTCGTGCCCCCGAACTACGACTCGATGATCGGCAAGATCATCGTGTACGGCGACACGCGCGAGCAGGCCATGGCGCGCATGCGCACGGCGCTGAACGAGACCGTGATCGAAGGCATCCAGACCAACATCCCGCTGCACCGCGAGCTGATGGTCGATGCCAAGTTCATGAGCGGCGGCACGAACATCCACTACCTCGAAGAGTGGCTGGCAGCGCACAAGCGCTGACCCGCGAGACGACGCCATGTTCGAACTTCGCCTGATGGCACCGGAAGACCGGGTCGAAACGCTCAGCGACGCGCTCGATGCACTCGATGCGCTGAGCGTGTCCGTCGAGGACGCCGACGCGCAGACCGATGCCGAGCAGGCGCTGTTCGGCGAGCCCGGCATGCCGCCGCCCAAGGACGGCTGGCAGCGTTCGCGCGTGATCGCGCTGTTCGCCGAGGAGGCGCTTGCGAACGAGGCCGCATCACTGCTCGCACTGCAGGACTTCTTTGAAGGCTGCTCGGTGCTCGGCGTGGCGAATGTGCCCGAGCAGGACTGGGTGCGGCTCACCCAATCGCAGTTCACGCCGGTCGAGATCACGCCCGAGTTCTGGATCGTGCCGACCTGGCACGAGCCGCCCGCGCAGGCGAAGCAGCTGATCCGCCTGGATCCGGGCCTGGCCTTCGGCACCGGCACCCATCCCACCACGCGCATGTGCCTGCGCTGGATCGCGAAGCAGGGCGAGGGCGCCTTCAGCAAGCAACGCGTGCTCGACTACGGCTGCGGCTCCGGCATCCTGGCGATCGGCGCGGCGAAGTTCGGCGCGCTCGACATCGATGCCGTCGACATCGACGAAGCCGCGGTCTCCTCGACCCGGCTCAATGCCGAAGCCAACGGGGTCAGCCTCAACGCCGGTCTGCCGGAAGCGGCCAAGGGCACCTACGACACCGTGCTCGCCAACATTCTTGCCACGCCGCTCAAGCTGCTCGCGCCGCTGCTGCGCAGCCACGTGGCGCCGGGCGGCTCGCTGGTGATGGCCGGCATCCTCGAGCGCCAGGCCGACGAGCTGAAAGAGGCCTACGCGCCGTATGCGGCCCTCGAGGTGAGCGACAGCGAGGACGGCTGGATCCTCATGACGGCACGCTGCTGAGCAGCGGGGCCGGGTTTTCGCACTGCCGCGCGCCGTTCGCGCCACTCGTACGGCGGGGGCCCAACCCTACAATCGCCCGGTCATGAGCCTCGTCACGCGTTGCCCCGCCTGCACCACCACCTTCAAGGTGGTGCGCGACCAGCTTCGCATCTCCGATGGCTGGGTGCGTTGCGGCCGCTGCAGCCATGTGTTCGATGCGACGCTCGACCTGCACGAATCGTCCGACGGGACACCAGGCGGGGCGCCCGCACCGTCGCCGGCGGCAGCCTATTCGCCTGCGCTGGTCGAACCTTCTTCCGAGAGCCGGGGCGACGTATCCCCCATGCCATCGCAGCCTTCCCAGGCTTCCGAGGATGCGGACTTCTTCGATGACGAGCCTGAAGCGCATGTCCAGGCCGAGGTGGCGCATCCGCCACCAGCGCCGGAGGAGCCCGGGTTCGGGCCCGTGGAAGCCGCAGTCGCGCCATTACCTGAACCGGCAGCACCCCCGCCGCCGCCCGCACCATCTCCGGCGCTCTCGTTGCCCGCGCACGGCATCATCGCGGACGAGCCGTGGTCCGACCTGGATGTGAGCGAGCCCGCGTGGCGGCCGCCGGCGAGCTCGCTGCCGCCATTCCCGAACATCGACCTGAATCTCGCGCCGCCGCCGCCATCTCCGCCCCCTCCCGTCCCTCCGCTGCCCGTGCCGCGCGCCAAGGTGCACGGACTGGTCGAGCCCGCCCTCGACGACGGTGCCGAAGAGGTTGAGGAAAAAGAGGAGGACCACGACCAGGTCCAGATGCAGAAGGCGCTGCGGCGCGCGCGCATCAAGTCGGCCAAGATCGCGAGCGCCAACAAGTCGCGTGAAGCCAGGGCTGCGGCCAAGGCCGCGTCGTCGTCGGGGGTGCGGGAGGCGAGCGAGCCCGAAGGCCCCGTTTCGCTGCCGCCGATGTTCGCGGAGCGCGAGGAGGACCATCGTTTTTCCGACGACGAAGAAGAGCGCGATGCCCATGCGCCCGGCTTCTGGCAGCGCAAGGGCGTGCGGCTGCTGCTGCTCGTCCTGGCGGTGCTTGCCGTCCTGTTGCTCATCGTGCAGATCGTTCGCCACGAGCGCGACGGCATCGTCGCGCGCCAGCCGGGCCTGCGTCCCGCGCTGGAGGCGCTGTGCCAGTACACCGGCTGCGAACTCTCGGCCCTGCGCCAGATCGGCGACATCATGATCGAGGGCGCCGCCTTCGCGCGAGAGAAGAGCGGTGGCAACGACTACCGGCTGAGCTTCACCTTGCGGAACGCCGCCACCGTGCCGCTCGCGATGCCGGCTGTCGAGCTGTCGCTGCTCGACACGCAGGAACGTGCGGTCGTGCGGCGCGTGCTGATGCCCGCGGACTACGGTGCGCCGTCGGTGCTGGCGGCGCGCGCCGATCGCGCGGCCTCGCTGCCACTGACCCTGTCGCCGACGGAAGCGGCTGCGCTGCCGCCCATCGCGGGCTACCGCGTGGAAGCTTTCTATCCCTAGCCGCACGCCTGCACGCGAGCGTCTTTCTCCCATTCATCTTCACTCAACGAAAACGGTCCATCCATGGCAGCAGTGATTTGCGGTTCCCTCGCGTTCGACACCATCATGACTTTCGAGGGCCGGTTCGCCGATCAGATCCTGCCGGATCAGTTGCATATCCTGAACGTGTCGTTCCTCGTGCCGGGCCTGCGCCGCGACTTCGGCGGTTGCGCCGGCAACATCGCCTACAGCCTCAACGCGCTGGGCGGCACGGCACTGCCGATGGCCACGCTCGGCAGCGACGGCGCCGACTACCTGGAGCGCATGCGCTCGCTGGGCATCGACACCCAGTTCGTGCGCCAGCTCGACGACACCTTCACCGCGCAGGCGATGATCATGAACGACGCCGACAACAACCAGATCACCGCGTTCCACCCCGGTGCGATGCAGCAGGCGCACATCACCAAGGTGGCTGCGCGCGAGGACATCAAGGTCGGCATCATCGCGCCCGATGGCCGCGAGGCGATGCTGCAGCACGCGGAGCAGTTCGCCGCCGCCGGCATTCCGTTCGTGTTCGATCCGGGCCAGGGCCTGCCGATGTTCGATGGCGATGCGCTCAAGCACTTCGTCGATCTCGCGAGCTGGGTCGTGGTCAATGACTACGAAGGAAAGATGCTGTCGCAGCGCACCGGCTGGAGCCTTGCCGAAATTTCGAAACGCGTGCGCGGCCTGGTGGTCACGCTGGCGGCCGAGGGCTGCGAGGTCTGGATCGATGGCGAGCGCGAACATGTGCCGGGCGTGACGCCCACGGCCGTGGTCGAGCCCACGGGTTGCGGCGACGCATGGCGCGGCGCGCTGCTGTTCGGTCTGGAAAAGGAATGGCCGCTCGCGCAATGCGCGGCGCTGGGCAACCGCATCGGCGCGCTCAAGATCGCGCAGCGTGGACCGCAGAACTACCAGGTCGATCGCAAGGCCCTGGGCCTGTAAGAAGCCTCTTTTTCGAGCGCCCATAAAAAAACCCGACACCGTGAGGTGCCGGGTTTTTCGCCGTCAAGGGCGCTGAGAAAACTCAGGGCTTGCTGGCCGTCGGAAACGGCCAGGCTGCCTGGGGATTCAGCGTCGTTTGCGCGGCAGGGGCAGGCGCTACGGCTGCAGCCTTGGCGGGTGCCTTGGCAGCCTTCTTCGCAGCAGGCTTCTTGGCAGCAGCGGCAGGCTTGGCAGCGGGCTTTTTCGCGGCTTTCTTGGCCGCAGCCTTTTTCGCAGGAGCCTTCTTGGCGGCGGCCTTCTTTGCAGGGGCCTTCTTGGCAGCTGCCTTCTTGGCAGGAGCCTTCTTCGCCGCAGCCTTCTTGGCAGGCGCCTTCTTGGCAGCGGCCTTCTTCGCCGGAGCCTTCTTCGCAGCAGCCTTCTTGGCCGGTGCTGCCTTCTTCGCTGCTACCTTCTTGGCAGGAGCCTTCTTGGCGGCGACCTTCTTTGCAGCAACCTTCTTGGCCGGAGCCTTCTTCGCTGCTACCTTCTTTGCCGGAGCCTTCTTAGCGGCCGCGACCTTCTTTGCCGGAGCCTTCTTTGCAGCGGCTTTCTTAGCCGACGCTTTCTTTGCAGTTGCCATTTCTATTTCTCCTTGATCAAGTTGAAAAAATCAACCTATTGAAGCACTCCACGCACGTTGGGAGCGTGAAGCGATTCATGGCGTTGGAATCTGAGCCCCAGCACCATGAACACCTGAGCCCTCGTCCATGCCGCGCTCTTTGGCGCGATCGGTGGCAAGGGCAATTCTTGAATTCATTAATTCTTGTCGGAAAGATTCAATCCCAGGAGAGCGCACCACCCGACTGGTACTCGATCACGCGGGTTTCGAAAAAGTTGCGCTCTTTCTTCAGGTCAATCATTTCGCTCATCCAGGGGAACGGGTTTTCCTCGTTCGGGAAGAGCGTTTCGAGGCCGATCTGCTGCGCACGCCGGTTGGCGATGTACCGCAGGTAGCCCTTGAACATGGAGGCGTTCATGCCCAGGACACCACGCGGCATGGTGTCTTCGGCGTATTTGTATTCGAGCTCGACGGCCTTCATGAAGAGGTCCTTGATCTCGGCCTTGAACTCGGAGGTCCAGAGGCCGGGGTTCTCGAGCTTGAGCTGGTTGATCAGGTCGATGCCGAAGTTGCAGTGCATCGACTCGTCGCGCAGGATGTACTGGTACTGCTCGGCGGCGCCGGTCATCTTGTTCTGGCGGCCGAGCGCAAGGATCTGTGTGAAGCCGACGTAGAAGAAGAGGCCTTCCATCAGGCAGGCGAACACGATGAGCGACTTGAGCAGCGTCTGGTCGGTTTCGTGCGTGCCGGTCTTGAAGAACGGGTCGCTGATGGCGTCGATGAACGGGATCAGGAACTGGTCCTTCTCGCGGATCGACGGCACTTCGTTGTAGGCGTTGAAGATCTCGCTCTCGTCCAGGCCGAGCGACTCGACGATGTACTGGTACGCGTGCGTGTGGATCGCTTCCTCGAAGGCCTGGCGCAGCAGGAACTGGCGGCATTCGGGCGCCGTGATGTGGCGGTAGGTGCCCAGCACGATGTTGTTGGCGGCCAGCGAGTCGGCGGTCACGAAGAAGCCGAGGTTGCGCTTGACGATGCGGCGCTCGTCTTCGGTCAGGCCGTTCGGGTCTTTCCACAACGCGATGTCGCGCGTCATGTTCACTTCCTGCGGCATCCAGTGGTTGGCGCAGGTGGCGAGGTATTTTTCCCAGGCCCACTTGTACTTGAACGGCACCAGCTGGTTGACGTCGGTCTGGCCGTTGATGATGCGCTTGTCGGAAGCCTTGACGCGTTGCGCCACGACGGGAACCGAAGCGGGAGCAACCTGACGCAGCGGTGCGGCGGCGCCGTCATCGAGCGTGCGCAGTGCGGGTTGTGCAATCGACGAAGTCGGAGCGTCCACCGAACGGCCTGCGGGCGAGCCGCTGGTCGATGCGTTGTGGTGCTGCAATCCTTGTTGCATATCCTTTGGTAAGGAGGGCTTGACTTCTTCGTCCCAGGTCAACATAGAAAAATCCAATGCTCAAATTATCGGAGTAACGATGTGAGTTGCAAAGTGCTCGTTCACATCGCGCGCCATTTATGTGGTTGTTATGTTGCTCGCATGCATCGCGCGATGTCAGTCAATGGCTTCATTGCTTGAACGTCGCGCGACTTTCGCATGCACCTCACTGACTCACTGTCGCGAGCATCGGCGTGTCACTGGCACGCTTCACAGGTCGGATCGTCCACACCGCAGAAGGCGATGTCGGTGGCAGGCATCGCGCTCATCTGTGCCTTCGCTGCAGCAGCGGCGGCTTCGAGTGCGCTCATGCCCGAGGGTGCGTCGTTGCCCGACGACACCGCGTTGAGACGGCCCGATTGCACCGTCGATTTTTCTGCGTGCGTCGCGCTCTGCGTGCGCAGGTAGTAGGTGGTCTTCAGGCCGCGCAGCCATGCGAGCTTGTAGGTGTCGTCGAGCTTCTTGCCCGATGCGCCGGCCATGTAGATGTTGAGCGATTGCGCCTGGTCGATCCACTTCTGGCGACGCGCTGCGGCTTCCACCAGCCACGTGGTTTCCACTTCGAACGCGGTGGCGTAGAGCGCCTTCACGTCCTGCGGCACGCGGTCGATGGGACGCAGCGAACCGTCGAAGTGCTTCAGGTCCATCACCATCACGTCGTCCCACAGGCCCAGGCGCTTGAGGTCGCGCACCAGGTAGTGGTTGATCACGGTGAATTCGCCCGACAGGTTCGACTTGACCGAGAGGTTGCCGAAGCACGGCTCGATCGAGGCGTCCACGCCGATGATGTTCGAGATGGTCGCGGTCGGTGCGATGGCCACGCAGTTGGAGTTGCGCATGCCGTCGGCCTTGATCTTCGAGCGCAGCGCGTCCCAGTCGAGAGTGGCCGAGCGGTCCACCTCGACGTAGCCGCCGCGTGCCTTCTCCAGCAGCTCGAGCGTGTCGATCGGAAGGATCCCCTTGTCCCACAGCGAGCCCTTGTAGCTCGAGTACTTGCCGCGTTCCTTGGCCAGCTCGGTCGAGGCCCAGTAGGCGTGGTAGCAGATGGCTTCCATCGACTCGTCGGCGAACTGCACGGCTTCCTGCGAGGCGTAGGGAATGCGCAGTTCGTACAGCGCGTCCTGGAAGCCCATGAGGCCCAGGCCCACCGGACGGTGGCGCAGGTTCGAGTCGCGCGCCTTCTTCACGGCGTAGTAGTTGATGTCGATCACGTTGTCGAGCATGCGCATCGCGGTCGAGATCGTCCGCTTGAGCTTTTCCTGGTCGACCTTGCCGTCCTTCAGATGCTGCAGCAGGTTCACCGAACCCAGGTTGCAGACGGCCGTTTCGGTGTCGCTGGTGTTCAGCGTGATCTCGGTGCAGAGGTTCGACGAGTGCACGACACCTGCGTGCTGCTGCGGCGAGCGCACGTTGCAGGCATCCTTGAACGTGATCCAGGGATGGCCGGTCTCGAACAGCATCGTGAGCATCTTGCGCCACAGGTCCGAGGCCTGGATGGTGCGCGCGGGCTTGATCTCGCCGCGGGCCGCCTTCTCTTCGTAGGCCACGTAGGCCTTCTCGAAGTCGGCGCCGAACAGGTCGTGCAGGTCAGGCACGTTGGAAGGCGAGAACAGCGTCCAGGTGCCCTTTTCCATCACGCGGCGCATGAAGAGGTCGGGAATCCAGTTGGCGGTGTTCATGTCGTGCGTGCGGCGGCGGTCGTCGCCGGTGTTCTTGCGCAGCTCCAGGAACTCCTCGATGTCAAGGTGCCAGGTTTCGAGGTACGTGCAGACCGCGCCCTTGCGCTTGCCGCCCTGGTTCACCGCCACGGCGGTGTCGTTCACCACCTTGAGGAACGGCACCACGCCCTGCGATTCGCCGTTGGTGCCCTTGATGTGGCTGCCGAGCGCGCGCACGCGGGTCCAGTCGTTGCCCAGGCCGCCCGCGAACTTCGAGAGCAGCGCGTTCTCCTTGATCGACTCGTAGATGCCGTCCAGGTCGTCGGGCACGGTGGTCAGGTAGCAGCTGGACAGCTGCGAGCGCAGCGTGCCGGCGTTGAAGAGGGTCGGCGTACTCGACATGAAGTCGAACGACGACAGCACTTCGTAGAACTCGATGGCGCGGGCTTCGCGGTCGATCTCGCCGAGCGACAGGCCCATGGCCACGCGCATGAAGAAAGCCTGCGGCAGTTCGATGCGGGTCTTGCGCACGTGCAGGAAGTAGCGGTCGTACAGCGTCTGCAGGCCCAGGTAGTCGAACTGGTTGTCGCGTTCGGCCTTCAGCGCCGCGCCCAGGCGGGGCAGGTCGTACTGCAGCAGCTTCTCGTCGAGCAGGTCGTTCTCCACGCCCTTCTTGATGAACTGCGGGAAGTAGTCGGCGTAGGCGGTGGCGCGGTCGACCGGCATCACTTCGCGGCCGACGATCTCCTTGAAGATCGTGTGCAGCAGGAGGCGCGCGGTGGCGAAGGTGTAGTCGGGGTCTTTCTCGATCAGCGTGCGGGCCGCCAGGATCGAGGCCTTGTAGACCTCGTCGAGCGGCACGCCGTCGTACAGGTTGCGCATCGTCTCGGCGACGATCGGCGCGGCGGTGATGCTGTCGCCCAGGTTCTCGCAGGCCGATTCGATCAGGCCCTTGAGCTGGTTCAGGTCGAGCGCGACGCGCTCGCCGTTGTCCAGCACGTGCAGCGTCTGCACGGCGGGCATTTCGTGTTCTCCCTGCTTGGAACGCTCCTGCGTGCGGCGTTCGCGATACAGCACGTAGGCGCGTGCGATCTCGTGGTGGCCGCCGCGCATCAGGCCGAGCTCGACCTGGTCCTGCACGTCTTCGATGTGGAAGGTGCCGCCGCCCGGACGCGAACGCACCATGGCGCGGATCACGCCTTGCGTGAGCACGTCGACCGTCTCGCGCACGCTGGCCGAAGCCGCGCCCTGGGTGCCGTGCACGGCCAGGAAGGCCTTCATCATCGCGATGGCGATCTTGTTCGGCTCGAAGGGAACGACGGCGCCGTTGCGGCGAATGATCTGGTAGTGCGCGAGGTTCTGGCCGGTGGGCGAACCGGCCGTGTCACGCTGCTGTTGGGGAGGCGTGGAGGGAACGGCACGCGGGGTCGATGGGGTGTTCAGGGCTGTTTGCATTCGCTTCCTCTCGGTTGGCAATTCTTGTTGGATGGCGACGCCTTGGCTGGGCGCCGCGCCGGCGTTGTTGACCGGACGGAGGACACTATATCTAGGGTGCCAGGGGTCTACAAGCCACTACAGGTAGTGTTTTGTGAGTGATTCACCTACTGCGGGTATCTCTCTAGGCATAGGCCATGGCTGGCGATGCCGCGTCAGTACTGGCCTATGGTCGCGCAACCCGCATGGGGCGTGGCTTGCAAGCCGATTTGAGCCTGCAAGCCGCATGGTTGCTGCGGTTCACATTTGCATTCTCGAAAGCGATGCGGCCCGAGGGCAGGGCATCGCGGGGCGTCACGCGATTGAAAAAATTAGCGCTCCATCACAGATGGGGGAAACATCTGTGATTTCCAGCCCAGTTGCGCGTGCAGCAATCGCCAATCGAAGCCTGTGCCGGGGTCCTGTTTCCGGCCCGGTGCGATGTGCTCGTGACCGGCGATGAATGCGATGGCGTAGTGCTGCGCGATCGCGGGGCAGAGACTGGCCAGCGTCTCGTACTGCGCGGCTTCGAAGGTCTGGCCCTCGAGTCCTTCGAGCTCGATGCCGATCGAGTCGTCGTTGCAGTTGCCGCGGCCGCGCCATGACGACACGCCCGCATGCCAGGCGCGGTCGTCGCAGCTCACGAACTGCCAGAGCTCGCCGTTGCGGCGCACGTAGAAATGCGAGGACACCTCCAGGCCTCGGATCGATTGGAAGTAGGGATGCGCATCCCAGTCGAGCCGGTTGGTGAAGAGCTGCTGCACCGCATCGCCGCCGTATTCGCCGGGCGGCAGGCTGATCGAATGCAGCACGATCAGGTCGGTCTGCGCGCCGGCGGGGCGGGAGCCGAAGTTCGGCGAGGGCAGGGCTTTCGCGAAGCGGTACCAGCCGGCCCGCCAGAGCCCGTCGTCGGCGGTCGGCGTGTTGTGCGTGGAGGCTTCTTCAGTCGTCGACATGGCTGCTGGCGCCATCGTCGCCGTTGGGCGTGGTGATGCCCAGCCGCGCGATGCGGTAGCGGATCTGGCGCAGGCTCATGCCCAGGCGCGCGGCGGCCGCGGTGCGGTTGAAGCCGCTCTCGTGCAGCGCGCGCACGAGGATCTCGCGCTCCTGCTGGTCGAGGTAGGCCTGCAGGTCGGAGGGCAGCGGCGGCGGCGCGGGCTTGAACTCCGCCACCGGTGCCGGCTTGGGTTCTGCGACCGCCATCGGTGCATCGCCGCGAGGCGCGAGCTGGGCGGGCGTGGCCGATGCCAGGTCGGCAGCCGCCATCGTCGTTGCGACATTGCCGCCCATCAGGTCGAGGTGCAATTCGTCGCCGTCGTTGAGCGCGACCGCGCGGTGCAGCAGGTTCTCGAGCTCGCGCACATTGCCGTCGAGCGGGTGCAGCGCCAGGCGGCGCAACAGTTCGGCCGACAGGTGCGGCACCGGCAGCCCGCCGTCCTGCGCGATGCGCGCGAGCAGCGCGGCGCAGAGCGCGGGCAGGTCTTCGCGGCGGTCGCGCAGCGCGGGCACCGCGATTTCGATCACATTCAGGCGGTAGAAAAGGTCTTGCCGGAAGCGGCCGGCCTGCACCTCGGCGTGCAGGTCTTTATGGGTGGCGCTCACGATGCGCACGTCGACCGCTTCTTCCTGCGTCGAGCCGATCGAGCGCACGCTGCGCTCCTGGATGGCGCGCAAGAGCTTCGACTGCATGGCCAGCGGCAGGTCGCCGATCTCGTCGAGGAACAGCGTGCCGCTGCGCGCGGCCTGGAAGTAGCCGTCGCGGTCCTGCGAGGAGCCGGTGTACGAGCCCTTCTTCGCGCCGAAGAATTCGGCCTCGAGCAGGTTCTCGGGAATCGCGCCGCAGTTGACCGCGACGAACGGGCCGTCGCTGCGCTGGCTGCACGCGTGCACCGCACGTGCCACCAGTTCCTTGCCGGTGCCCGATTCGCCGCGCACCAGCACCGGCGCCATGCCGCGCGCCACTTTGGCGATGCGCGACTTCACCAGGCGCATCGGGTCCGACTCGCCCACCAGGCGATCGAGCGCCGCAACGCCGCTGCTGCCGGTGACCGATGCAGCCCCGGCGCGCTCGCTGGTGCTTGCAGCAACGGCAGCTTTCTCCGGCTTGACCTGCACAACGGGCGCCCGCGTGGCCTGCACCGCGGAGGCAACCACCGCACGGAACTGCTTCAGGTCGACCGGCTTCGTGAGGTAGTCGAACGCACCCGCCTTGAGCGCCTCGACCGCGTTTTCCGCCGAGCCGTAGGCCGTCATCACCACGCAGCGCTCGCTGCGTTGGTTCTTCTGGATGCGATGGATGATCTCCATGCCCTGTCCGTCGGGCAGCCGCATGTCGGTGATCACCGCATCGAAGCGCCCGGCCTCCAGGTGCTGCCAGGCTTCGGACACGCTGCCCGCGGCCTCGACGTGATAGCCCTCGCGCAGCAGCGTCAGTTCATACAGCGTGCGCAGGTCGGGCTCGTCGTCGATGACAAGGATCTGCGCGGGACGCGGGGCGGAAGACAGTGGGGTGCTCACGACGCTATTGTGTCAGCCGGTTCTCGCTGGCGGCAAAGCTGACGAAGAATTCGTTGCCCTCGGGGCCGCCCGCCACCAGTGCCCGCCGCTCGTAGCCGATGGTGGCGCCATGGCGCCGGCACAGCTCGCGGCAGAGGAAGAGGCCCAAACCGCTGGAGCGGCTTTCGGAGGAGAAGAAGGGCTCGAACAGATGGCGTTGCACCGCCGGCTCCAGCGGTGCACCGTCGCTCCACACCTGCAGGGCCGGGCGGTTGGTGCCCGCGCGCTGCAGCGTGGTGATGACCTGGATCGCGCCCTCGCCCTTGCCCGCATAGCGCGATGCGTTGTCCAGCAGGTTCACCAGCAGGCGACGCAGGTGCTCGGCGTCGAAGCGCACGTCGATGCCGGGCGCCTCGAGCGCGATGTGCACGCCCTTGCGCTGCGTCTGCCGCACCCATTCCTCGGCCAGCACCTGCACCGCGGGATCGAGCACCACCTGTTCGCCGAGCGAGAGCACGCGCTGCTGGCGCGCGCGCGAGACGTCGAGCACGTCGTCCACGATGCGGGCCAGGCGCTGCGCGTTGTGCTGGACCATGTCGGTGAGCTTGCGGTGCGCGGGATCGGTGAGATCTTCGCTGAGCAGTGCGCTGGCCTGCGCGATGGCCGCCAGCGGGTTGCGGATTTCATGGGCCACGGCGGCGGACATGCGCCCCATCGCGGCGAGCTTCTCGGTGCGGATGCGGGCCTCGAGCTCGCGCAAGTCCTGCAGGAACATCACGCACAGGCTGTCGGCGCGCTTGTCGCTGGTGGGCGTGAGGCGGGTGCGCACGCGCACCTCGCGCGCCGCGCCGCGGGCCTGTGCGACCGGAATCTCCTCGGACTGCGGCGCCCGCCGTGCGAAGGTCTGGCGCGAGAGCGCAGCCAGCGCATGCCAGGCGGGCTGCGCATGCAGCGCGAACGGCAGCGGGAGTTTCGCCAGGCCCTGGCCGAGGATCGCGTCGGCCGCCGGGTTGGCCGCATGCACCATGCCTTCGGCATCGATCACCAGCACGCCTTCGGCGAGCGTCTCGATCACCAGGTCGTTGACCTCCGCCTGCATCTGCGCGCTGCTGCGGTTGCGCTGCGCCACCGCCTCTTCGCGTGCCAGCCGGCGCGCCAGCTCGTGCGCCAGCAGGGCCACCACGAAGAGGCCGGTGCCGGTGAGCGCCGCCTGCACGAAGCGCGCGGAGGAGTCGCCCGGCTGCTGCAGCCAGTGCCATCCCGCATCGGCCAGCAGCAGCAGCGTGACGGAGGCCGTGGTGCCCAGGCTCACGATCATCGTGCCGAGCACCGCGCTCATGAGCACCGGCAGCGCGAACAGCGGCGTGTAGTTGACGTTGCCGCTCTGCAGCACCTGCAGCGCGGTGAAAGTGGCGAGGTCGACGCCGATGGTCAGCAGCCAGAGCGTCGAGAAACCGCGGATCGGCGGTTCGAAGTGCGCATAGCGCAGCTCCAGCCAGGTCGCGACGAGGTAGGCCGCGCAGATCGCGATGGCCACCGCCTGCATCGTCTGCCCGAGCGCGAAGGCCACGCCCTGCAGCACCACCAGCACCAGCGCGACAAAACAGCGCGCGGCCATGAAGCCGCGCCAGAGCCGCAGCAGCGCGGTGCTCTCGCTGCCGCCGGGTTCGAGCACGTCCCAGTCGGTGACCGGCTCGCCGCGCGACCAGAGGGGGGTGCTCATGGAGCAGGGGGCGTGTTCAGCCGCGTGCCGCGACAGCGGCCTGACGGTGCGCGGCGCTGCAGTAGACCGCGTCGTCGGGACCGGCGATGGCATCGCTCGCGGGCAGGTGCAGGCCGCAATGGGCGCAGCGCACCATGGCCTGTGGCGCGCCGACCGCCGTTGGCGCGGCCGGGCGTTGCTGCGCCTTGGCCATGCGCTCGCGCTGGGCGTCGCGCATTTCTTCGCGCCGGTTCTTGCGCCAGAGCCAGATGGCGATCCAGAGCACGGCGAGGACGAGGAGATATTTCATACGGGAGGACGCGCCAGCACCACTTCGAGCACGAAGCGGGAACCCACATAGGCCAGCAGCAGCAGGGCGGAGCCGGCGTACAGCACGCGGCGGGCCGTGCGGCCGCGCCAGCCGAAGCGCGCACGGCCGATCAGGAGAACCGCGAAGGTGACCCAGGCGAGAACGGAGAACGTCGTCTTGTGGTCCCACTTCCACGCGCGGCCCGCGGCGCCGTACAGCTGCTCGGTGAACAGCAGGCCGGCCAGCAGCGTGGCCGACAGCAGCACGAAGCCCGCGGTCACGAAGCGAAAGGTGAGGCGCTCGAGCGTGAGCAGCGGCACGCCGCCTTCGGGGGGCGCGCCGGTCGTCAGGCGGATCTGTTTCTCGGCGCGGGTGATCAGCCAGGCGTGAACCACGGCTGCACCGAACAGTCCATAGGAGGCGATGCCAAGCGCAAGGTGCAAGGGCAGCCACGGCGAGGCGGTGACATGCAACGGCGTGCCCGGGAACAGAATGGCCAGCAGCACTGCGGCGGCTCCCAGCCAGGCCAGCGCGCGCCGCACCTTCAATTGAGGATACATGCGGCTTTCGATCGCATAGACAGTGAGCACCAGCCAGGCCGTCACTGACAGAGCCGGGGCAAAGCCGAAGCGCGGCTCGCTGCCGACCAGCCCATGTGCCAGCACGGCCGCATGCAGAAGCCACGCAATTCCGAGGGCCCATTGGGTGGTTTGACGGCTGAGCCGGGCACCCGCAGCGGCGGCAAATCCGTAGGCCGCCGCGGTGGCGATGCCCAGCGCCACGCCGAGTGGGGAGGGGATCGCTAAAATCATCGGCCGGAGTGTACCGGCTCGCCCTTGCGTTCCCCGCGCCCGACTTCAAGTTCTCCCCTCGTCTTTCAGACTTTCCATCCGGCCCGCCGCAGCGGGCAGCAAGGCATCTCCGCTCATGGCCACCGCCCTTACAGAAAAGTTCTCCCGCCTCGTCAAGACGATGAGCGGCCAGGCCCGCATCACCGAAAGCAACGTGCAGGACATGCTGCGCGAGGTGCGCATGGCGCTGCTGGAGGCCGACGTGGCGCTGCCCGTGGTGCGCGATTTCGTCGCCCGTGTGAAAGAGAAGTCGCTCGGCCAGGAAGTGCTGGGCTCGCTCAAGCCGGGCCAGGCGCTGGTCGGCATCGTGAACCGCGAGCTCGCCGCCACCATGGGCGAGGGCATTTCCGACATCAACCTCGCGGCCCAGCCGCCCGCGGTGATCCTGATGGCCGGCCTGCAAGGCGCCGGCAAGACCACCACCACCGCCAAGCTCGCCAAGCACCTGATCGAGAAGCGCAAGAAGAAGGTGCTCACGGTGTCGGGCGACGTGTACCGCCCGGCCGCCATCGAGCAGCTCAAGACCGTCACCAAGCAGGCCGGCGCCGAATGGTTCCCGAGCACGCCCGACCAGAAGCCGCTGGACATCGCCCGCGCCGCGCTCGACCACGCCAAGCGCCACTACTTCGACGTGCTGCTGGTCGACACGGCCGGCCGCCTCGCGATCGACGAAGTGCTGATGACCGAAATCAAGCAGCTGCACGCAGCGCTCGATCCGGTCGAAACCCTGTTCGTGGTCGATGCCATGCAGGGCCAGGACGCGATCAATACCGCCAAGGCCTTCAAGGAGGCGCTGCCCCTCACCGGCATCATCCTGACCAAGACCGACGGCGATTCGCGCGGCGGTGCGGCGCTGTCGGTGCGACAGGTCACGGGCGTGCCGATCAAGTTCGCCGGCACGAGCGAGAAGATCGATGGCCTGGAGGTGTTCGACGCCGAGCGCCATGCGGGCCGCATCCTGGGCATGGGCGACATCGTCGCGCTGGTCGAGCAGGTCACGGCCGGCGTCGATGTGGCGGCAGCGCAGAAGCTCGCGGCCAAGGTCAAGAGCGGCGCAGGCTTCGACCTGAACGACTTCCTCGGCCAGCTGCAGCAGATGAAGCAGATGGGCGGCCTCTCCAGCCTCATGGACAAGCTGCCCACGCAGATGGCCGCCAAGGCCACCGAGGCCGACATGACGCGCGCCGAGCGCGACATCCGCCGCAAGGAAGGGATCATCCAGAGCATGACCCCGCTGGAGCGCCGCAAGCCCGAACTGCTGAAGGCCACGCGCAAGCGCCGGATCGCGGCCGGTGCCGGTGTGCAGGTTCAGGAAGTGAACCGCCTGCTCAACGAGTTCGAGCAGATGCAGGGGATGATGAAGAAGATGAAGGGCGGCGGCCTCATGAAGATGATGAAGAAGATGGGCGGCATGAAGGGCATGGGCGGGATGGGTGGGCCTGGCGGGCCGAAGCTGCCTTTCTAGGACAGCATCGCATCCAGATGCGGGCGCTCATGTTCAAGCGGGTCTTGAGCGTTCCGCCCGGCTACGCGGAAAGAGGCTGTCTTCTCGTCAGCTACAGCCTGCCTCTGCTGCCTCACTGCTTCGTTCTCTGCCACGATGACGCCAGCACGGGTTCGCAGCAGGGCAAAGTCGAACTGCTGGCCTTCTTCATGAGTGAGGCCCAGCGCCTTGCCCAGGACTTCGCAGGAAACCCCGACGCGTTCCTGCTGATTCACAGCGGCGCCGCAGTGCGAAAACGCCCGAACTGGCATCTGCACGTCTTTGTTGTTCGCCATCGGTGGCAGAAGGCGTGGGTTTACATGGTGCTCGGCGTAAAGAACGCAGCACTGGCGTTATGGCACGCGCTCACGGGAGCTCGGGCATCGAGCCCGGCCGTTCAGGTCAAGCGATAGGACGGAAGACAGAAGCCGCCGGAGCGTTTCTCAGCGGCTTCGTCGTTTTCAGGTCTGCACGTCGTAGACCGTCTCGTGCGCTTCGATCGGCGCGGGCAGCTCCCAGCGGTGCAGCATCCGCTCGATGCCCGTGTTCGACAGCGTCGTGTCGCGCTCGCGGTTGCGGCGCATCAACTCGGCGTGCGGCACTTCCAGGTACACCAGCTCGATCTCTGCGTGGTACGCCCAGAGCAGGTCCAGCGTCTTGGTGCGCATCTGCTGACTCAGGTGGGTGGCGTTCCAGACGAAGCGCTCCTGCCCGCGCAGGAGCGTCTTGGCCTGGTCGACCGCGTGGTGCGCGGCCAGGCCGTCGTTCTCGCCGTGCCTGAGGCCCAGCTCGGCGCGCGCATCGTCGAAGGACACGACCGGCCAGCCCTTGCGATGCTGCGCCACCCAGTGGTTCTTGCCGCTCGCAGGCAGGCCGCACATCACCGTGACCTGCGCGCCCGGCTGCTGGAACAGCGGGTAGTCGGGGCTGGTGTCGGCGCCGCGGAAGTAGGCCAGGCGCGTGTGCGCATCGGCCATTTGTCGCGGGCCATCCCAGCAGCCTTCTTCCTGCGCGAGCTGCTCGAAGAGCGCGATGTCGGCGAGGCTGTCGGCGCGCTTCTCGTAGTGGCGGCCGAGCATGTCGCAGCGCGCCACGCAGCACAGGTCGGGCAGGCTCAGTTCCCACGAGAGCCTGTGCGCCAGCCACTCGGGCCGCTCGCCCTTGCGCGAGGCGAAGGCGTGGAACGGCACCTGGTGCACCGCGATGATCCGGCAGACCGCCTCGCGCAACGCAAACGGCACGCGGGCCTTCCACATCAGCACGCGCACGTCGACCGATCCGCGGCGCGAATGGCCGGGCTGGCCGATGCGGCCGCTGGCTTCGTCGATCACGGTGGTGTCGGGCTTGGCGATGTCGTGCAGCAGGCAGGCCATGAACAGCACGAAGCGGCGGTCGGCATCGGCGCACTGGAAGTGCGCGTCGGCCATGAGCGCGTCGAGCACCATGCGCGTGTGGATGCCGACGTTGCCCTCGGCGTGGTAGTACGGGTCTTGCGGCGTTTCCTCGAGGCGCAGCAGGGCCGGCAGCAGGTCGCAGCATCGGGCCCAGTGATAGCTTTGCGAGGGCGCGGGGACCAGCGCACGCAGATCGTCGCAAGTCATCGCGGCCTCCTTGTGGTTGTTGTCAGGTCGGTGGGGTCGCGCAGCGTGCGCAGTCCCAGGTCTTGCCAGCCCACTTGCGATGTCGGCGCGTAGAGGTCCACGCCCGGCGCGAGCTGGTTGGGCAGCACGGGCCGGCGGCTGTGGTGCGAGCCCGAGTCGAGGATGGTCTGCACGAAGTCAGGCCGCACCCACTTGTAGCGGCCGGTCACCTGGCCGCCCGACTCGGTCTTGAGGTACAGGCCCTCGGCGAGGTCGGACAGGTCGGTTTGCTGTCGCACGAGATCGAGCGGCTGGTCCTCCTGTGCGACGGCCTGCTCGAAGGCCGGCATCCAGTCGGCACTGCGCGCCAGTGATGGCCGCACCAGCGTGCGCAGTGCCTTCGCGCTGCGTGGCATCTCGCCCTCGTACAGCACGGGCACCGACATCACCGGGCCATCGGCCAGCAGCGCATGCCGTGCGGGCGTCGAGAGAAAGCACGCCGCCTGACGGTCGTACAGGTCGAACTCCAGGAAGAACGCCGGCAGCCGGTCGTACCAGCAGCTGTGCTTGGCAAAGCACCACTCGCCGTACATCACATAGCGGTCTTCGAGCCGTTCGAGCAGCGCGGCCTCATGCGCCGCGGCCCAGTGCTTGAACAGGTTGAACTGCCGCTCGCCCGCGCCGCCGGCCAGGTAGTGGCCGCGCGATTGCAGCAGCAGTTCGCCTGCCGAGGTGAACGAGACAGCGGCATTCGCGCCATCGAGTTTTTCCTCGATGACCACATGCTGGCCGTGCAGAGCGGACAACGGCGTCTGGCCGTCGTCGGTATCGCCGGCCTGCAGGCGCGAGCCTTCCAGATGCGCAGTACGCGGATACTTGAGCAGCGGAATCGATGAAAGGGAAGAGAGAGGGAACACGTTGTTCTCCAGATGGAAATCAGGAAGAACCGACAACGTGCGGGAGCGAAGCTGGAAAGAGAGGCGACTTCAAGGGCCCGGGAGGCCGTGACTGGTCAGTGGAACGCAGCTTGGCGCCCGACATGACCAGCAATGAAGTGGTGTTGTCGGCGTCAGAGAGTGATGACGGCGAATCGGGGCACTTGGCGCTCCAGGGGATCGAACGATCCGTGGGTTGAAAGAAAAAAGAGTGGGCGATTCTAGCCACGCGCCATGAAAAAAGCCGACCCTGAGGCCGGCTTTTCGTGGGTGCCGTGACTTCAGCGCATCAGGCTGCAGTCAGAGCCGCAGGACGTGCCAGGCGCAGCGCATGCATCCACGCACGGCGCAGCACGGCCGGCGAACGCGATTCCTCGGGAATCAGCAGGAAGCCGCGGTCGCGCAGCGTGGTGCCCAGCGCGATCTGGCTGGTCAGCACGGTCAGCGGGATCGCCAGCAGCAGCGGCAGGCCGACAGGCATGAGCCAGATCAGCGCGCTCGGGTCGATCATCGCGACGCCGACGGCCAGCATGGCGATCACCAGCGTCATCGGGGCCAGCTGCGTGGCAGCGATCTTCCACGGCACGGCGTTGGCTTCACGCGGGGGCGACTTCCAGTCGAGCTTGATGCCGGTGAGGGCAACCAGCACGAACAGCGAGTGGGCCAGCATGCGGACCGGCGCCTGCACGATGGCCAGGGCGCTTTCCATCACCGAGCTCTTCACGAGGCCCCAGGTGCCGCCGTACTGGCGTTGCTCGCCGCGCATCAGCACGGCAGCGATGCCCAGCACGCGCGGCAGGAACAACAGGCACAGGGTCCAGACCCAGAGGCCGGCCAGTTCGGCGGGCAGCACGCTCCAGCTCGACACGAGGCTGGAACCGCTGAGCCACAGGGCCGTGCCCAGCGTCAGGAACGCGAGCCACAGCGGCGCGGACACATAGGCCATGGTGCCGGTCACGAACATCGCGCGGTGCACGGAATGGATGCCGGGCTCGGCCATCAGGCGGGCGTTCTGCAGGTTGCCCTGGCACCAGCGGCGGTCGCGTTGCAGCTCGGCCAGCAGGTCCGGCGGTTGCTGCTCGTAGCTGCCGACCAGGTCGGACACCAGCCACACGTTGTAGCCGGCACGGCGCATCAGCGCGGCTTCGACGAAGTCGTGCGACATGATGCCGCCCGACATGCCGCCGGTGCCCTTGATCGGGGCCAGCGCGCAATGCTTCATGAAGGGCTCGACGCGGATGATCGCGTTGTGGCCCCAGTAATGCGATTCGCCCAGTTGCCAGAACTGCATGCCCAGCGTGAACAGGCGGCCCGTCACGCGGGAAGCGAATTGCTGTGCGCGGGCATGCAGCGTGACGTGGCCGATGGCCTGCGTCGCGGTCTGGATGATGCCGGCGGTGGGGTTGGCTTCCATCAGCTTGACCATCGAGGTCAGGCAGTCGCCGCTCATCACGGAGTCGGCGTCGAGCACCACCATGTAGCGGTAGTCCTTGCCCCAGCGGCGGCAGAAGTCGGCCACGTTGCCGGCCTTGCGGTGCGTGCGGCGGGTGCGCAGGCGGTAGTACACCTCGACCTGCGGCTGGTTCGGGCTGTCGGCGAGGGCGGCGCGCAGGTCTTCCCAGGCGGCGCGCTCGGCGGCGGCGGTTTCGGGGTTGTAGCTGTCGGACAGCACGAACACGTCGAACTGCTTGGCGTGGCCGGTGGAGGCAACCGATTCGCAGGTGGCGCGCAGGCCGGCGAACACCGTGGCAACGTCTTCGTTGCAGATCGGCATGATGATCGCGGTGCGTGCCTCGGGGTTCATCGGGTGGTTGGCGACCTGCTTGGCCGACAGCGCGTGCTTGTCACCGCGCACCGAGACGTAGAAGCCCATGAGGGCGGTCACGAAACCGGTCACGACCCAGCCCGAGAGCAGGCCGTACAGGCCGATCTGGCCGTATTCGAGCCAGACGTTGTCGTAGTCGGGTTGCACGCCGGCGAACAGCGTCGATGCGATCACGGTGCTCAGCACGGTGAGCAGCATGAAGGCGTTGCGGCGGCGGGCCGCGGCGCGCTGCCACGGCTGCTTGACCTGCTGGGTCGATTCGGCGGATTCAGCGTCGGTGCCTTCGGCCGCGCGGCCTGCGCCGAGCTTCACCAGCAGGGCGGTGCCGATGCTGTTCCAGAAACCGCGCCAGGGGCGGGGCGTCATCGAGCCGCGGTTGACCGGCGGTGCGGTGACCGAATTGGGGTGGCGTTCTTCGCGGACCGGGCTGCGGTGCGAGAAATCGGCTTCGGTCAGCACGTTCAGTTGGGAGAAGTCAGTGGGCTTCATGTGATTTACCAACGTTGCTTGTCGAGGGAAGGGGTGTCGCCAATGGCAGGAAAGCGCTTGATGACGCAATCCGGCTCGGCGCCGCCTGCACTGGCGAGTGCGGCGAGCGAATGGCCCGCGGCACGGGGCCGCGAGAGGGAAAACTGCTTTTGACGCAGGCCGTCGCGCTGCGGGCGCAGTGCGAAAGATGGGCTGGTAAGTGCTGTCATGCCAGTACAGGGGCAAACCCTGTGCCAGCCTGGAAAAACGCTTTCAGATCAACGACTTGGAGCGGTCTGGATGCGTTTTCCGGTGGGGAGGCCCGCCGCAGGCCCTCAAAACCCCTGTTTTTGTCGCCGAATCCCGACAAGCCTTGGGGGCTGGTGAGAAATGGCCTTTGAAATCAACGACTTAGGGGCGTCGCTACTCGGCGACAGGGTCCGAGCCCGGAGCGACAGCATCGGCCTTGAAGTGGCCCGGCGTGAGTTCGTGCTTCTGCAGCAGGCGGTAGAACTCGGTGCGGTTGCGGTCGGCCAGCCGGGCCGCGTCGGCCACGTTGCCGTCGGTCAGCTTGAGCAGGCCGACGAGGTAATCGCGCTCGAAACGCTGCTTGGCGTCGGCATAGGTCTGGACCTCGACCGTCGGCACCCGCAGCGCGCGCTGCACCAGCGCGAGCGGAATCAGCGGCGAACTCGACAGCGCGCAGACCTGCTCGACCACGTTGAACAGCTGGCGCACATTGCCGGGCCAGGCCGCGGTGGTCAGCGCCTTCAGCGCCTCGGGCGCGAAGCCCGACAGCCGCTTGCCGTACTTGGTCGACAGGCGCTGCAGGAAGTGGTTGGCCAGCAGCGGAATGTCTTCGCGCCGCGCCGACAGCGGCGGCAGCGTGAGCGTCACCACGTTCAGGCGGTAGTAGAGGTCTTCGCGGAACTGGCCCGCCTCCATCGCGGCGTCCAGGTCGCGGTGGGTGGCCGAGACGATGCGCACGTCGACCTCGATCGACTGGCTCGCGCCCAGCGGCCGTACGGCGCGCTCCTGCAGCACGCGCAGCAGTTTCACCTGCAGGGCGGGCGGCATGTCCCCGATTTCGTCGAGCAGCAGCGTGCCGCCGTCGGCCTGCTGGAACAGGCCCTTGTGGTTCGCGTGGGCGTCGGTGAAGGCGCCCTTCATGTGGCCGAACAGTTCCGACTCGAGCAGCGCTTCGGGAATCGCCCCGCAATTGACCGCCACGAACGGCTTGTCGGCGCGGGCGCTGGCCTTGTGGATGGCGCGTGCCAGCAACTCCTTGCCGGCGCCCGAGTCGCCGCGCAGCAGCACCGAGGCATCCGACTTGGCGACCATGCGCGCTTCGGCCAGCAGCTCGGCCATGCGGTTGCTGCGGCTCACGATCTCGGCGCGCCAGCTTTCGTCGCCGCTCTTGGCCGGCGTGCTGGCGGGGGCGCCGAGTGCCAGCGCCTGGCCGATCTTGTCGAGCAGTTCGCGGGCGTCGTAGGGCTTGGTGAGGTAGGTGAAGACGCCGCGCGCCGTGGCCTCGACCGCATCGGGAATCGTGCCGTGCGCGGTGAGCAGGATCACCGGCAGCGAGGGATGGCGCTTGCGGATCTCGTCGAAGAGAGCGAGCCCGTCGCGTCCCGGCAAGCGCACGTCGCTCAGCACCAGTTGCGGATGCTCGATTTCGAGCTGGGTGAGCGCGGTTTCGGCCGAGGTCACGGCGGTGACCTGGTAGCCCGCCGACACCAGCCGCATCGAGATCAGCTTGAGCATGTCGGGGTCGTCATCGACCACGAGGAGGCGGGCGCCGGAGGTGCTCATCGAAAAACCTCCGTGCTGCGCACTGCGGTGCGATTACCTTCGGGCGGCCGGGCGGTAATCATTGATTAGGTTTGTTTCCGTTGGTCGCCGGTGGCGGGGCTGCTGCCGGGGCCGACGTGGTGGCGGGCCGCGCGAAGCTGCGTTCGATGGCGCGCAGCGCTTCGATGCGGTCGTTGAGCTGGTCGATGCGGCGCTGGCTGTCGCGCAGCTGCTGCACCTGCTTGTCGCGGTCGTCCTCGACGCGGCGCTGTTCCACATAACGGGCCGCCAGTGCGCGCGCGAGCGGATGCAGCGGCTGCGCTTCGGGCGACGGGTTGGCGATCACGCGCTGCAGCAGGCCGAGGGCGCGCGCCAGGTCGGCCGGCACGCGGGTCTGCGACAGCAAGATCGCCAGCTGCATCTGCGTGGTGGGCGAATCGCCGGGGTCGCCGATGCGCGCGATCTCGGTGTTGAGCTCGCCGCCGCCGAGCGGCCGCACCTTGTCGGCATACGACAGCATGGCGGCCTGCGGGCCCTGGGTCATCAGCGTGAAGAGCGATGCCGGCTGGGTGGCGGGCGCGCGGGGCTCGGCCTCGACCGGCATGACGCGCGGCACGACAGCGGGCGGGGGCAGTGCATCGGCCTCGGCAGGTGGCTTGGGTTGCGTGGTGCAGGCGGCCAGCAACAGGGCGAAAGGCATGGCCAACGCCGCTGCGAGGATGGGACTGCGGACGAACGAAAAAGACATGGGTCGAAAAAGAGGCGAAGGGCGCGAAGCGGTGATTCAGAGGGGGCGTGTCGGCAACAGGGTCAGGCCGTGCGCGGCAACTCGATGCGAAAACGTGCACCGGGCCCGCCAGGCTGCAGCGTGATGCGGCCCCCGTGGGCTGCAATGTACTCCTGCACGATGGAAAGTCCGATGCCGGTGCCTTTCACCGTGTGCTCTGGCTGGCGCTCGCCGCGGAAGAAGGGTTCGAAGATCCGGTCGCGGTCGCCCTCGGCAATGCCGGGCCCGGCGTCGTTGACGTCGATGTGCACCGCCTCCGGCGTGCCCGAGACGGCCAGGGTGATGACGCCGCCCGACAGCGAGAAGCGGATCGCGTTGGACAGCAGATTGGCGATCGCCGTGCCGAGCTTGGTGCGATCGACGGTGATCGCGATCGGCTCGCCCTCTGCGCGTACGCGCAGGCCATGCGACTGCCACTGCAGCCGCTGGGCCTCGATCTGCTCCTCGATCAGCGGCAAGAGCTCGGTGCGTTCGCGGCGCAGTTCGCGCGCCTCGAAGGCGGCCGCGTTGAAGCGCAGCAGCGCCTCGATCTGGCCCTGCAGCGAGACGGTGTTCTGGTTCAGGATCTGCGCCACTTCGAGCTGCGCCGGATTCATCGGGCCCGCCACGCCGTCCTCGAGCAGCGAGACGCCTTCGCGCAGCGCGGCCAGCGGTGTCTTGAGCTCGTGCGACACATGCCGCAGGAACCGCGCCTTGTCGGCGTCCAGCTCGGTGAGCCGCAGCCGCAGCCATTCGAGCTGCTGCGACACGCGCCGCACGTCGGCCGGGCCGCGGATGTCGATGGGTTCGTCCAGCCGGTTCTGGCCGAGGCCGACGATGGCGTGCTCCATGCGCTTGAACGGGCGCGCGAGCCAGATGCCGAAGGCCAGCGCCAGCACCACGGCCAGCACGCTCGCGGCCACCACTTCGCGCATCAGTCGGCGGCGCGCGTTCTCGATGCGCTTGGCGAGCGCGTCGTTCTGCATCTCGATGAGGAACTGGGCCTGCTGCGCGAGGCTGGTGTTGAGCGTGTCGAGCTCGCGGAACTGCATGGCCATCGTGCTTTCGCGCGCGAGGGCGCTGTCGGCGCTGCCGCTCATCAGGCCTTCGATCACGCCCAGTTGCGCGCGCCACGGCTCGATGCTGGCCGGCAGCAGGCCATTCTTTTCGAGCCGTTCGAGCACCTGGTGCGATTCGCGGGCGGCCTCGTCGAAGCGGCGGCGCAGCACCGCGTCGTTGAGCACCAGCGACTGGCGCCCGGCGCGCTCCATCGCGGCGCTGCGTTCGGCCAGCGACTGGGACGCGCCCGACAGGCGCAGCGCGCGCGCCGCGGCGTCGCGGCTCTGGGTCATGAGCGCGTCGTACTGGAACACCGAGCGCAGCGCCACGCCCACCAGCAGCGCGGTGATCAGCAAAAAGGCAAAGAGCAGGAGCTGCTGGAACGAGCCCCGGATCGACGGTCGCTTCGCCATCAGTGGGCGAGCGCCACGGCGGGCTGCTGCAGCACCGGCGACGACTCACGCGTCACCACTTCGCCGCGCAGCGTGTAGGCCAGCGAGCGCGTGATGCGCAGGTCGGTCATCTGGCCGACCAGGCGCGCATCGCCTTCGAAGTTGACGACGCGGTTGCAGGCGGTGCGGCCCATCAGCTCCTTCGCGTCCTTGCGGGAAGCGCCTTCGACCAGCACGCGCTGCGTGCTGCCCACGAGCGCATCGCCGAAGCGGCGCACGTTGCCGTCGATCACGCGCTGCAGCGTCTGCAGGCGCGCGAGCTTCACCTCGTGCGGGGTGTCGTCGTGCAGCGCGGCGGCCGGCGTGCCGGGGCGCGGGCTGAAGATGAAGCTGAAGCTGTTGTCGAACTGGCAGTCGTCGATGAGCTTCATCATCTTGGCGAAGTCTTCGTCGGTCTCGCCGGGGAAGCCGACGATGAAGTCGCTGGAGAGCGCAAGCTCGGGGCGGATGGCGCGGAGCTTGCGCACCGTGCTCTTGTATTCCATGGCGGTGTAGCCGCGCTTCATCGCCATCAGGATGCGGTCGCTGCCGTGCTGCACCGGCAAGTGCAGGTGGCTCACGAGCTGCGGCACCTTGGCGTAGGCCTCGATGAGCCGCGGCGTGAATTCGTTCGGATGGCTCGTGGTGTAGCGGATGCGCTCGATGCCGGGGATCTCGGCGACGTACTCGATGAGCAGCGCGAAGTCGGCAATCTCGGCGGTGTCGCCCATGCGGCCGCGGTAGGCGTTCACGTTCTGGCCCAGCAGCGTGATCTCGCGCACGCCCTGGTCGGCCAGGCCGGCGATCTCGACCAGCACGTCGTCGAGCGGCCGGTTCACTTCCTCGCCGCGGGTGTAGGGCACCACGCAGTAGCTGCAGTACTTGGAGCAGCCTTCCATGATCGACACGAAGGCGGTGGCGCCGTCGACGCGCGCGGGCGGCAGGTGGTCGAACTTCTCGATCTCGGGGAAGCTGATGTCCACCTGCGGGCGGTCCAGGCGCTCGCGGTCGTTGAGCATCTCGGGCAGGCGGTGCAGCGTCTGCGGGCCGAACACGATGTCGACGTAAGGCGCGCGCGCGATGATGGCCGCGCCTTCCTGGCTCGCCACGCAGCCGCCCACGCCGATCTTCACGCCCTTGGCCTTCAGGTGCTTCACGCGGCCGAGGTCGGAGAACACCTTCTCCTGCGCCTTCTCGCGCACCGAGCAGGTGTTGAACAGGATGAGGTCGGCCTCGTCCACGTTCTGCGTCGGCTCGTAGCCCTGCGCGGCGTTCAGCACGTCGGCCATCTTGTCCGAGTCGTACTCGTTCATCTGGCAGCCGAAGGTCTTGATGAATACTTTTTTCATGGGGTGCTCTCTCGATGCCCTCCGGGAATGGAGGGCGCGGCGTGCGCGGAAGGCCCGCGCCGCCTTTCTTTCTTGCTTGCCTGCTTGCAGCGGTTACTGCGTATTGAGGGTGTCGTTCGTGGCGAACGGCCAGATGTTCAGCAGCGGCTTGTTCAGCGACTCGCGGCTGGCCACGGCTTCCTCGGGCGTGAGGATCCAGATCTCGCGCAGGAGGCCGGCGGCATCGCGCGTGTAGTTCACCAGGTACTTCTGGCCAATGATCGCGCCGGGCATCACCAGCATGTTCTGCGGACTGCGGATGCGGGCGCCGGCGCCCAGCCGGTCGGCGTTGCCGTCGAGCTCGACGTCGGGCGCATTGGTCACCATGAACTTGCCGCGCAGCGTGCCGATGGGGAAGTTGCGCCCGCCGTTGAGCGATTCGTTCTGGGTCTGCGGACGGGGGACCTCGTCTTGGGCGCTGGCTTGCAGGGAGAACAGTCCGGCGCCTGCGGCGAGGACGCACAGCGCGGTGAAAGTGAGGGCATTCGTGGTTTTCTTGCAGCGGTTCATGGGGTATATCCAGAGGCTGTGGAGCGGCGATTTTAACGAGGGTGTATGGCCCCTTCACGCCGGCCACAGCAGGTTGAGCGCGGGCTTGTCGGTTGACCTGCTTTACATTTCTTTACGGGAACCATGAACGCCGTGAGTCGGGCGCTGATTCAATAGCCAGTGTCAGCCCAAAGTGCACAAGAACCCATGAAGAAAAATGCTGCCATTGCCCTTGCGGGTGTGTTGATCGTAGCCGTCGCAGGCGGATGGTGGAGCATGTCCGGAGACAAGGCCGGGGCAAAGAATGCGAAGACGACGGCGACCCCGGGGAACGGCGCCGCATCCGGCGGCGGCGCCCCCGCCCTGGTGACCCTGGCCACCGCCGAAAAGCAGGACGTGCCGGTCACGGTGCAGGTCAACGGCAGCGTGGTGTCCCTCAACAGCGTCGACCTGCGCCCGCAGGTCACCAACACCGTCAGCACCGTGCACGTGAAGGAAGGCCAGTTCGTCAAGGCCGGCCAATTGCTCTTCTCGCTGGACGACCGCAACGACCAGGCCAACCTCGCCCGCGCCCGCGCCCAGCAGCAGAAGGACGAGGCCACCATGGCCGACCTGGAGCGCCAATACAAGCGCAGCCAGGACCTGGTGGCGCAGAACTTCATCGCCAAGAGCGCGGCCGACGCCACGCTTTCGCAGCTCGAGGCGCAGCGCGCCGCCGTGGCGGCCGACCGTGCCGCGGTGCAGTCGGCGCAGGTGGCGCTCGGCTATGCGACCCTTCGTGCGCCGATCGCCGGGCGCATCGGCGCCGTCAACATCTACCCGGGCACGCTGGTGCAGCCGACGCTGTCGCTGGTCACCGTCACGCAGCTCGACCCGATCGCGGTGAGCTTCCCGGTGCCGGAGGGCAACCTGCAGGATTTGCTGGAAGCCGCGCGTAACCGGTCGCCGGTCGAGGCGCTGGTCACCGGGCGCAAGACGCCGCTCATCGGCTCGCTCGATTTCGTGGACAACACGGTCGATCCGCAGATCGGCACCGTGCGCGCCAAGGCCGTGTTCGCCAATGCCGACCAGGGCCTCTGGCCGGGCCAGTTCGTCGGCACGCGCATCACCGTGCGCACGCTCAACGGCGCCACGGTCGTGCCTGCCGCGGCGCTGATGATGCTGTCCGACGGCACCTCGCTCTACGTGGTCGACCAGGCCAGGACCGCCACCCGCCGCAAGGTGAAGACGCTGCACACCTTCGGCACCAAGGTGGCCGTGAGTGGCATCGAGCCGGGCGAGCAGGTGGTGATCGAGGGCAGCCAGAACGTGCGCCCGGGTGGCAAGGTCCGCGTCGACGCGAAGACGGGCGGGCCGGGCGCCGCCCCCAACGGCACCACGGGTGTGACGCCAGGTAGCGCGGCCTCGTCCGAAGGCACCGACATCAAGCCGGCGCAGCGGGAACGCGCATGAACATTTCGGAGCTCTGCATCCGTCGTCCCGCGATGACGGTGCTGTTGTCTGCCGCAGTGGTGGTGGTCGGCATCTTTGCGTACTTCAGCATCCCGGTGGCGGCGCTGCCCAGCTACAACACGCCGGTCATCAACGTCAATGCGCAGCTGCCGGGCGCCAGTCCGGACACGATGGCGTCTTCGGTCGCGCTGCCGCTCGAAAAGCAGTTCTCGACCATCCCGGGCCTGCAGACCATCAGTTCGGTCAACACGCAGGGCGTGACCTCGCTCACGCTCGAATTCGTGAGCAGCCGGGACATCGACGCCGCCGCCGTCGACGTGCAGGCCGCTTTGCTGCGCGCCCAGCGCCAGCTGCCGCAGGAGCTGACGCAGCTCCCCTCGTACCGCAAGGTGAACCCGGCCGATGCGCCGGTGCTGTTCATCGCGCTGATCTCGCCGTCGATGAACCCGGCCGAGCTCAACGACTACGCCGAGAACCTGATCTCCCCCACGCTCTCGACCATCGACGGCGTGGCGCAGGTGGGCGTGTACGGCCGCAAGGCCTTCGCGGTGCGCATCAAGGCGAATGCCGACCTGCTCAATGCGCGCAACATCACGCTCGACGAGCTCGCCAAGGCGGTGAATTCGGCCAACGCCAACACGCCCGTGGGCGTGCTCGACGGCCCGCGCCAGACGCTCACCATCCAGGCCAACCGCCAGCTCGTGAAGGCGGCCGATTTCGCCAAGCTCATCGTCGGCCAGCGCAACGGCGCGCCGGTGCGACTCGATGAAGTGGCGACCATCGAGGACAGCTTCGAATCGGTGAAGACCGCCAGCAGCTTCAACGGCCAGGATTCCATCTCGCTCGCCGTGCAGCGCCAGCCCAATGCCAACACCGTGCAGGTGGTGGATGCGGTGCGGGCGCTCATCCCGCGTTTCAAGGCGGAGCTGCCGCAGTCGGTCGAGATCCAGATGGTGAACGACCGCTCGCTCTCGATCCGCGAGGCGGTGCACGACGTGCAGCTCACGCTCTTGGGCACCATCGCGCTGGTGGTGCTGGTGATCTTTCTCTTCCTGCACCGGCTGGTGGCCACGCTGATTCCCGCGGCGACCATCCCGATCTCGCTGATCGGCGCGGTGGCGCTGCTCTACGCCTTCGGCTACAGCCTCGACAACGTCTCGCTGCTGGGCATCACGCTGGCCGTGGGGCTGGTGGTGGACGACGCGATCGTGGTGCTCGAAAACATCATGCGCTACGTCGAAAAGGGCATGGAGCCCTTCGCCGCGGCGCTGCGCGGTGCGCGCGAGGTGGGCTTCACCATCGTGTCGATCTCCATCTCGCTGGTGGCCGTGTTCATCCCGATCTTCTTCATGCCGGGCGTCATCGGCCTCCTGTTCCACGAGTTCGCGGTGGTGGTGGCGCTGGCGGTGCTGGTGTCGGCCATCGTCTCGCTCACGCTGGTGCCGATGCTCGCGAGCCGGCTGCTCAAGCATGTGCCGCGCGAAGAGGGCGCGCTCGATCACGAGGAAGAGCACCCCGAGCCCGGCACCGCCATCGGCCGCGCCTTCGAACGCGGCTACCGCTGGGTGCACAGCAACTACATGCGCACGCTCGACTGGACGCTCGCGCATCGCTGGGTGATGCTCACGGCCGCGGGCCTGACCTTCGTCGTCACCGCCTGGCTCTTCGTCACCATTCCCAAGGGCTTCTTCCCCGAGGAAGACATCGGCCAGATCCAGATCACCACCGAAGCCGCCGAGGACATTTCCTTCACCGCCATGAAGGTGCTGCAGGACCGCGTGGCCGCGACGCTCAAGGACGACCCGAGCGTCGATTACGTGAGCTCCTTCGTCGGCGTGGGCGGCCCGACCGCCACGCAGAATTCGGGGCGCCTCTTTGCCGTGCTCAAGCCGCGCAGCGAGCGCCCGCAGATGGCGAAGGTGCTCGAATCATTGCGCCAGCGCTTCCGCGAGATCCCGGGCATCGCCGTCTACATGCAGCCGGTGCAGAACCTGCGCCTGGGCGGCCGCCAGAGCAAGGCGCGCTTCCAGTACACGCTGCAGAGCGTGAACGCCGGCGAGATGGTGCCCTGGGCCACGAAGCTCATGGAGCGCATGCGCGCCGATCCGGCCTTCCGCGACGTGACCAGCGACTCGCAGAACCGCGGCCTGCAGGCCACGCTCGAGATCGACCGCGACAAGGCCGGCGTGCTCGGCGTGGCGGTGGGGGACCTGCGCACCGCGCTCTACAACGCCTACGGCGACCGGCAGATCGGCAGCATCTACGCGGCGAGCAACACCTACCAGGTGATTCTTTCGGCCGCCGACAACGACCGGCAGTTCGAGGACGACGTCTCGCGCCTGTCGGTGCGCAGCACCACGGGCAGGCTGGTGCCGCTGTCGGCCTTCTCGACCATCAACCGCACCGTGGGGCCGACCTCGGTCAACCACCAGGGCCAGCTGCAGGCGGTGACGGTGTCGTTCAACCTCGCGCCCGACGTGCCGCTGGGCAACGCGACCGCGAAGATCGACCAGTTCAAGAACGAGCTGAACATGCCGCAGTCGATCATCACCACCTACGGCGGCGATGCGGCGGTGTTCCAGAGTTCGCAGTCGAGCCAGGCGGTGCTGCTGGTGCTGGCGGTGCTGGTCATCTATGTGCTGCTGGGCGTGCTGTACGAGAGCTACATCCACCCGCTGACCATTCTGGCGGGGCTGCCGTCGGCGGCCGTGGGCGCGCTGCTGTCATTGAAGATCTTCGGCTTCGACCTCACGCTGATCGCGACCATCGGCATCCTGCTCCTGATCGGCATCGTGAAGAAGAACGCGATCATGATGATCGACTTCGCCCTCGATGCGCAACGCACCGAGGGCATGAAGCCGGTCGATGCGATCCGTGAGGCCTGCCGGCTGCGCTTCCGGCCGATCCTGATGACCACGCTGGCTGCGCTGATGGGCGCGTTGCCGCTCGCGCTCGGCCTGGGCGCCGGTGCCGAGTTGCGCCAGCCGTTGGGCGTGGCGGTGGTCGGCGGGCTGATCTTCTCCCAGGTGATCACGCTCTACATCACACCCGCGATCTACCTGGCGCTCGACCGCTACAGCGGCACCGGGCCGATGGTCGATCTGCCGGGCGAGGCGAAGAAGGCCGAAGCGGGCGTGGCCGGGGACGCAGCGGCGCACGCCTGAACCGCGGCGCCCCTCGGCTTCAAAGATGGCGTGCGGCCATCAGCGCCAGCCAACCGGCGAGAAAGGCAATCTGCAGCCCGCCGAAGCGCCACACCACGGCCATGGTGACGACCACAGGCAAAAGCAGGGTCGGCGCGATGCAGATCTGGATCAACAGATAGGCACCCATCAGGCTGGGGCCGGCGTTCGACAAGGCCATCTCGGCGGCCGGCCAACGCGACAGCCACTGGGCGGCGCCCAGCCCTGACAGGCGGATCGCAATCGTGACCAAGGCCATGACGACGATGGCGTTCATGCCTGGCTTCTCCCCCTGTGGATCCACAGCGTGGCCGCCATGCCGGCCAGCCCCGCCACCAGCACCGCGGCGGCTTGCTGATCGGTTTGCCACCAGCAAAGCAGACCGACCACGGCGCCGATGCCAACGGGCGTGAGTTGGTGAGGATTCTTGCGAAGGCTGATGGGCAGCAGCAGCGCCATCGAGAGGGGAACCAGCGCATCCATGCCGAAGCGATACAGCATTTGCTGCGTGAAGATGGCGCCGAACTGGAATCCGGCGATGCAGCCGGCCGTCCACGCCAGGGTCAGCGCAGAGGAATTGCCCAGAATGAAGTTGACGTTGATCGGGCCACGCTGGGCGGCGATGTGGCATGCAGTCCAGCTGCTGTCGGTCACCATGGCCGCCGCCAGCCAGGCACGCCATTTGCCGGAATTCCTCAGATATGGCCAAAGGGATGCCGTAAAAATAAGATGCTTTGCATTGAGTCCGACGGTCAATGCAATCAGTGCGCCAATATGCGCGGAATTGTTGAATTCGAGCGCGGCCAATTGGGCAGTGGCTGCATTGATGCTCAAGGCGGCAAGAATCAATTCATTCAAAGACCAATCGGCGTTCTTGCTGGCGACACCCACGATAAGGCCGAATACCAATACCTTGGGAATGAAAGGCAGCGCCGCAATCCAGCCATGCGAAATTCCCATGGGTGCGGACAGGGATTTTTCCATCGAAACCCTCAGACCCAGAACAGGAGCTTCTCAGGGGTGGTTCCGAAAAACCCGGACAGGGTCAGCCGTTCTCCATCGCTTGGCAATACCTCATGGGCGTACGTGGTGCGGAAAATGATCAAATCTCCGACGCGGGGAGCCACCTCGAAATGTTCGCTTTCTTTGCCGACGCGCGCAGGGTCTTGCTCCTTATAGATGCGTGTCTGCCCCCCGGATTTGGGCGTCTTGAGATAAATGTTCCACGCAAACTGCTCTTTGATTTGCGGCGCAAATGAAAGTCCGGAGTTTTCGCCAGGCATCCAGTCCCGATGAATCGGCGCTTCCGGCAAGACGCGCACGGTGAAATTCATCATGCGCCTGCCCTGGTGTTCCGCAACCCCGTGACCCAGGGAAAACATCTTCGACGCCACCTCCTGGACACGAGGGAAGAAATTGACGAGGCCCAGAATATGCTGGTCGAATACTTCTTCAAAAATGCGTGTCCGACGAAAATATTCGCCGTGATCCGATTTGAAGCGAAAGAAATTGGGCCCGAGCTTTCCTTTTCGGACAACGCCACCCGCCTTGTCGTCGCCCTCGTAATATTCGATGCCGATTTTTGAAATGGCATGCAATATCAGATCGATTTGATATTCCTGTAGAAAATTCTCGAACCGCAGGCCTGCGCGGTCCCCGGTTGAGAATTTCTTTATCGCCGCGAGGTTCGGCGTTGTGCGGTTGATATCCTCAACCACCCACTTGTTTAACTCTGGCATCATTTCCTCTTGGATTGCGAGGGTAATAATGGCGTCAAGTTAGGGTTTTCGTGGTATCCCGGTATACAAAGAGTTAACTATTTTTGTAGTGCAAACGACGTAACGCAGAAGCATCGTGGATGATGACCTGCTTGGCCCGGGTCTCGATGACCCCTTGTTTCGACAGCGCGTTCAGTGTCCTTGTGACGGTGACCCGGCTCAATGCGGTCATTGCGGCAATTTTCTCGTGCGTGAGATCGACTTGAAAATCCTTTGTTTCCAGTGTCGATGAAAATTCGCTGTTAGATTGCAATCGCGCAATACGCAACAACAAATCAACCACCCGTTCTTTAGGCTCCGCCGCAACACCCGCGAGCTTTTCAACAATCATTTGATTCTTGAAACCGAGCAGCTGAATGAGCGAGGACGCCAGCTCGGGCATGGTGGAGAATTTCTGGGTGATATCCGCTGGGAGATAGCGGCTGAGGACCGCAGGCGCAACCACTCGCGTCGTGGTCGGGCGAGGCCTGTTGGCAAATGCCGGGCCTTCGCCAAATATTGCGCCCGGCCCGAATATCTCGAGCAGGAATTCGGCGCCATTGCTTCGCTGGATTGTCGAATGAACAAATCCGGATCGAAGAAGATAGAAATAGCTGTGCCGCTCCCCTTCGCGGGCCAGCAGGTCCCCGCTTGCCAGACTGACGATGCTGCCCAGATGCGTGGCTTCGATCCATGGGCTCGAGAGCGCCAGGGAGGCGTCCCAGCTGGCATAGGCCGAGGATTCGGAATTTATTCTTTTCATTCCTGTGGGCGGCACGGTCACCATGCGCAGCTATTGGAGGGACGGCACATCAGGTCGTCGTCTCGTCGAGCACGTTGCCGGCAGCCAGGTGCGCGGTGTCGCTCCAGCCCACAAGGCTGAACCCCCCGGGCGTCCACAGCATGCGGTTGATGGCGGCATTGCCCAGTTGCCAGGTGCGCGGCGCCTGCAGCGCCTGGCGGGTGGCGGCGCGGTACAGCACGTCCATCACGCCGCCGTGCGCGACCAGCACCACCAGCTCGCCCGGGTGGCGCGCCGCCAGTTCCGCTGCCACGCCGGTCACGCGGTCGCGGAAGGTCAGCAGGCTTTCGCCGCCTTCGGGTTCGAACTCGGGGTCGCGCTCGCGCCAGCGCCTGGCCTGCTCCGGCAGGTTGGCCTCGATCTCGGCAAAGCTCATGCCTTCGAAATGACCGAAAGCGCGCTCGCGCAGGCGCGGCTCGGGTTGCACGGTCAGGCCGTGGGGCTTGGCGATGGCCTCGGCGGTCTGCCAGGCGCGCGAGAGGTCGCTGGCATAGACGACGCCGATCGGCTCGTCCGCCAGCGCCCCGCCGGCGCGCTGCGCCTGCCAGAGGCCGGTGGCATTGAGCCCGATGTCGAGCTGGCCCTGGATGCGGGTGTCGACGTTCCAGGCGGTTTCGCCGTGGCGAACGGCGATCAGGCGGGTGGCTTCTTCCATCCGCCGGATTCTAGAAGCGCTACTTTTTGGCCGTCGACAGGTCGATGTTCACCCGCCGCTCGCCCTGCGGCGGATTCGGAAAGCCCTGCAGCGCGGCCTGGAACATCACCGGCAGGATCGCTGCGCTCGCGTTGTACGGCCCGTCGTTGCGGGCCCGGGTCTCGTAGACCACGCGGTTCGAGCCGGCCTCGCGCAGCACGATGCTCACCTCGCGCTCGTACCAGGGGTTGGCCGCCGGTGGAAAGTAGGCCGGGCCGCCGTACCAGCCGCCGCCGTAGAAGCGGCGGCCATAGCCGTATCCGCCGCCGTAGCCGTAGCCCCAGGGGCCGTCGAAGAGCCACGGGTCGGCCCAGGGCGAGAGGCCGGCGGTCACGCGGGCGCCGATCTGCGCGCTGTACTGCGGCTTGGCGTCGTCGCGGCGCAGGCCCACTTTTTCGAGCGCGGCGGCTGCCATCGCCTCGAGCGAGTCCTGGCGGGCGGTGTCGGCCTGCTGCGAGGGCAGGCGGTCGAAGCGGTAGGTGGCGCCGGGCGGCACGGTGCCGATCGACGAAAAACTCTTCACGTCGCTGTCGACCACCCAGGAGGTGGCGCAGCCGCTGAGGGTTGTTGCTGCTGCTACTAAAAGAAGAGCGGGGAACGCACGTTTCATAAAGGGTCTCCGGGCAGCGATGCCCAAAATTCCCCTGGGTAGCCGATCAGAGGCTGAGAGGCAATCCGACATGACCGCTCATCCCCCGCAAAGGGCCCCACTCTGCGTTGCAAGTGCTCGCCATAGCCCGAGCTATGGCTGCGCTTTGCGCCTTGATTGGGACCCTTTGCGGGCGCTGCTCGGTCACGCCGAATTGCCCCTCAGCCTCTCAGCCCTGGACGATGCGAAGGGCTGCGGGTGCCTGGGAGAGCAAGTCGTAGGAGGGCGTGTCGAAGGCCTTGTCGCCTTCGTCGTCGGCCACGCCCGTCGCTTTCAGACCCTTGAAGTCGTGCCGCGTTCCGTCCAGGAGGTGCGAAGGCACCACGTTCTGCAGCGCGGTGAACATGTTCTCCACGCGGCCGGGGTGCTTCTTGTCCCACTCGCGCAGCATCTCGCCGACCTGCTTGCGCTGCAGGTTCTCCTGGCTGCCGCAGAGGGTGCACGGAATGATCGGGAATTCGCGGTGCTGCGCCCAGCGCACCAGGTCTTTCTCGGCCACGTAGGCGAGCGGTCGGATCACGATGTGCTTGCCGTCGTCGCTCACCAGCTTGGGCGGCATGCTCTTCAACTTGCCGGCGAAGAACATGTTGAGGAAGAAGGTCTGCAGCATGTCGTCGCGGTGATGGCCGAGCGCGACTTTGGTGGCGCCCAGCTCGTCCGCCACGCGGTACAAGATGCCGCGGCGCAGGCGGCTGCACAGGCCGCAGGTCGTCTTGCCCTCGGAAATGACGCGCTTGACGATGCTGTAGGTGTCCTGGTTCTCGATGTGGAAGGCCACGCCGAGCTCGCTCAAGTACTTGGGCAGCACCTCTTCGGGAAAGCCGGGCTGCTTCTGGTCGAGGTTGACCGCGACGATGTCGAAGTGAATGGGTGCGCGGGCCTTGAGCTTGAGCAGGATGTCCAGCATCGCGTAGCTGTCCTTCCCGCCCGAGACGCACACCATGACCTTGTCGCCCTCTTCGATCATGTTGTAGTCGACGATCGCGCGGCCGACCTCGCGGCACAGGCGCTTCTCGAGCTTGTGCGTCTCGCGTTCGATCTTCAGCGAGTTGGTGGGCGCGGCGACGGTCGTGGCGTCAGAAGGCGCTTCGTCGATCCAGACGGCGTTCATTGGTGGGCTACTTCAGGCAAATCGGGGGAAAGGACCCCGATTTTGCCTTGGATCACCATTCCCCGGCTTCCATGCGGATCGCCACTTCGCAGTCGTCGAAGATTTCGAGCTTGGCGATCTTCACCCGAACGCCCAGCACGCCGGGCAGTTGCAGCAGGCGGTGCACCACCTTGCCGATCAGGCTCTCCAGCAGGTTGACGTGCTCGGCCGTGCACTCGTCGATGATGATCAGGCGCACCTTGCCGTAGTCGAGCACGTGGAAGATGTCGTCGTCCTGCGGCAGCAGCGGCTGCTGCCCCATGCTCAGTTCGGCATCGACCTGGATCGGCTGCGGCGCGACCTTTTCATGGTCGAGGATGCCCAGGTTGGCGTTGAAGCGCAGGCCCAGCAGGGTGAGGGTCTGGCGGCCGTGGGTGTGGGAGGAGGACATGGTGGTGCTCGCAGTCGTTCTTCACATGAGCGAGAAATCGCGCTCGAATTTCATCAGGTGCTGGCCGCCGTCGACCAGCAGCGTGGTGCCGGTGATCGAGCCGTTCTCCAGCGCGAACTTCACGGTGGCGACCACATCGGCCGGCGTGGAGGAGCGGCCCAGCGGCGACAGCTTGTGCAGCTGCGCGAACTTCTCGTCGTCCAGCATGTGGCTGGGCAGCGTGAGGCCGGGCGCCACGCCCACCACGCGCACGCGCGGCGCCAGGGCCAGCGCGAGCATCGGCGTGGCGGCTTCGAGCGCGGCCTTGGAGAGCGTGTAGCTCAGGAAATCGGGGTTCGGGTTCCAGAGCTTCTGGTCGAGCAGGTGGACGACCGCGCCCTGCGCATCGCGCCGCGCGAGGTGGTCGTGCAGCGCCTGCGCCAGGAGGATGGCCGCGCCGGTGTTGCTGCGCGCATGGCGCTCCATGAGCGCGTAGCTGAAGCTGGCGGTGTCGTCGTGCTCGAAGAGGGCCGCGCTGTGCACCACGGCATCGACGGTGCGAAAGCGCGCGGCGACGCGTGACAGCAATGCGCGCGTGGCGTGCTCGTCTTCGAGGTCAGCTTCGAAGAGCGCCGAATCGCCCGAGAGCGCAGCGCAGTCGGCGACCGTCTGCTCGGCTTCGGCGCGCGAGCTGCGGTAGTGCACCGCCACCTGCCAGCCGCCCGCGGCCAGCGCCAGCGCGATCTCGCGGCCCAGCCGTCGGCCCGCACCCGTGACGAGGACGGTGCGGCGGACGGGGGAGAGGGAGGCGGTGCTCATGCGACGAGAGAGAGGGACAGAGGGAGAATGGGGGGGTGACGACCAAGACCCCGAACAGTTTACCCACCGCCCTCGACCACCTGATCGCCCGCTCCGTCGAGCGTGCGGGCGGCTGGATCGGCTTCGACCGCTTCATGGCACTCGCCCTGTATGCGCCGGGCCTCGGCTATTACGCCAACACCTCGGCCAAGTTCGGCCACATGCCGTCTTCGGGCAGCGACTTCGTGACTGCGCCCGAGCTCACGCCGATGTTCGGCCAGACGCTCGCGGCGCAAGTGGCCGAGGCGCTGGAGAAGACCGGCACCGATACCGTCTGGGAATTCGGCGCCGGCTCCGGCGCATTGGCGGTGCAGTTGCTGCATGCGCTCGACGAGATGGGGCGCAGCGACGTGCGCTATCGCATCGTCGACCTCTCCGGCACCTTGCGGGAGCGGCAGCAGCAGGCGCTGGTGCGTTATGCGGACCGTGTCGAATGGCTTGGCGAACTGCCTGAAAAGATGCAGGGCGTCGTGGTCGGCAACGAGGTGCTCGATGCGATGCCCGTGCAATTGCTGGCGCGCGTGAAGGGCCAGTGGTTCGAGCGTGGCGTGGTGCGCAATGCGGGCAACGATGGCTGGAGCTGGGCCGATCGCGCGACCGATCTGCGTCCGCCGGTCGACGTGCCCGGAGAGCACGATTACCTCACCGAGATTCATCCGCAGGCGCAGGCCTTCATCGCCACGTTGGCGGATCGGTTGGAGAAGGGCGCGGCCTTTCTCATCGACTACGGCTTTCCGGAGAGCGAGTACTACCACCCGCAGCGGCACATGGGCACGGTGATGTGCCATCGCGCGCACCAGGCGGATGGCGATCCGCTGGCCGACGTGGGCTACAAGGACATCACCGCGCATGTTGATTTCACCGGGATTGCGGTTGCGGGGCAGGATGCGGGGCTCGAGGTGCTGGGCTATACGAGCCAGGCGCGGTTTCTGTTGAATTGCGGATTGGTTTCTCGGATGGAGCAGGGCTCGGTTGCGGAGCGGGCGATGGCTGCCCGTCTCATTCATGAGCATGAGATGGGGGAGCTGTTCAAGGTGGTTGGCTTTGCGGTTGGTGAGCCTTGGGATGCGATGGGGTTTGCTGAAGGGGATCGCAGTCATACGCTGTGATTTTTCAGCTTCTGCTATTTGGTTTTCTTTCCGAGGCCGGGACTCGCCCCGGCGGGCGAGCTACTTTCTTTTGCTTCGCCAAAAGAAAGTAGCCAAAGAAAAGGCGACCCCACTGTCTGCGACCCTTCGCTGCGCTACGGGCAACCTGCGGTGCTCACGTTTCGCGGGGTCTCGCAGAACTCGCTTCGCTCAGACAGCTGCGAGCCCTGATCCGCGAAACGCTGCGCTCCTCGGCGCAGCCAGAGGGGAGGGGGCACCTCGCGGGCCATCGCTTTGCTCGGCTTGCAATCGGGCCTTTGCTTCGCTCGGCCGCGGTGCCCTCACCCCAGCCCTCTC